>Ga0315556_1000967_pt1 | contig 17711 bp, 19 predicted proteins | sample SalMarSW160310MG_FD_202112 | JGI IMG/M metagenome (GOLD analysis project Ga0315556, IMG submission 202112) | Salt marsh sediment microbial communities from the Plum Island Ecosystem LTER, Massachusetts, United States - Salt Marsh Sediment SW1603-10 ...
GGTCTCGGTGTTGGCGCTGCTGGCCACCGGCTTGTTGATGGCGGTGGCGCCGGAGCTGCGCGCCGCGAGTCGTGACTATCACTACATCGCCGGATATGTGTTGATCGTCGCTCTGGCCCTGCGCCTTTACCTGCTGTTGTTCGCGGCCGGCACGGCCCACTGGCGCGACTGTCTGCCGCGCGGCCCGCAGCTGCGCGCCGCGCTGGTGACGCTGCGTTTTTATTTCAGCCTAGGCCGCACGCCCCTGCCCAACTGGTACGCCCACAACCCGCTGTGGGGGCCGGTGTATCTGCTGTTGTTCGCGCTGTTGCTGCTGCAGGTGGTCAGCGGGCTGGCCTATACGGCGCCGTATCTCCTCGGGGGGCTGTCGTTGCCAGTGCTGCACGCGGGCATCGCCAAGTTCGTCGCCGTGTTTACCGCGTTGCATGTCGCCGCGGTGTTCCTGCATGACCTCAAGGGTGAGGGCGGCGACGTGTCGGCCATGATCAACGGTCACCGCACGTTCGTCATTCGTCCGCCGCAGGGCGACGTGCGCGGTGGCGTGCACGAGGTGTCCGTGGACACGCTGCGCTGGCCGAAGCGGGACGACGACAAATCAGACTGAACCGGTCCGCGGCTTGTTCGGCCGGTAGGGCGCCGATACACTCGGGCCAAAGCAGGCCGGAGTTGCGATGTTCACCGATCAGACCGCCGTCGTCGCCACCTTCGTCGTCTACCTGGTGCTGATGCTGCTGATCGGTTGGTACGCCTGGCGCCAGACCCACGATCTGTCCGACTACATTCTCGGCGGCCGCCGCCTCGGCCCGGGCGTGGCGGCGCTGAGCGCCGGCGCCTCCGACATGAGCGGCTGGCTGCTGCTGGGCCTGCCCGGTTACGCCTATGCCTCCGGTGTGCAGGCGGGCTGGCTGGCCCTGGGGCTGCTGGCGGGCACCTGGGCCAATTGGCGCGTCGTCGCCCAGCGCCTGCGCCGCTACAGCCAGCACGCCGGCGACGCGCTGACTCTGCCGGCTTTCTTCGAACAGCGTTTCCACGACCACACCCGCGCCCTGCGGGTGATCTCGGCGCTGTTCATCCTGCTGTTCTTCCTGTTCTACACCGCCTCCGGCCTGGTGGCGGGCGGCAAGCTGTTCCAGACCGTGTTTGGTCTGCCCTACGGCTGGGCGGTGGCCGCCGGGGCGCTGGCCATCGTGGGCTACACGTTCTTCGGCGGCTTTCTCGCCGTGTCCTGGACCGACGTGGTGCAGGGCCTGCTCATGGCGGCGGCGCTGGTCATCGTGCCCATCGTCGCCATCACCGACATCGGCGGCTTGCACGCGCTGCAAGCGCACATGGCCCGGGTGAACCCGGATCTGCTCGATATCTTCGGTGGCCACGGCAGCAAGGCGCTGTCGACGGTGGCCATCATTTCGCTGCTGGCGTGGGGTCTGGGTTACTTCGGCCAGCCGCACATCCTGGCCCGCTTCAAGGCCATCCGCTCGCCGCGGGACGTGGGCCCGGCGCGGCGTATCGCCGTCAGCTGGACCGCGCTGACGCTGGTGGGCGCCATGCTCGTCGGCCTGTCCGGCATCGGCTATGTGCAGCCGGCGCTCACCGGCGCCGACACCGAGAAGGTGTTCATGGTGCTGGTGGGCGCCATGTTCCATCCGGTGGTGGCCGGTATTCTGCTGGCGGCCATCCTCGCCGCCATCATGAGCACCGCCGACTCGCAGCTGCTGGTGTCGTCCTCGGCCCTGGCGGAGGATTTCTACAAGGCGCTGTTGCGTCCCGGTGCCGGGGCGACGGAACTGGTGTGGATAGGGCGCGCCGCGGTGCTGGCCCTCGCCATCGCCGCCTACCTGCTGGCGCTGGACCCCAACAGCAAGGTGCTGGACCTGGTGGCCTACGCCTGGGCCGGCTTCGGCGCCGCCTTCGGCCCGACCCTGCTGCTGGCCCTGTACTGGCGGCGCATGAACGCCGTCGGCGCCCTGGCCGGCATTGTCGCCGGCGGTGTTACGGTGGTGGTGTGGAAACAGCTGGGGCCGCTGCTGGCCCATTTCGACGTGGCCGTCCCCGCGGGCCTTGTCGATGTGCTCAAGCTCTACGAGATCGTGCCCGGCTTCATCGTGTCGCTCGCCGCCATCGTGGTGGCGAGCCTGGTGACGCGCGCACCCAGCGATGCGGTGGCGTTGCAGCATCGGCAATTCGAGAATTTGTGCTGACACGTCGCTGACCGCGTTGCGCGTGCGCGCGGGGGTGGGTATCCTACGTCCCTCTCACATACCGCACATGGAGCGCGCGACAATGCACAGGGATCGTTTCTCATTTTCCGCCTATCGTTTTCTTGCCATAGCCTCGTTCGTCGCGGTTGGCATGACCCTGTCGGCGCCGGCCTCGGCCTTGGTGGGCTTTTCCGACATCACCGCCTCGCACGTGGTCGACACGGCCACGGACCTAGGCAACGGCACATGGCGCTACGACTACACCGTCTACAACGACGCCACCTGCATCGGTTTCTGTGCGGATACGGTCGGCGGGCTGCCCATCAACGTGCCCGACGTGGTGAGCTGGGATCTGCCCTGGGCCAACGATGCGAGTATTGCGCTGGCTTCCATCGCCTCGCCCACGGGTTGGGCCTATAGCATCGAGACCGTGGGCGTGGCTAATGCCGCCACAGGCTGGGGCGGCGTGGCTCATTGGCAGGATTCCACGGATCCCAACTATCAGGGCGCGGGCAGCGGCTTCAACAGCCTCACCCAGGTGCTGCACTGGTACGATGCCAGCGGTACGCACCCGGTCCTGGATGCCGACAGCGCCGGCCCCAACTTCCTGGCGGGCTTCGGTTTCACTTCCATCTATGCTCCGACCTACGCGCCGTATCAGGCGGCCTATGTCGGCACTATCCCGGCATTGTCCACCGGTGACCCAGTGTTTCCCAATGCGCCCAGTGTCGCGCTCGCACCCGTGCCGGAGCCTGCCACCTGGATGCTGTTGCTGCTGGGGTTGGGCGTGGTGGGTTTGGTGCGTGTCAGGCGCGCCAGCTCTTACTATCGACCGCACAGCGTCAGTGCCACGCCTTCACGAACTGGCTGAGAAAATCCCAGGCGAAATAGGCAAACACCGCCAGCGACACCAATCTGACGACCCAGCGGATGCGGCGTCCGGCGCGCCGTTGAGCCGCGGCTGGTTCGGGCGCGGCCGCCGATTCCCGCAAGGGCAGCGGCGCGGAGGCTCCTGATACCGGCGCTTCCAGTCCCAGTGCGTCACGCATCTGCGCCATCACCGCCTCGGCGGCGCTGGCGCCGGGCAGGCTGTCACCGACCGTGATGCGCCGGCCGTCGATGTCGCGCAGCTTGAGGCGGTAGCGGGCGCGCGTGCGGCCGCCGCTACTGGTCTGCCAGCCTACCGTTGATTCCAGCGCCTCGACGTCCTCTCTGGCAACGAATCTCTCCATGGTCAGCCCGAACACCCGCCGACGGATGCTGGCCCCGCGGCGCGAGGCGTTCACCGTCAGGCTGTTGCCCAGGCTGTAGAGACCACCGAGCAGCAGTAGGGCGCCTACACCGCCGAACACGTAGGGGAAGAAGAACGGCATGTGCTGGTCGTGGCGCATGCGAAACAGGAACGCGCCTGCGCCGGTGAACAGGGCGCCCATGGCCAGCAAACCCATGCTGACGGACAACGACCGAAACAGCGGGTAGAAGAACTGCGTGCCCTCGGCGGCGGGACGGATGCGCACGATGTCGGCGGGCAGACTCGCCACCGGCATGGCCTGTTGCGGCGGGGGCGCCCGGCCGGCCTCGGAAGCCTCGCCCGTGTCGAATACGGGTATGGTGTAACTGCGCGCCAGATCGACGCCGGGCAGTTGCGCTTCCACTTGCAGGGTCCACTTGTGGTAATCGCCAGACGGGTCCTCGCTGGCGGGCAGGCCGGGCGGGGTGCGGAAGTCGAAACTCAAGCGGGTGCCGCGGCTGCCCGGCTCCACGTGGGCCAGTTGCTGGTCCTGCCATAGCGCCCGCTCGTGGGTGCGGCGGCTCTTGCCGCTGCCGGTGGTGTACACGTGCAGGCAGCTCAGGGTGCAGTGCGCCCGCAGCCCGGGACGGAAGGGCAGGCGCAGGTCGAGACCGCCGGCGACCTGCCCGCCGAGACTGCCGGGAAAGGGAGTCAGGGTCAGCGGCGTGAGTCCGAAGCGGCGCCATTGGAGTGTGTGGCGCAGGGCGTACAACAGCAGGCCCGCACCCACCAGCGGAAACAACGCCATGACCCACGCGGGGGCATTGCCCTTAGCCAGTTCGCCCGGGATGATGAACACCACCGGCGCACTGAGGGCGTTCCAGATCAGGGCAAAGCCCCAGGCCACCCACATGCCGGTGCGTGCATCGGAGCGGATGCGGTTTTGCGCCCAGGCGGGATTGGCCAGCCAGGGGTCCACACCGGCCGGGCGCGGCCGCGACCGGCGCATCCCGAACCAGACGATGGCGCCGCCGAAGCCGCCGAACACCACCACGAAGATCAGCTCGAAGCCCAACAGGCCCCAGCGCAGGTCCCGGTTGGCCACGGCCTCTGTGGGGTCGGAGGGGTTGACCCATACGGTCACGGGTGCGTGGCGCCGCAGGGCGTCGGACAGCCGCTGATGCTGGCGCTGGTGCCAGTCGCCGAGGTTGTCGGCACTGGTGCCGATGCCCACGCGGCCGGACGTGTAGCTGCGGCCCTGGAACTGATAGCGGTAGGTGGCCGTGGCTCGATAGGTGGTGCTCTTGTCGGAGCGGTGGCGCTCCAGGTTTGCCGCCAACACCTCGGCGGGCGCCGGCGCCCAGCTGCGCATGCGCGCCCAGTCCAGCACGCTGGCGCCGAGACCGAACACCCCGAATCCGGCGCCGACCAGGAGGAAGACCAGGCCGAAGACGACCAGGAGCCGTCCCGAACCGCGGCTGCCCGTATTCAGCGCGACCGTCACACTATTCCCCTCATAAAGTCGGCATTTTGGTCGAATCTGCCCAATCGGGCGACGCGGGTCAAATGTCACGGGCCCCAGCCGGGGAAAAAAATTTGCCTGCGGCATGGAACAAGGCGCGGGCCTCGGGAGTCTTATACGATAATGCGTGCGCGCCCTGCGGCGCGTTTACCTGAGATGTTTGGAGGAAGGTCTATGAAGTCGCTGCACAAGTATTCCGCCGGCCTGCTCTTCGGGGCCCTGGCTCTGCTGATGTCCACCGGCGCCTGGGCGGGCGGATTGACCGACCTGAACGGCCATTCCCGGAGCATCGGCGACTACGCCGGCAAGGGCAAGTGGCTCATCGTCATGATCTGGGCCTCCGACTGCCACATCTGCAACATCGAGGCCCACAACTACGTGGACTTCCAGACCTTCCACGGGGACAAGGACGCCACCATCCTGGGCATTTCCATGGACGGCATGGCGAAGAAGGCCGCGGCCGAGAGCTTCATCAAGCGCCATTCGGTGAACTTTCCCAACCTGATCGGCGCGCCTGAAGACGTGGCGGGCATGTACACGCAGCTCACCGGCGCCCCCTTCCAGGGCACCCCCACCTTCCTGGTTTACGATCCGGCGGGCAAGCTGCTGGCCCAACAGGTCGGCGCCGTGCCCACGGACCTGATCGAAGGTTTCATCAAGAGTCACACCAAGGCCCAGGCGGCGTCGGTCCAGGGTTCCTGAGTCGGTGAATGGCCTGCGGTGGCCGCGCGCCGCGCTGGTCGTCGCAGCGCTGATGGTCAGCACGGCGGCCTGGTCGGCGCCGTTGCATGATATCGAGGGCCGGGCCCGCAGCCTGGCCGACTATGCCGGCCAGGGCCATTGGCTGGTGGTCATGATCTGGGCCTCCGACTGCCTGATCTGCGACGCCGAAGCCCCTGCCTATGCGCGTTTTCAGGCCCAGCACGGCGACGTGCGGGTACTGGGTATTTCGATGGACGGTGCCGCGCAACGGGCCGATGCCGAACGCTTCGTGCGCGAGCACCACCTCAACTTTCCCAATCTGATCGGTGAGCCGGAAGACGTGGCCGGCCTGTGGGTCGAGCAGGCGGGCCAGGACTGGGTGGGCACGCCGTCGTTCCTGATCTACGGCCCCGACGGCCGCCTGCGCGCCCAGCGGACGGGGCGGGTCCGCCCCGAGCGCATCGAGCAATTCATCCTCCAGCACGCCGAGTCGCCCTGAGTGCGGCACGTGCCTCAGGCGTGTTCCTCGCCTGCGTCGCCATCACGGCGCGCCACCACCCACAGCAGCGCCGCCGCGCTGAACGCCATTACCGCCCCGTAGGCGAACGTCGCCGTGGGGTGGGCATCCCACAACAGACCCGCGGCCAGTCCCGCCGGCAGCGCCGCGACGCTGGTGGCCATGTGATAGGTGCCCAGGGCGGTGCCGCGCATGTTCGCGGCGGCCAGGTCGGATACGTAGGCCCGTTCGTTAGCCTCGATCAGGGCATAGCTCAGGCCGTAGAGCAGGAACAGGGTGACGAAGCCCCCGGTGGTGTGGGCGAACATGAAGCCCAGGCTGACCAGCCCGAACAGGCCGTAGCCCACCATCAGCACCGCGCGCCGGCCGATGCGGTCGGACAGGATGCCGGCGGGCAGGGCGAACAGGGTGAAGGACAGGTTGTACAGGCCGTAGAGCAGGATGGGGGCGGCGACGGCCAGGGTGCCGGTGAAGGCCGTCTGGCTGCGCAGCACGAAGAACATGTAGCTGAAGTTGGCCAGGGCGAACAGGAACGCCACCCCCATGAACAGCCGCAGGCGCGGCGCCAGGGCCCGCAGGCTGATGCGCGGCGGCTGCGCCGGCGGGCCGTCGCCGTGCTCGCGCACCCAGATCAGCGGCAGCAGCGACACGAACCCGACGAGCCCGGCGATGAGGAACACCTCGCTGAAACCCATGTGCAGGTACCAGAACAGGCCGAAGGCCACCAGGGTGCCGAGCACGGCGCCGCCGCTGTCCATGGCCCGGTGTACGCCGAAGCCCCGGCCGCGGCGGTGACGCACGGTGGAGGCGGCCAATACCGCATCGCGGGGCGCCGAGCGCAGGCCCTTGCCGAAGCGCTCGGCCGTGCGCAGCACCAGCACCTGGGGCCAGCTGCCGGCGAAGGCGAACAGGAATTTGGCTACGCTGGCTACGCCATAGCCTGCATACACGAACGCCAGCCGCCGGCCGCTGCGGTCGGACCAGTAGCCGGCGAACATCTTCAGCAGACCCGCCACGCTGTCGCTGATGCCGGAAATGATGCCGATGGCCGCACCGGCGGCGCCCAGGTGGGCGAGGAACAGGGGCAGCACCGGCAGGATGATCTTGCTGGAGGTGTCGTTGATGAAGCTGACCAGGCCCAGCAACAGAATGTTGCGGCGGTCGTTGCGAAGGCTGGGCGCGGGGTCAGTCATGGCGGAGGTGGACCGGCGGTTGCCTCAAGTGTAGGCCCGGTCGCTTGGCCGTCACCGGTCATCTCCGCGTCAGCGCTGTGCCGATGGGGATGGCGCGTCCTTGAGCAGGATGTCCACTTTGGCTTTCTTGGTCAGCGCCTTGATGCGCGCCTTGACGCCCGCCCTGTTGGCGGTCTGGAAGGCCTGTGTGCGGATGCGGTCATGCACACGGGACAGCGCCACCGGCTCGCCGCCACGGCGCGCTTCCACTTCGACGATCTGCAAGCCGAACCGGGTCTCGACGACATCGGAGACCTTGCCCGGGGCGGTGGCACGCACGGCCTTCTGGAACGGTTCCGGAAACAGATTCACGGCGACGTAGCCCAGGTCACCGCCGAGGGCGGCGTTGCCGTCGGCGGAGTGCTTGCGGGCCAGGGCGGCGAAATCGGCACCGCCACGGGCCTCGGCCTGCAGCTTGTGAGCTTCGGCGTTTGCATGCTTGGCCTTGGCCGGAATGAGGATCTCACGCAGGCGATAGAGGCGCAGGCGATGGGACATCTCCGGGTGGTCGTGGTAATAGCGCTCGATGTCGGCGTCGGTAATGTGGATCTTCTTGGTGACCTCGGCCGACATGTACGCGGCGATGGCCGACTGCCGGCGAATCTGCTCCTTCACGCTGGCTTCGGTCTGGCCCGCCCGGGCCATGGCTTCGGTGAAGGCTTGTTTGGATCCGTAGCGGGAACGCACCTGGTCCAGTTCGCGATCGACCGCGGCCGGATCAGGCGTGTGTTTCACTCGCGCCGCCTGCCAGAGGATTTCCTGCTCCACCAAGGAGTTCAGCACCACGTGTTCGATCCGGGGGAATTCACCGGAGTGCTGCAGCGCCGCGAGGGTGGCGTGGTTGCGGGCGGCGACGAATGCGAGGCTGCGGTCGAGATCGGCACGGGTGATGGCGGTGCCGTTGACTCTTGCCACTGGATCCGCCGGAGGTGAGCCGGCCCAGGCTGAGTGGAAGGCCAGGGTGGCCAGCATCAGCAAGCCTATGCGTGTGAGCACTGAGACGTCCTTTCCTGAGTATGACGAAGAGGCGCGCGGCGCCGACGCAGTTGCGGGGGACGCGGCCATACGAATGCTGGAAACTTTACGGACTCGGCGGGAGGAGCGCAACGCACGGGCGGGCATCTGTCCGGTCTGTCATGGGATGGCAGGCAAAAAAAACGCGACCCGGGGGAGGGTCGCGGCCTAAAGCCACTCATGCTGACGTAGCATAAAAGGAGGAATTAAGAGTAAGCACTCACCAAGATGCTGGAAAGGAAAACCAGTCACTTGCGGGACGTATTACCTCACCGCAGTGGTTTGATAACAATTAGGAATTCCCCCTAGGGGAAGGCCCGCACCCGCTAGCCGCCGACGATGTCGAAGCATTCCTCGTTCGAACCGCGCCCCGGAAGGAAGTTGACGGTCACGCTCAGATGGTGGGGACTGTAGACCGTGGTGCGCATCAGGACACCGCGGCGCGGGACCACGGCCTGCTCGGTCATGGTACGGATGTGGGTGGTGTCGTCGAAGGAATCCTCGATCTGCTCGTATTCCAGTTTCATTTCGGGCCTCCTGCGTGGCGGTGGGCGCCGCAGCGCCCTCCCGCTAAAGCTAGTTGGCGGGGCTTGCCGTTCAAGTGCCGCCGTGCAGGTGCCTGGGGTGAACGGTCAGGCGGCGGCGCGCTGGGCGCCGCACAGGGCGTCCCGGTTCGGGCAGAAGCCGAAGGCGGAGCAGTCCGCACCCTGCTCCAGGAGGGCGCGGCAGCGGAGGTGATCGGTGCAGGCCTCGCAGGCGCGCAGATGGTTCTCGATGAGGGTGACCGGTTCGCCGTACAGGTAGGCGCGGGCATCGTGGCCGAAGGTGGACAGCGCCTGGTGCAGCGGCGCCGCCTGCATGCGCCCCGCCAGCGCCGCGCGGGCGGCGTTGCCCTGACGCAGGTTGTTGACCAGTGCGCGGACCATGCCCACGGCCAGGAGCAGGGACAGGGCGGCGAATGCGGCAACGACGGCGAGGCTGATCAAGGGCTTGTGCTCCAGTGGGGTCGGGGAGGTCCCGATCGGGAGCGCCATTGTGCCCGCCCCGGCACCGCCGCTCCTTGACCCAGATCAAGGCCGCTACGGCCGGCGCAACGCCGGTGACCTATAGTTTGGTCATAAACCAACGGATCGAAGGTGTACGGCATGAGCGAACTGGATCGATTGGCGGCCTGCCTGGAGGATGCCGAGGCCATTCTCGCCCTACAGACGGAGGACGGTCTGCGGGAGTATTTCCGTACCAGCCGCACGGGCATTGCCGGGGTGTTCGGCGAGAGCGCCGATCAGGTGCTGGAGCGCTGGCCCGCCGACGCGGAGCGTATGAACCACGTGCGCGAATACCTGCTGATGGAATACATCGCCTACAACATCAGCGAGATCTACGCGCGCTACGACATGGTGCGCAACATGGTCGAAGACGCTGTCGATGACCTCAAGGAGGAGGAGTGATACGGCGGTCCGTGGCATGATGCGGCGATGATCATTCCCTACGAGCAATTGAGCGGCGAGGCCCTGCACGCCCTCATCGAGGATTTCGTCACCCGCGACGGCACCGACTACGGTGAGCGTGAGGTGGCGCTGCACACCAAGGTGGACCAGGTGCGGACCCAGCTGCGCCGGGGGGACGCCGTGATCACCTATGACCCGGACACCGGCAGCTGTGCCATTGTGCCGGCCCGTGAGGTCACCGGGGCGGGCTGACGCGCGCCGCCCGGTCTAATGGGCGGCCAACAGTTGGGCCGCCGCCTGCCTGAGTTCCGCCTCCGCCACCGCGCCCACCAGCACCCGGGTGCCGAACACATAGCTGGGAGTGCCGTTCACCCCCAGCTCCACCGCATGGCGCAGGTTGATGTCCAGGCGCTGGCCGTAGCGGGGATCCTGCCACGCCGATTCCACCAGCTCCGGTTCCAGGCCGCATTCCTGCGCTAGCCCCCGCAGCACGTCCGCATCGCCGATATTGAGCCCGTCGCTGAAGAAGGCGGAGAACAGGCGTTCGTGCAGGGCGTAGAAGCGCTCGCGCCCGGCCTGCTTGGCCGCCTCGGCCAGCAGCAGGGCCTGGCGCGAGTTGGTGGTGAAGTCGTGGGCCTGCAGTGTCAGGCCCTCCGCCTCGGCCATGACCTGCAGATTGTCCATCATGGCCCGCCACTGTTCGGGGGCGTAACCGAGCCGTTCGATGGGCATGCCCTCGGCGGGGGTGTCCGGGTGGATCTCCAGGCCGCACCAGTTGATCTTGACGTCGTAGCTGTCGTTCAGGCGCAGCAGACGACGGCTGCCGATATAGCAGAAGGGGCAGATGTAGTCGGAGAACACGCTGAGTTTGAGTTCGGGTTTGTCCATCGGGCCGCCGCCGGGAAGTGTTTCGTTAGCCTAGCGTCACCGGCCTCCGGTCGCCAGATGGCGTGCTAGAGTTTTCCCGTGGAACTGCTCCTCAACTACTTCGTGGTCCTGTTCATCGTCGTCGACCCGCTGGGGGTGGCGCCGCTGTTCGCTTCCCTCACCCGCGGCGCGGGGGTGGCGGCGCAGCGGCACATGGCCCTGCGGGCCACGGCCCTGGCGACGGCCATCCTGCTGGTGTTCTTTTTCGTGGGCGACGGCCTGTTGCGGCTGTTGGGCATCGGCATCCCGGCGTTTCGTATCGCCGGCGGGGCGCTGCTGTTCCTGCTGGCCATCGACATGGTGTTCGCGCGCCAGTCGGGTCTGCGGTCCGCCACCGAGCGGGAGCAGGCCGAGGCCGAGCACAAGCGGGACATCTCCGTGTTTCCCCTGGCGTTTCCGCTCATTGCCGGGCCCGGGGCGCTGACCACGGTACTGCTCATGTCCGCGTCGGCCGGCGGGCTCGGTGTGCGCGCCGGCATGGTGGCGGTGGTGCTGGCGGTCTCCGGTCTGAGCCTGTTGGCCCTGCTGGCTGCCGGGCGCATCCTGCGGCTCATCGGCGAGACCGGGGCCAATGTGCTGAGCCGCCTGTTCGGGCTGGTCCTGACGGCCCTGGCGGTGCAATACATGCTGGACGGCATCCACGCCGCCTTTCCCTCCTGACGTCGCCGGGGGGCCGTCGTACGGTCTCAGGTTTTGGTCGTCGTCAGCTTTCCGGCCTCGACACTCAGGCCCAATGATCCCTCCAGCAGCTGCTCCAGGTCGGCCCCGGCCACCGCCCGGCGCCAGCCGTGGCGTACGGCGACGTCCGGATCGCCCAGCACCAGGCGCTCCAGATCCTTGCGCGTGGCCAGCATGGCGGGGCTGAGCTCCTGCTCGCTGGCGCGCAGGCGCAGCAGGGCCATGAGGGTGTCGGCCACTGCCTCCTGGGCCGGGGTGACCACCAACCGCGGCTCCAGCTGCGGCCACTGGTCCTGCGGCGTTCCTGCGCCGGCGGCGATGGCCTGCAGCAGTTCGGCGCCGAGGCGGTCCAGCGCCGCGCCGTCCAGGCCCCGGGTCTTGGCCAGTTCGTCGCGGCTCTCGGGCATGCGGCGGGCCAGTTCGGTGAGCACCTCGTCGCGCAGCACCCACTTGCGGGGTTTGTCCACGCGCATGGCCCGCTCCTCGCGCCAGGCGGCCAGAGCCTTCAGTACGGCCAGCTGCCGACCCTTGAGGCGCCGCGCTTCCTTGACCCGCTTCCAGGCCTGCTCCGGGTTCGGCGCATAGCTGGCCGGGTCGGCGAGGGTGGCGAAATCTTCGGTGAGCCAACTCATGCGCCCCTGGGCCTCCAGCGCCTCGCACTGGGCGTGGTAGACCTGACGCAGGTAGATGACGTCATCGGCAGCGTAGCGCAGTTGGCCGGCATCCAGGGGACGCAGGCTCCAGTCGGTGCGGGTGTGGGCCTTTTCCAGCTGTACCCCAAGCATGCGTTCCACCAGGTTGGCGTAGCCGATCTGGTCGTTGTGGAACAGCACCGCGGCGGCCACCTGGGTGTCGAACAGGGGTGTGGGGACCTTCCCGGTCATGTGGTAGAGGATCTCCAGGTCCTGCTTGGCGGCGTGCAGGACCTTCATTGTTGCCGGGTCGTAGAGCACTTCCAGCAGCGGGTCCAGATTGTCCAGCGCCAGCGGGTCGATGCAGGCGACCACGTCCGCGCTCGCCACCTGCAGCAGGCACAGGCGCGGATAGTAGGTGTGCTCGCGCATGAATTCCGTATCCACGCACAACCAGGGCGCGCCGCGCAGCCGCGCAGCCAGGTCTTCGAGCCCGGCGCGGTCGTCGATGTAGATGAAATCTTCGCTCATGATTCCCCAATGCCGTGGGAGGGCGGGCCGGCGCGGTCCGCTCCGAAGGGGGCATTATAGGGAAAAGCAGGCTGGCCCGCGGGCGCGATTAGCGCGGCGGGACTTTCTGGCCCACCAGCATGGCTTCCGGCACGCGCAGCTTGATGGCGGCGGGGAGTTCCAGGCAGATACCCGGCACCGGGCGCACGCTGACCCACAGCAGGTTGAGTTTCAGGTTGAGGTCGGCGAACAGCACCACCCGTTCATAGAGGTGCAGGACCTTGTGGATCTCCTCGACGGTGGTGCGCAGCAGGTGTTCGGGCTTGGAGCGCAGCTTGGGGATGATCATCATGAAGTCGCTCACGGGCCGGCCTTCGTGGTCGCGGGTGGGGACGCGTTTCCATAGGGGTTCGGCCGGTGCCAGGCCGAGGTCGCGAATCAGCTGAGTGGGATCCATGGCGGGTCTCCCGTGTGGGCTTGCTTTGATCATACTCGGCTCCCCTCCGAATGCTAGTTGACCGGCCGCGGTGCCGTGCGCTCTACCGCGCCCACGCCCCGTAGGAGCGCCCTTGGGCGCGAATGCCTTGACCTCAACGCCGGACCCGTTCGCGGGCAAGCCCGCTCCTACAGGCAGCCGCTGGGCGCTGGCTGCAGGATGGACGCGGCGGCATATACTCGGCGGCCCTGATCGGTTTATGGTAACGGCCATGGCGACGGTGGCGGATTCCATCATTGAGGTGCGGGGACTGGTGTTCGAGTACCCCGGCGTGCGGGCCCTCGACGACGTCTCCGTGACCATCCGCCGCGGCGAAATCGCCGCCCTGGTGGGTCCCAACGGCGCCGGCAAGACCACGCTGCTGCGTTGCCTGGCGGCACTGGATCAGCCCATCGCCGGCAGTATCCGGGTGGACGGCGTGGATGCGCTGGACAGCCCGCGCGAGTGCCACCGCCGCCTGGGCTATCTCCCCGACTTCTACGGCCTGTACCGCGATCTCACCGTGAGCCAGTGCCTGAGTTTCGTGGCGCGGGCCAACGGTATCGAGCCCCACAACGTGCCGGCGGCCGTGGAGCGCGCCGCCTCGCGGCTGCAGCTCAGCGACCGTCTGCACGACAAGGCGGGCACCCTGTCCCGGGGCTTGAGCCAACGTCTGGCGATCGCGCAGGCCATCGTGCACGAACCCGGTGTGTTGCTGCTGGACGAACCGGCATCGGGCCTGGACCCGGAAGCGCGCAACTCTCTGGCGCAGCTGTTCCTGGAGCTCCAGGCGCAGGGCATGACCCTGGTGGTGTCCTCGCACATTCTGGCGGAACTGGAATCCTATTCCACCACCATGCTGATCCTGCGCCACGGGCGGGTAGTGGAGCACGAGACCCTCACGGGCGGCGCCGCCGACGTGACGACGCCCATGCATCTCACCCTGAGCGTGCCCCATCCCGCCCTGGAGTCCCTGCTGGCGGCCGCCGAGGACGTCAGCGACTGTCGTATGGAGAATCTCGGCGCCCGTTTCCGTTTCGCCGGCGACGCGCAGGCACGGCAGCGGTTGCTCAAACAGTTGATCGAGGCCGGCGTGCCCGTGGCCGGCTTCGCCGAGGAGCGGGTCAACCTGCAGGATGCCTATCTGGAGCGGGTGCGGGAGCTGGACGAGGGGCGCCCATGATCGGCCGCAATCCGGAATTCATGCGCAACGTGTGGCTGGAGCTGACCTCGCACCGGTTGGTGGGCATGCCGGCGGTACTCGGCGCCCTGTTCTTCTTCGCCCACATGATCGGCAACGCCGCCGCCGTCGCTTCCACCGCTTTCGGTGCCTACCTGGCGCTGACCGTGCTGTGGGGCGCGCGGCTGGCCTCGGAGGCGGTGGTCGGGGAGGTGCGCGACCGCACCTGGGACATCCAGCGCCTGTCGTCCATCGGCCCCTGGCCCATGACCTGGGGCAAGCTGCTGGGCAGCACCATCTACCCCTGGTATGGGGCGCTCATGTGCCTGTTGGTGTACGCGCTGATGCACGAATTGGGGCTGCTGCTGGGGCTGGGTCTGCTGGCGCAGGCGGTGGCGCTGCTGTCCAGCCTGCAGGGCATCCGCAAGAACCTGACTCAGGGCCGCTCGGCCTCGGCTGCCTACCTGGTGCTGGGGCTCATCGCCGCCGCGGTGGTGTGGCGTCTGGCTTCACCGCAGCACCTGGGCGTGCATTGGTACGGTCGTGACTATGTGCCGGCGAATTTCGTGCTGGCGTCGCTGTATGTGTTTCTCGCCTGGTCGGTGATCGCCATCTACCGGCAGTTGCGCGGCGAATTGCAGCTGCGTACGACGCCGCTGGTGTGGATGGCCTTCGTGCTGTTCCTGGCCTGGTATTTGAGTGGTTTCGTGACCTTGCCCGGCGGGGCCTCCCGCGTCACCACCGTGCGCCTGTTCGGGGCCTACAGCCTGGTGTTGGCTTCCACCTATCTCATGGCTTTCATCGAGCGCAAGGACGGCATCGCCTTCCGGCGTCTGTTCTATTACATGGACCGGCGCAGCTGGTGGCGGGTGTTGGAAGAAATGCCGTGCTGGTTCGTCAGCCTGGTGATGGTGGCCGTGTTCGGCCTTATTCTGGCTTTGCGCGATTATTCCGACTTCAGCTTCGGCGCCCACCGCATCAACCCGGATGTCTACCTGTTGGCGACGTTCCTGTTCCTGCTGCGCGACCTGGCCCTGATCCTGTATTTCAACCTGGGCCGCAAGCCGGGCCGCGCCGATGCCGCCGCCTTGCTGTACCTGGCGCTGCTGTATGTCCTGATTCCAGGCATCCTGTCACGCTTAGGGCTGGATATGGCGGTGGCCGCGCTGTTGCCCTGGAAGGCCGGCCACGGCTCCGTCACCATCGTCGCCGCCCTCGCGCAGGCGGCGGCGATGATGGCGTTGCTGGTGGGACGTTGGCGTGCCAACTACTGGGTCGGTACGCCAGCGGCCGGGGCTCCCCCTTCACGGTCCTGAACCAGTTGATTGACGCGGGTGGCCAGCGCATCCGCCTGGATGCCGGTGGCGCCGAACTGGTCCGAAACGCCCAGGGTCAGGTTGAGCTGGTTTATCGTGTCGGCGTCGATCGGTGCGGCGGTCACCGGCGCGAGCATCTGGGCCAGGTTCTCCAGGGTTGGCGATGCCGGTGCGCGGTCCGTGGTCAGCGACCTTTCGTAGGCCCCCACGGTGTTTGGAGACACCGGCGCGTCGGGGCTGGGAGTGAAGGTCGGGTCGAGCAAGGTGCGGGCCCTGACCAGCGCTTCGTGGCGGGTCTGGTCGCCGTCGACGTTCCGGGGTACCCCCTCACTCTCGAATACCCTCTCCTGCAGCGTATTGCCCCCGCCTCCGTTGGGGCCTCCGTAGCCTTCGCCGCCGCGTGCGTGGGGGCCGGTTCCATCGCGGACTCCGCCGCCTCCGTAACCACCCCCTTGTCCGGCATGGTCGGGTGGAGCGGCGACGGCATTGTGTATCAACACTTGACCGGGAATCCCCAGAATCGAAAGGCCGCACCACCCGGCCGCCAGCAAGACAGCGGCCGCGACGGTGGAGCCCGAAACCAAGGGACGTAAACGCAAGAATCGTGGATGTTCCATGGTATATCCCTCCATATCCACGTGGTAACAGCTCGTCCTGGGTGGGACACCAGTCCCAACCTGCTGTGCCTGCTAACTTTAGAGCAACTTTCCGCTTCGTCCATGGGCGTGGCGGCGCTTTCCGACGGACGGCACCCAAAAGCAAACGGGCCCAGCCCCCGGAGAGGCTGGGCCCGTTTCTGGGACCCTGATGCCGTTGTGCGGCGTTCAGTCGGTGCCGTGGCCCTCGAGGATGGCCGCGCGTACGTCCTCGGCCTTCTCCTGGATCTGGGTGACATCGCCGGCGGAGAGATTGTTCTCCACGCCGAGAATGATGCTGATGGCCTTGACCGTGTCTTCGCTGATGGGCTTGGTCTTGTCCGAAGCCGAACCCAGCAGGATGGCGGCCAGGTCGTTGCGCGAGGCCGGTGTGACGCCCGGCAGCTGGGTACCGCCATCCTTCAACAGCTCCTGATACAGCGCCAGGTTCTGCACCGGCGAGTCGATGCGCGCCACGGTGGCGTAGTCGGTCTTCAGTTCTGCGGCCGCGGCTTCCGCGGTCTGGGAATAGAAGCTCACCATGTCCGTGCTGAAGCCCGACAACGACTCGTTGAGGGCGCGGGCCAGCACGTGCGCCGGGGCGCGGCCCACGTTCAGGCGGCCCAGTTCCACTTCGGGAATGCCTTCCTGGGCCCAGACCGGCTTGCCGCCGTGCGTCGCGTCCGCGTTGCCGCCGCCGCCGTAATGCGGGCCCTTGCCTTCGCTGTCCTCGCCCGGGCCGCCGTGGCCGCCGGCATGTCCTTCTTCCGTTCCGCCGTCGGAGTGATACACGTTGTCTTCCAGGCTGCCGCCCTCGCCGCGGGGCAGCTCGCCCTTGCCGCCGCGATAGCCCGGCCCCTTCTTGCCGCTTCCGCCATCCTCGTGGTCGTGGCCTTCGGCGCTGTCATGGCCGCCGGAATGGCCGCCGCTGTGTCCCCCTTCGGCGTGGCTGCCTTCCTCCTCGGCGTGGGCGCTGGCGATGAACGTCGCGGCCGACGGCGCCAATGTGCCCAGGACCAGGGGCGTGGCCGCGAGGGCGATGGCGATGGCCGCGGCCTTGCCGGGCAGCAGGCGGCGGAATTGATCAAACATCTGCTTATTCATGTGTCGTGTCCCCATCAAATGAGTATCGATGGCCCGGTCCGGGTTGCCGGGCTCGAAAAAGCGAAGGGGCGAGGCGCTGTTGCGTCCCGCCCCTTCGTTATCGCTACGTCCTTGGGGTCAACGACCCGCGGGACTGTCTCTGTGATTACTCGCCGTGACCTTCGGAGATGGCTGCGCGCACATCCTCGGCCTTGGTGGCGATTTCGGTGATATCGCTGGCCGTCAGGTTGTCCTGCACGCCCAGGATGATGCTCACCGCCTTCACCGTGTCTTCGGTGATCGGTACGGTCTTGTCGGACGCACTGCCCAGCAGGATGGCGGCCAGGTCGTTGCGCGAGGCCGGGGTCACCGGCAGCTGGGTGGAGCCGTCAGCCAGCAGTTCCTGGTATA
>Ga0315556_1000970_pt1 | contig 17677 bp, 18 predicted proteins | sample SalMarSW160310MG_FD_202112 | JGI IMG/M metagenome (GOLD analysis project Ga0315556, IMG submission 202112) | Salt marsh sediment microbial communities from the Plum Island Ecosystem LTER, Massachusetts, United States - Salt Marsh Sediment SW1603-10 ...
GGGGCCGAGGCGGTAACGGCGGTTCTGTTGGGCTGCCTGGAAATAACGCGAAGGACGCCAAGACGCAAAGGGCGCAAAGACGCAAAGTCTTTGACTATGTGAGTGCACGCAGGCCCACCGAGCGACAATGCGCCAATTCCTGGAATCCCGCGGCGCGGCCCATACATATTGACGTGCTCTGCGGTTAAGTACGAGTTCGTGACGCTACCGCTGATTCCGCCGCGCACAGAGTCAAGAACTGGCACCCTGCAAACACCAAAGAATTCTTGGCGTCCTTTGCGTCTCCGCGTCCTTAGCGTTCCATTGCCGCCATATGATAGCGGCACGCTACCGATCAATCCGTCTCCGGGCTGAACCACTTCAGTTTTTCGTGCAGCTTCACCACGTCGCCGACGATGATCAGGGTCGGCGGCTTGATGTCGTGGCTGTGCACGATCGCGGGCATGGTGGTCAGGGTGCCGGTGAACACCCGCTGGTCACGGGTGGTGGCCTTCTGCACCAGGGCCATGGCGGTGTCGGGTGACATGCCGTGGGCGATGAGTTCCTTGGAAATCACGTCCACGCCGTGCAGGCCCATGTAGAACACGATGGTCTGGTTGGGCTGCACGAGACCCTTCCAGTTGAGGTTCATGGTGCCGTCCTTGAGGTGACCGGTGACGAATACCACGGACTGGGAGTAGTCGCGATGGGTGAGCGGAATACCGGCATAGGATGCGGTGCCGGACGCCGCCGTGATGCCGGGCACCACCTGGAACGGAATGCCCTCGGCCGCCAGGGTGTCGATCTCTTCGCCACCGCGGCCGAAAATGAACGGGTCGCCGCCCTTGAGCCGGCACACACGCTTGCCCTCCTTGGCCAGGCGCACCAGCAGTTGGTTGATGTCTTCCTGCGGCAGGGCGTGGTTGGCGCGCTCCTTGCCCACGTAAATGCGCTCGGCATCGCGCCGGCATAGATCCAGAACCTCTTTGGACACCAACCGATCGTGTACGATCACATCCGCCTGCTGCATCAGACGCAGAGCGCGGAAAGTAAGCAAATCCGGATCGCCGGGACCGCCGCCCACCAGATAGACCTCACCGACCTCAGCCTCTTCGCCCCGCGCGGCCCGATCGAACTCCTGCGCCAGGGCGGCACGCGCCTCCTGCTGGCGCCCCGCGAGAACCATCTCCACCACCGGTCCGGCCAGGATGTGCTCCCAGAACTTGCGCCGGGCGTCCACGTTGGGGAACACCTGCTTGGCCTGTTCGCGGTGCTCTTCCAGCAGCGCGCCCAGCAGGCCATAGGCTGAAGGAATCAGGCTCTCGAGGCGGGATCGCAGCGTGCGGGCCAGTACCGGTGATGCGCCGCCGGTGCTCACCGCGATCTGTACCGGCGAACGATCGATCATGGACGGCACGATGAAACTGCACAGGGGCGGATTGTCCACCACGTTGACCGGAATGCGGCGGGCCTCCGCCAGGGCGGCGACTTCGCGGTTGACCGTCTCGTCGTCGGTGGCGGCAATGACCAGCACGCAGTCGCCCATGTCCTCGGACTCAAATCGGCCCTGGCGAGTGCGGATGGCGCCCTGCGCCGCCAGTTCGGTGAGCTCGGCATTGAACTCCGGCGACACCACGGTCACTTCGCCGCCGGCCTCACGCAGCATGGCCACCTTGCGCACGGCCACATCACCGCCGCCCACCACCAGGCAGGGACGGCCCTTGATATTGAGAAAGATGGGGAGGAAATCCATACCGGTCGCTCAAAGCCTCGGAAAATCAATCGAGTACACCACAGCAGCCGGACGCAATGAATAGGCTGTTGGAGATAGTACGCCGCCGCAGCCTCCCCCCGAATGGGAGAGGCCGGGCTATTTTACTGATTTTCTCGGATTTTTCACCCTGCCGGCAGCAGGGATTCAGATCGACTCGATTCCGCCCATGTAGGGCCGGAGCGCTTCCGGGATGCGGATGTGGCCGTCACGGTCCTGGTAGTTCTCCAGGATCGCGACCAGGGTACGGCCCACGGCCAGGCCGGAGCCATTGAGGGAGTGCAGCAGTTCCGGCTTACCCGTTTCGGGATTGCGCCAGCGCGCCTGCATGCGCCGGGCCTGGAAATCCTCGAAGTTGCTGCAGGAGGAGATCTCGCGGTACTTGCCCTGCCCCGGCAGCCACACTTCCAGATCGTAGGTCTTGGCGGCGGAGAAGCCGATGTCGCCGGCGCACAGGGCCATGACCCGGTACGGCAGGCCGAGACGTTGTAAAACCGTTTCGGCGTGGCCGGTGAGCTCCTCCAATGCGGCGTAGGATTCGTCCGGGCGCACCAACTGCACCAGTTCGACCTTTTCGAACTGATGCTGGCGGATCATGCCTCGGGTATCCTTGCCGTAGGAACCGGCCTCGGAACGGAAACAGGGCGTGTGCGCAACCCGCCGGCAGGGCACGGCATCGGCGTCCAGAATCTCATCGCGGGCGATATTGGTGACGGGCACCTCGGCAGTGGGAATCAGGTAGTACTGCTGTTCCCCCTGCAGGGCGAACAGATCCTCCTCGAACTTGGGCAACTGACCGGTACCACGCAGGCTGTCGGCGTTGACCATGTAGGGCACGTACACCTCTTCGTAGCCGTGCTCGCCACTGTGCAGGTTCAGCATGAACTGGATCAGCGCCCGGTGCAGGCGCGCCATGGGCCCACGCAGCACGACGAAGCGCGAACCGGTGAGTTTGGCCGCCGTTTCGAAATCCATCAGGTTGCGGCGGGCGCCCAGATCCACATGATCCAGAGCTTCGAAATCGAACTGCGGCGGCTCACCCCAGCGGCGCACTTCCGCATTGTCATTCTCGTCACGGCCGTCGGGCACGCTCTCGTGGGGCAGGTTCGGAATCCCCAGGACGATGGACTCCAGTTCCGCCTGCAGTCCGGCCAGATCCGCCTCGGCCGCCTTGAGGCGATCGCCCAGGTCCGCGACCTCCTGCAACAGGGGCGCGATGTCCTCGCCCGCCGCCTTGGCCTTGCCGATGGACTTGGAGCGGGTATTGCGCTCGTTCTGCAGTTCCTGGGTCTGCACCTGCAGATCCTTGCGCCGCGTCTCGAGCTCGCCGATGCGCGCCGTATCCAGGGTGAAGCCGCGGCGCGCCAACGCGCTCGCCACATCGTCGAGTTGTGTCCTCAGGAGCTTCGGATCCAGCATGAAAAAATCAGTCCTTCACGTTGATGCGGGCCGGCCAGCTGACGATGTGGCCCGGCTCGATGAATGTGTTCAGGTGTTCGAGAATCGCATCCACCTTTTCGGCAGTATCGAAGAACTCCACGATCACCGGCAGGTTCAACGACATGTCCAGCAAGGTGGATGAATGCATTACACCGGACTTGCCGAAGCCGCTGATACCCCTGAACACGGTCACGCCGCGGACCTTCTCCCAGTCGTGCAGCCGTGCCAGCAGATTCTTCAAATGCGCCTTTTCTTCGGTGAGATAAATGCGCGCGATCACCACGTCTTCGGATTTCATAGTTGCCGTCCCATTAGCATGCCGAGCCATGCCGCCGAAAGACACAGGCCCAGACTCAAAACGATGTTGAGCACCGCCTTCACCGTCTCGCCGTTCTCAATCAGCAGCAGCGTCTCGATGGAAAATGTGGAAAAGGTGGTGAACGCCCCCAGCATGCCCACCTGCAGCGCCGCGCGCCATTCGGGCGCCACCGCCATGCGCTCCAGCATGACCACGTACAGGACGCCCATGGTCAGACAACCAAGCACGTTGGCGACCATAGTGCCGTAGGGAAACGCGCGCCCCAAAAGATTGGCGATGCCGGTGCCCACGCCGAAGCGCATTACGGCACCGACGGCCCCGCCCATAGCGACTGCGATCACATTGCCCACAGGGCATTCCTCCCAGTGACGTTGTTGCCGAAGGTATGCATCATTTCTTCTTCTGCCGCTGTTTGTGATCCAGCTCTCGCAGATGCGCGAGCTTCTCGGCGATCTTGATCTCCAGCCCCCGCGGGACCGGCTGATAGTAGCTGCGTTCGCCCAGTTCATCGGGGAAATAGGTCTCCCCGGCGGCATACCCCTCCGCTTCGTCGTGGGCATAGCGGTAGGTCTTGCCGTAGCCCAGCTCCTTCATCAGCCGGGTCGGCGCGTTGCGCAGATGCAGAGGCACCTCCAGGGAGCCGTGAGCCTTGGCGTCCGCCATGGCGGCGCCAAGGGCCGCGTAGACCGCGTTGCTCTTGGCCGCGCAGGCCATGTACACGAGCGCCTGGGCGATGGCCAACTCCCCCTCGGGGCTGCCCAGACGATCCTGGACATCCCAGGCATTGAGCGCCAGGGTCAGAGCGCGGGGATCGGCATTGCCGATGTCCTCGCTCGCCATGCGCACCACTCGTCGAGCAATATACAAGGGATCGCAACCGCCATCCAGCATGCGGGCCAGCCAATACAGCGCGGCGTCCGGCGACGAACCACGCACCGATTTGTGCAGCGCGGAGATCTGGTCGTAGAAGGCCTCGCCGCCCTTGTCGAAGCGGCGCAGCCCTTCGGCCACCACCTCACGCACCACGGCCTCGTCGATGACTTCGCGAGCGCCGCGGCGCTCGGCCAGGTCGGCGGCCACTTCCAGCAGATTCAGCGCACGCCGCCCGTCACCGTCGGCGGCCTCGGCCATCAGATCGCGCAGCGGCTCCGCCAGATCCAGGGGCCGCGCACCGAGGCCCCGTTCCGGATCCGCCAGGGCGCGGTCGATGATGGCCCGAACCGCATCCTGCCCCAGGCGTTTGAGCACGTACACCCGGGCGCGGGACAGCAGCGCGTTGTTCAGTTCGAAGGAAGGATTCTCGGTGGTGGCACCGATAAAGGTGACGGTGCCGTCCTCCACATAGGGCAGGAAGGCATCCTGTTGGGCCTTGTTGAAGCGATGCACCTCGTCGACGAACAACACCGTGCGCCGGCCGCTGGCCTGGCGGGTGCGCTGGGCTACGTCAATGGCGGCGCGAATATCCTTCACGCCCCCCAACACCGCTGAGATGGCGAGAAACTCCGCGTCCGAAACCCGCGCAATCATGCGCGCCAGAGTGGTCTTGCCCGTGCCCGGCGGGCCCCAGAACAACATGGAATGCAGTTTGCCCGCCGCCAGTGCCTGACGCAGCGGCTTGTCCGGCGCGAGCAGATGCTCCTGGCCGATGAACTCGTCCAGACTCGCCGGGCGCATGCGGTCGGCGAGGGGGCGGAAGTCCTGTTCTTTGGGGGCTGCGGGCATGTTCGGGGAAAAACCTTTTGCCACAGAGGGCACAGAGAACACCGGGAAAATATCGCGATGGAGAATAAATGCCGACCGTGCCGAGTCGAGGGCATCGGCGCGGGCATTTTGAATTATTTCCTCTCTGTGAACTCTGTGTCCTCTGTGGCTAGCCTTTCAATTCAATAGTCACCGACCACGTCCACACCCGCCGGCACCTTGAATCGGAACAACTTGGGGGCCAGCTTCGGGTTCCGCTCCAGGTGAGTGAAACGGATATGGGTCGTCTGGTCGAAGCTGTCTTCCAGATCCAGGCGTTCCAGTTCCTTGCCGAAGCCGATCTGCACGGACTTGAAATCACTGTCCTTGCGCTTCGGCGTCAGCTGCACCCATTCCAGACCGTCGCGGCTGCCCAGTTCCTTGATGACGAAGTCGTCCTTCAGGGGACGCTTGCCGCTCAACACCAGTGCCGGTGCGTTGCCCACTGCGCCGGCCATATCCTTGACCGTCACCTGCTCCAGCTCGCTGTCGTAGATCCACAGGCGCTGTCCGTCGCCGAGAATGAGCTGGGGATAGGGTTTGGTGTAATCCCAACGGAAACGATCCGGGCGCTGAATCTCCACGCTACCGCTGGAACGCTGCACCTCGTTACCGTCCGCGTCTGTCAGGGTCTGACTGAACTGGGCGCGAAACGCGTGGACGTGCTGATAGAAGTCGTTGAGTCGATCCAGCCCGGGCCCCGCCCACACCGTGGTGCTGACGGCAAATACGGCAAGCGCAGCCAGGGCGGCGCGAATCCAATTGTACACGGCGAACTCCTGTGGAATTTCTGCTGGGACCGGGGCGGGCGGACCGCCTCAGTCCTTGGGCGGCGGCGGGGCCAGAACCTCGCGGCTGCCGTTGGTCTGCATGGCGCTGACGATGCCGGCGATTTCCATGGCCTCGATCATGCGCGCGGCCCGGTTGTAGCCGATCTTCAGGCGGCGCTGCACGGCGGAGATGGATGCCCGGCGGGTCTCGGTGACCACGCGCACCGCCTCGTCGTAGAGCGGGTCGGATTCGATGTCGTCGCCGCCGGGCGGGGCCTCGCCGGGAAGCTGCACGGTCGCCTCCATGTCCTCGGAGACGATCTCCTCCAGGTAGTCCGGCTCGCCCATATTCTTGAGGCGATCCACCACCCGATGCACCTCGGCGTCGGAAACGAAGGCACCGTGCACGCGCAGGGGCACGCCGCTGCCGGCGGTCAAGTAGAGCATGTCACCGTGACCCAGCAGCTGCTCGGCACCCATCTGGTCGAGAATGGTGCGCGAATCCACCTTGGACGACACCTGGAAGGCGATGCGCGCCGGGATGTTGGCCTTGATCAGGCCGGTGATCACGTTCACCGACGGGCGCTGGGTCGCCAGCAGCAGGTGGATACCCGAGGCGCGCGCCTTCTGCGCCAAGCGGGCGATGAGCTCCTCCACCTTCTTGCCCACGATCATCATCATGTCGGCGAACTCGTCGATGATGACGACCACGTAGGGCAGATGATCCAGCGTCGGGGGCGGCGCCGACGGATCGAAGGCCTCGGCCGGATTGTAGAGCGGATCCGGAAGGGGCTCGCCGGCGTCGATGGCCTCCTTCACCTTGCGGTTGTAGCCGGTGATGTTGCGCACACCGAGGCTGGCCATGAGCTTGTAGCGGCGCTCCATCTCGCCCACGCACCAGCGCAACGCGTTGGCCGCGTCCTTCATGTCCGTGACCACCGGCGTAAGCAGATGGGGGATCCCTTCATAGACCGACAACTCCAGCATCTTGGGGTCGATCATGATGAGCCGCACGTCCTTGGGCGTGGTCTTGAACAGCAGGCTCAATACCATGGCGTTGATGGCCACGGACTTGCCCGACCCGGTGGTGCCGGCCACCAGCAGGTGCGGCATGCGCGCCAGGTCCACCACCATGGGATGGCCGCTGATGTCCTTGCCCAGGCCCAGGGTCAGCGGCGAAGCGGACCTGTCGTATTCGTTGGACTGCACGATCTCACTCAGGGCGATGATTTCCCGGTGCTCGTTGGGAATCTCCAGACCTACGGTGGACTTGCCGGGAATGACCTCCACGACGCGCACGCTGATGGCCGACAGGGCGCGCGCCAGGTCTTTGGACAGGGCCGTGATCTGGCTGACCTTCACCCCCGCCGCCGGCTGCAGTTCGAAGCGCGTGATCACCGGGCCCGGGTGAACCGATTCGACCTGGGCCTCGATGCCGAAATCCGCCAGCTTCATTTCCACCAGCCGCGACATGGCCTCCAGGGCTTCTGTGGAATACCCCTGGGTGGACTTGCGCGCCGGGTCCAGCAGCGACAGCGGCGGTACTTCGGTGTCCGGCGGCGGCTCGAACAGCGGCACCTGCCGCTCCTTCTCCAGGCGCACGCTGGGCTCCACGGTCTTGATCACCGGTTCGATGCGGACCGGCTTGCGGCTCTCATTCTTCAACTGCTCCACCTTCACCACCGCCTCGCGCTCCTGACGCGCCTGGCGCCCGGCGATGTTCTCGCGCAGGCGGCCGATGGCGCCACGGGTGGCACTCACCGCGCTGATGGTGAAGCGGCCCACCAGATCCATGAGCCGCAGCCAGGACAGGCCGGTGAACAGGGTGACGCCGGTGAGGAACAGGGCCAGCAGGAACAGCGTCGAGCCCAGCATGCCGAAAACCTGCAGCATGGAAACCACGGCGTTGCCGAGAATGCCGCCGGCGGAATGCTCCGGCAGGCTGCCCGGTTCCACGGTGAAATGCAGGGTGGCCAGTCCTGTCCCCGCGCCCAGGGTGAGGAGGAAACCCAGCCAGCGCAGGGCGAAGGTGCGGCTGTCGAACTCGCCCTCGGGCGTGCGGCCGCGGAACACCAGCCAGCCGCTGTAGCCGATCATCACCGGCAGCAGATAGGCCAGATAGCCGAAGGCGAAGAGCAGGATATCGGCCACCCACGCGCCGACCCGGCCGCCGGCATTGGCGACCCGCGCCACCTGGACACTGTTGGTCCAGCCGGGATCACCCGCGCTGTAGGTCGCCAGGGCCAGCAGGAAGTAGATGGCGATGGCGCCCAGCACGAACAGGGCGCCCTCGCGCAGCCCGTGCATCACATGAATGCTCAGAGGCCGGGAAGTGGGACCGGAACTGGAGCGGGAATTGTTGCGTTTGGCCTGGGCCAACAGTTCATTCCTAATGTCAAATAGTTAATGTAAATATTTAATTGGAAATAGTTTTATATCAGTTCGCCAAGGCGGCTGCAACGGCCGGATGGACGATCTTTCCGCCCCGGACGTTGACCCCGGAAAGCAGCCGGGCATCCCCTTCCCAGCCCCCCGCGGCCAGCACCTTGACGAACGGAATCAGGGAAGCCGACAGGGCCTGGGAGGCGGTCCGCGGCACCGCCCCGGGCATGTTGGTCACCCCGAAATGCACCACCCCCTCCCACAGGAACGTGGGGGCGTCGTAGGTGGTGGGCCGGGTGGTTTCCACGCAGCCGCCCTGATCCACGGCGACGTCGACGATGACGCTGCCCTGCTTCATGGTCCGGACCATGTCGGCCGAGACCACGTGCGGCGCGCGGGCCCCGGGCACCAGCACCGCGCCCACCAGCAGGTCGGCTTCGCTGGCCGCCTGGGCCAAGGTATCCGCGTAAGGATACAGGCCGGTGACATTGGGACCCAGGGCCCGCAGACGCTCCAGTTTCTCGCGCTTGCGATCGAACACGGTCACCCGGGCGCCCAGTGCGGCCGCCACCACCGCCGCATTGCCGCCCACGACACCGCCCCCGATCACGACGACGTGACCACGTGGGGCCGCGGGCAGTCCGCCCAACAGAATGCCCCGGCCGCCCATGGGCTGGTGCAGGAGGTGGGCGCCGATCTGCACCGACAGCCGTCCGGCCACATCGCTCATAGGTGCCAGCAGCGGGAGGTGCCCCTCCTCTTCCACCGTCTCCCAGGCAATGGCCGTCAGACCGATATCCTGCAGGCCGCGCGCCAGTTCCGGCAACGCCGCCAGGTGCAGATAGCAAAACAGCAGGTGGTCGGCCCGCAGCAGACTCAGTTCGGCCGGCTGAGGCTCCTTGACCTTGATCAGGAGCTCGGCGGCGCCATACAGGGCCGCGGCATCTTCCGAGATGCGCACCCCCAGTTCGCGGTAGACCGCGTCAGGGTAGCCGCTCTTGTCGCCGGCGCCGGTCTCGACGTAGACCTCGTGACCGGCCTTGACCAGGTCCGCACAGGCCGCCGGTATCAGACCGACGCGGCCCTCCAGTGTCTTGATCTCCTTGGGGATACCTATGCGCATGTGTGCAGCTTTCTCCCGCGGGTTTCGACCTTTACGCTGGCGCCGCCATTCCGTACCATTACCGCTTCCTGCGCGACGCCCCCTGCGCGGAGGGCATGCCCCAAACCGCGGGCCGCCCATCTCGCCGGCCGGGCCGAATCCAAAACCACCCGGACCCCGCCCCGTCCAAGAGCTGATCGGAGCATTATACATGAGCGATACCAAGCATTGCCGACTGCTGATTCTCGGTTCCGGCCCCGCCGGTTACACCGCCGCCGTGTATGCCGCGCGCGCCAACCTGCAACCGGTCCTGGTCACCGGCCTGGAACAGGGTGGCCAGCTCATGACCACCACCGACGTGGACAACTGGCCAGGCGACGACAGTGGCGTCCAGGGCCCGGACCTGATGGAGCGCATGCGCAAGCACGCCGAGCGTTTCGAGACCGAAATCGTCTTCGATCACATCCACACCGTGGACCTGAAGCAACGCCCCTTCCGCCTCACCGGCGACTCCGGCGAATACACCTGCGATGCGCTCATCATCGCCACCGGCGCCAGCGCCCGCTACCTGGGCCTGCCGACGGAGGAGTCGTTCAAGGGCCGCGGCGTGTCCGCCTGCGCCACCTGCGACGGCTTCTTCTACCGCAACCAGGACGTGGCGGTGATCGGTGGCGGCAACACCGCCGTGGAAGAGGCCTTGTACCTGTCCAACATCGCCAAGCACGTCACCGTCGTCCACCGCCGTGACCAGTTCCGCTCGGAGAAAATCCTCTCCAGCCAGCTGATCGAGAAGGCCAAGAGCGGCAACGTGAGTATCGAGTGGAACCACGTGCTCGACGAAGTACTGGGCGACGACTCCGGCGTCACCGGCATGCGCATCAAGAATGTCGATAGCGGCGAAACCAAGGACGTTGCGCTCATGGGCGTGTTCATCGCCATCGGCCACAAGCCCAACACCGACCTCTTCGAGGGCCAGGTGGACATGGGCGGCGGCTACATCAAGGTCCAGAGCGGCACCAGCGGCAACGCCACCGCCACCAGCGTCGAGGGCGTGTTCGCCGCCGGCGACGTCATGGACCACGTCTACCGCCAGGCCATCACCTCCGCCGGCACCGGCTGCATGGCCGCCCTCGACGCCGAGAAATACCTCGACGCGCTGGAAGCGAAGAAGAAGGGCTGACAAGCCCTTCTCCGACCGCGTTTGCAAACGCAAAGGACGCAAAGCCGCAAAGGGAAGGAGTGGATGGACGCCGCCGCCGTGGTCCACGCGACGGCGCCTGTAGCCGACAGCGTGCGAGGACCTTCAAGAGAACCGATCAACCACGGAGGGCGCGGAGTACGCCGAGAACGATTGGTTCTGAGCCCATCTTACTGTCTCCGTGGCAGTTGCTTTCGCGACTTTTCCATTGATCCGCAGCGCGCTACGCCGGCATTCAACCCAGGCGGAACCGGGGCAGTTTAGAGCAATAGTCTTTCCTTTGCGTTCTTTGCGGCTTTGCGTCCTCCGCGTTAGTTGCCGGCCTTGATCAGAAACCACCAAAACCCCTACCCCAACGGTTTTCCTACCGCCCTCCCCGGGCTAACATCGGAGTCGTTCCCTTCATTGGCGACCGCGCCCATGCGCCTGACGGTTCACGACAGCATCGACGACATTCCCGCCGCGGACTGGAACCGCCTCGATGGCGAGGGCAATCCCTTCGTGCGCCACGAGTTCCTGGCGGCACTGGAACATAATGAGTGTGTGGGAGAACGCTTCGGCTGGCTGCCGCAGCATCTCACCGCCGAAGATGATGACGGCCGGTTGCTGGGGGCGGTGCCCCTGTACCTGAAGGACAACTCCTATGGCGAGTTCGTGTTCGACTGGTCCTGGGCCGAGGCCTACGAACGCGCCGGCATTCCGTACTACCCCAAGCTCGTCTCCGCCATGCCCTATACGCCGGCGCCGGGTCCACGGCTGCTCACCGCACCCGACGCTGCCCGCCAGCCGGTAACCGAGGCGCTGATCGGCGCCAGTCTCGAGCACGCGCAGCAGCTGAGCGTCTCATCCCTGCACTGGCTGTTCACATCCGACGAGGAAACCCGGCTGTTGGAGCAACACGGCCTGCTGCGGCGGACCGGTTGCCAGTTCCACTGGTTCAATGACGATTATCGTGATTTCGACGACTTTCTGGACACGTTCACCTCCGCCAAGCGCAAGAAGCTCAAACGCGAGCGCCGCCGTACGATCGAGGCCGGCCTGGACATTGAGGTGGTGCACGGCCATGACGCCAGCGACGAGCAGATCGCCACGGCGGAGATGTTCTACCGCACCACGTTTGACAAAAAGTGGGGTTTTGCCACCCTGAACCTGGGCTTCTTCCATGAAGTGGCCCGCACCCTGGGCCCGCAGCTGGTGCTGGTGCTGGCACGTGACGCCGGGCGCTACGTGGCAGGGGCCATCTGTTTTCGCGGCGCAGATGCCCTGTACGGGCGTCATTGGGGCTGCGTGGCAGAGTACCACAGCCTGCATTTCGAGCTCTGCTACTACCAGGGCATCGACTACTGTATCCGCGAAGGCCTGTCCCGTTTCGAGCCGGGTGCCCAGGGCGAACACAAGGTCAGCCGCGGCTTTCGCCCCACCCCCACCTGGTCCGCCCACTGGATCGCCGACGGGCGGTTCCGTAGCGCAATTGCCGATTTCTTAGCCCGCGAAGCCGGAGGTATGGAGCACTACATGCGGGATCTGACGGAACACCTGCCCTTCAAGAATCTCCATGCCGCTCCCCTGGCAACGGAGACTTCCGGGTTCTAGAATGACACCACGGCTGCAACGGAGCCCAAGGCAACGGACCACGGAGGACTTGCCATGGATACCAGGGAAACCCTGCTGAACGAAATCGCCGATTTGGAGCTGAAAGCGGCCGCCTGCGGCGACGCTGGCGACGTGGACAACCGCTGGGCCTTCGACCTCATTTCCACCGCGCTGCTGATGCGCCGCCTGCGCCTGCTGGACCTGGACGGGCAACTGCCCGCTCCCGTGCGCAGTGTACTGCCGCTGAGCCATTCCTGAACCGAGTACAGCCCGAGCAGCATCAGCTGTTCTGCCACCCGTTCAACGCGCGCGGGGCACGACACCTCCCGGGTATCCCCCGCGACGCGGTTCAGCTCGGCACACGCGTCCGCCAAACCAGTCTGGGAAAACGTTCCCGAATGCGGCACGCAAGGACGTCGACCTTGTCGACGATTCTGTCCGCATTGAGACTCCGCTAGCCGCCTTCCCAGCCATGGTCAGCCGGCGGCCCGCCCGTTACGGTCATCAGCGCAACGCCTCCGCCGTCCGGCTAAGGCGCGGCAGATACATGTCATCAGGATTCAGGGAAAACGCCACGCCGCGTGCTCTGCCGAGAATCTCCCGGCGCGGTACGAATCCGATGTAGCGCGAATCGGCGCTGTTGTCGCGATTGTCCCCCAAGACGAAATAATGGCCGGCAGGGACCCTGACCGGACCGAACTCGGCGTAAGGGGAATGCAACGCAATCTCATGGGCGGCGCCACCAATGCTTTCAGTCACCACCAGGGGCTTGCCGTGCTGCCATATCCCCGCGGGGACCGGCTGGTCGGCGGGGCCATAAGCGGCCTCGAGACCATTGATGAACAGGCGGTTGTCGTGCAGCCACACCACGTCGCCGGGCACCCCGACAACCCGTTTCACCAACCGCTCGTGGGCGGCCTTGGAATCAAACACGACAATATCACCGCGATGAGGGTTGCCCCAGGTGACCAGGTGGATGTGCGTGAAAGGCAGGCGCAGGTCATAGGCGCGCTTGTCGACGAAGATGCGGTCACCCTCGACGATGGTGGGCTTCATGGAACCGCTCGGCACCTCGTACCAGTCCGCCACCGACGCCCGAAACAGACCCATCAGGACGAGGAATATCACCAGACCCCGCCATTCCTTCCATGTCTTCGTGAAGAACGCCATGCCTATCCTCCTTCCGTATCACACCCAAGCGACGCTCACCGGCCCGCCGGCACCGTCTCGATGCGGAACGCGGCATGGCAGCCGACACAGTTTTGCATCAACACGCCCAACTGGTCCAGCGTGTGCTGCGGATCGCCCAGGTCATTGGCGTCACGCGCCAGCGCGTCAAACTTGGAATGGGTATCGAAACCCAGGGTCTTGAATCCCAGGGGCAGTTTCCCCAGCAGCGAACCAGGCACAGCCTGCTGGGCGGCGCGGCCCACCTTGCGCGCGGCGACTGCCGCCGTCTGCATGTCTTTGGCCGCGACGGCCGCCGTGATCTGCTGAGTGCTTTCCAGGAAGGCACGCATTTCCGCCAGTACCAAATCCCGCTCACCGGCATTGAGCAGGATGGCCGTCCTGCCGTCGGCGCTCTGTTCGACCTTCCCCTGATACACGAATTTATACGCCATGCCCGCCAACCCGATCACCAGCACGGCAACCACGAACCAACATATCTTACACATTGATCTCTACTCCCCGGTCGGTCACACGCACACACTATATGCCACCCACTCCAAAGGCACTGCGCAGCAGATAGCCCACCAGGAACGCCAAGCCGGCCGCCGCACCGCCGGTCAGCAGGGTACTCAATCCGGCCCGCAGGGCGGACCGCCCCATCACTATGCCTTTGACCATACCGATAACGAAGAACGTCAGGCCAGCCAGTCCGATTCCGATCTGGAACTGGCGTTGCAAACCAAGCCCGCTGTCCAACATCGGCAGCAGGGGCACACTGCCCACCATGACGAAGGCCAGGAACGTGACCGCGGCGGATCGCAACGGCCGGTGCCCCGCCTTTTGCATCCCCCATTCCTCGGTGAGCATGGTGTCCACCCACAAGCGCCGATCACTGCTGATGGTATTCACGATCTGCTCGAGCACCGGACCCACAAAGCCCTTGCCCTGGAAGATCTGCCGGATCTCCTCACGCTCGCCCTCGGGAATATGGTCAATGTGAAACTCTTCGGTGCGCCGTGCCTCCTCGACAAACTCCTGCTGCGCCCGGATGGACTGGTAGTTGCTCACCGCCATGGAAAAGCCGTCGGCGATCAGATTGGCCAAGCCGAGAATCAGGGCCACCCGGCCGGGGAACCCGGCACCCGCCGCGCCCGACACCACGGCGAAGGTCGTCACACAACCATCGATCGCACCGAGCACAGCATCGGAAACGTATTCCGTTCGATACGGCGCACCCAGCCGGGCCCTGATTGCCGCGGGCCGGTGCTGGCCGCTCAGATCTTCATGCGATGTCCTGCGCATGCGCCCCTACGCCTCGAAGTCACGTAATTCCAATTCAGCGGCCACTGTCCGGCTCGCCATCCAGGTAAGCCAGAATCTTGCGTTCATCCTCGCTGGACGGCACTCGGCGTCCCTGCGCCTGCATGTAACCCTCCATGCGGCGGAGCACCAGCGGCCACTCGTCGGCGCTATGCAGCGTCGGTTGCGGTAACGCATGACAAGCCGCGCAATATTCCGACGCGACCGCTGACACGGAGCCCGTTGCACCACCGCCCACCGGCGGCCGCACTCCCCCGCCCATCATGCCGCCCGAGCCCATCATCCCGGCCGCGGCGGCGCCCCCTGCAAGCAGAAGTGCGGCGAACCCGAGCAATGTGACTTTCGACATACGCATTTTCTCCCAGATGAAACATACAACGCTCAGCGCCCACGCATTCCGCCAACGCACCCGCCAGCCACCGCGCGTGCCTCAGCCTGTCTTCGGCCTCTTGAACGGCGTCTTGCAACGCATGCAATACGGCGGAACGAGCAGCCGGGTCTGATAACCCAGGCGGGCGCCGCACCTTGGACAACGCGCCGAGAACTGAACCACAATGCCGTAGGTCACCAAGCCCATCCATAGCACACCAACGGCGACTTCCACGCTGTGGGGCAGACCCACGGTCAACTGAACTGCCAGAGCAACCGCCAGCAACACAGTAGCGAACGCAAAGCTCCACACCATCTTGCGTTGCCAGAGCTGCAGGGCCGCCAATTCCTGCTCGGACAATGGTCGCATGTCCGGACTCTCATTCATGAAATGATCTTATCCTAGATTTCGTGGCTATTTCCCGCAGGCCAGACCTGCACCGCATCACGGCAGCGACGACCGCTCATATCAGCCATCATTCATGCGGCGTACGCAAGCGTTCGCCCGAGGCAACCGCGCCGTCACCGTCCGACTCACTCAAGCCGGCGACGAAGTGATACGCCATCGCCGCCATCCCTTCGCGTTTGTAGAAACGATGCGCCTCGGCACGCTGGATTCCGGAATCGAGATGTAATTGGGCACAGCCGCAGGCCCGGGCGTGGTCGTGCAACCACGCGAGGAGGCGCTGGCCATAGCCGCGGCTGCGACGCTGCTCGTCGGTGACCAGATCGTCCACGTAGAGGAACTTACCCCAGGACAGACTATTGCCGATTCGGAACCCGGCCACGGCGACCACCGAGGCCCCCTCGGCAACGTAGGCAAGGCGGTAACCCTCGCTCATCTGCGCACGAATACGTGGGAGAAAGTCAGCCGAGGCGATATGGGGACGCAGTTGGGAAAGAACCGGGAAACAGGACTGAATCTGTGGATCGGTATCCGCGAGAGAAACATGTGCCATCGCCACCCCCCTACATTCGTGGCCCCGGGGTGGGGCTGGGCCGAATGATAGCGCCTGGGAATGCGCGGCACCACCGGGCCGGCGGCCCCGCCTCGGGCCAGGCGGGGCCGCCGCGATTCAGACCGCCGCTTGATTCTGGCTTCGGCGCGTAATGCCCATGAGCACCAGGGCCGCGAGAATGATCCAGATGCCGTAGTGGTTCCACACACCCCGATGGACATCACCCAGGGTGTATTTTGACTGAAGCCTGTCCAGCAGTTCTCCGGGCAAATCCGCATAGCTGTTGTCCGGGACATTCACCGCCGCCATGTGGCAGTCCCAGGTCCACACATCTGCCCAGAGCACGCCGAAATGCTTGCATTTGTATCCCAGCTTCCAGTGTTCGCCGGCCGCCGCCAGCGCGGGTTCATCGGCCACCTCGAACATCTCGTCCCCGGTGTTGAGAATGAATAGGCCCTTCGCCTCGGCGACACCCGAGACCAGTGTCACTCCCAGCACCAGCGCCTGAATCAACATCCGTATTGCGTTGTTATTGGTCTTCACTATTTCCCCTCCATCAAGTGTGTTGTTATTACCTTCCTTGCGTCGATCGAGCCGCATTCACGGCGCCGATCGGTTGCCCCTTGGTATGCGATGCGGCGCCATCAGCCTATCGAGGCTTCGCCGCCGGGCGTTACCTCCTGGACGGCCTGAAATTCCACCTGGACCCGCAGACCACGCCCACCCGGCCCATCGCCGAGGATAAACCGGGCACCGTGCAGGTCCGCGATTCGCCGCACAATCGACAAACCCAAGCCGCAACCGACACTGTCACGGGCGACGCCACGATGAAATCTCTCCTGCACACGGTCGAGTTCTTCGTGCGGAATGCCGGGCCCGGTGTCCGTCACAACGATCCGCACGACTGCGCCTGCGTGCACCTCCACGGTGACCTCGCCACCGGACGGCGTATAGCGAACGGCGTTGTCCACCAGATTTCGGACCAGGATGCGCAATGCCACGGGGTTTCCATGGACCATGCCGACGCCGACGCTACGCGTCAGACGCACGCCCTTCACCGCGGCACCGTCGGTCAGTTCTCTCACCGCTTCACCCGCCACAGCCCCCAGTTCCACCGGCTCGAATTCGCTTTCCAGGGCATCGCGGTCCAAACGCGCGAGGGTAAGAAGCTGCTCGGCGAGACGCGAGAGCCGATCGACCCCCTGCACGATATGGCGCAGTGCATCCCGATCCGCACCCTCTCCACCCTGCCGCAGCGCCAGTTGAGCGTGGGTCTTGATCGCGGCCAACGGAGTGCGGATCTCGTGCGCCGCGTCGGAGGTGAAGCGCTGCTCACGCGCGAAGGCCTCGCCAACGTGGGCCAGCAACGTATTCAGATCGCGCACCAGCACGTTGATCTCGTCTGGCACCGACGACAGATTGACCGGATCGAGGTTGGTCACCGATCGCCGCGCCAATTGTTGGGCCACCCGGTGCAGGGGGCGTAAACCACGCCCCACGGCGAACCAGGCGCCCAGCGCCAGTAGCGGGATAGCCAGAGTCAGCGGATAAAGGGCATCGCGGGT
>Ga0315556_1000976_pt1 | contig 17617 bp, 15 predicted proteins | sample SalMarSW160310MG_FD_202112 | JGI IMG/M metagenome (GOLD analysis project Ga0315556, IMG submission 202112) | Salt marsh sediment microbial communities from the Plum Island Ecosystem LTER, Massachusetts, United States - Salt Marsh Sediment SW1603-10 ...
GCGTCGAGCAGTCCGGCGAGCACGCTGTCAAAGGACTCCATCAACTGCACTGCCGCTTCGGCGTCCTGATGGTGGCCGGCGTAGTCGCTTGCCCAATAATCGAACCAACTCAGGTCATAAGAAGCTGCCAACTCGGCCATCAATCTCCCGGCGTCTTCTGCGGAGTACACGGGAGCAGGGGGAAAGTTGGGCTGCGCCGCCCAGCCCGCCCCCGTGAAGTCGGCGGAGAGGGCCCTGCCGGCCTGCAGGTCGTCGGAGGTCATCAGCGGGATGCCAGCCGCTGCAACTGCCTGGGGAATGGCTGAATAGAGACGGCGGCCGGAGTCGACGGCCTGGAAATAGCCAGGCGGGTAAGCGTTGAGCAAGGCTGCCGATCCCCCGCGTGCTCTGACCTGAATGAACAAGTTGTCCTGGCGAAGAATGTCGGCGATGGCAGGATTGGGTTTGGGTCCATAGTGTCCCCCGATTTCGCTCGGGACGTTTCGCCCGGTGAGCAAGCTGGCTTGTCCGGATGCCGACTGGGGCGTGTTGGGTACTCTCATCTGTGCATCGATCGAAAGCAAGGTCGCCAGCGGTCCCCAAAATGGGGCGACACCGGCAACCAAGCGCTTGCCCTGCAGCAGGCTCTGCAGGGTTGGCATCGTGGCCGAAACGAGCGGGTTGATCTGAGGATCGGGGTTGCCCAGGCCGATACCGTCCAGGAAAAGAAACAGCACCCGGCTCACGCTGGGCGCCTCTCCAAAGTCAGCCAGGCGGACAATCGGCCGCGGAAATCGCCCTTCTCAATGGATTTCACCTCAAACATCTGCGAGAACGTTGAGACGACCTCATCAAGCGATAGCCAGCGTCCATCGTTCTCCTCCTCGGGATGGTAGAAGCTGTACACGAGCAGCGAGCCGCCTGGTCGCAGCCAGCGTTGAAGGTTTTCAGCGTAGGCCGCACGGCGCTCTCCCCGAAGCCCATGAGAACAGCCGAGGTCTAGGACCATGTCGAACGCTTCGGGGAATGTAAGCCCCAGAGTGATATCCCCGCGTTGAACCTGGGCGGAAAGCCCCCGGCGAGCCAATCGCGCCCGGGTCCTCCAAACGGCGATCTGGCTGATATCGACCCCCCATGGTTCCCATCCGTGTTCGGCGAAGAAGACCAGATTGGTGCCCGTGCCGCAGCCGACGTCCAGCGCACGGCCAGGGGGGCGTTTGGCAACAAAGGCTTGGAGCTCGGGAGGGGAAACGCCGCTGTCCCAGGGCGTGTTGCCCAAGAGATAGCGAAGTTCCATTCGCCAGCGTTTCATGCCATCCGGTCGAGCTGGGAGCTGACCGCTTCGCCGTCCAACATGCCAACCGTACGCCAGGCCTCGGCCCCCTGGGGGTCAAAGAGAATGAAGGTTGGGGTGAAGGTCATTCCAAAGTGCTCTCCCAACTCGCGCCCAGATGGATCCTGGACGTTGATCCGAATGATTTTAAGCCGGTCGGTTTCTCGTTCCTCGAGCCTGTCAACGGCAGGCTTGGCAGCTGCGCAGCCCAGTCAGTAGGCGCTCTGGAACTCTAGAAGGACCGGCTGTCCGCTTCCGATCAGTTCGAGCACCGGCTTGCTGCAGGTGAGGCTGCTTCGGCCGGCACCCATCCGGTAAAACGAAAGTGCGAAGAGGAGGATGACGACGATGACCAGAATCAGGCCGACGAGGGAGAACCCCAGCACGGCTGACAGGATGCTGGCCAGGACGACGCCCATGACGCCGGCCAGCAAAAACGAATGTCGATTGATGAAAAGCATGAGGATCCTCATTCACGGCCACCGAACGGATTGTAACATTCGGCACCCGGGCAGAGCGGTTTGCTTTGACAAGCGTATGCCTGTGCCTTAGAATTCGCCCATCCAGTTCTCATCCCAAGGAGGACCCCTCGTCCGATGAAGGAATACGCCACCGATTCCATTCGCAATGTCGCCCTGGTGTCGCATGCGGGCGCAGGCAAGACTTCTCTGGCCGAGGCGATGCTCTTCGTCTCGGGCGCCGTTACCAGGATGGGCAAGGTCGAGGACGGCACGACCGTCTCCGATTTTGAAGATGAGGAGATTCGACGCAATCTCTCGCTTTCAACGGCAATGATCCCGATCGAAACCCACGACTGCAAGCTGAACGTTTTGGACACGCCCGGCTACACTGACTTCGTCGGCGAGGTTATCTCGGCACTGAGGGTGGCGGACACCGCCGTTGTCTTGGTGGATTCCGTGGCGGGTGTCGAGGTCGGCACCGAAATCGTTTGGGACTACTGCGACCGATTTGAGCTCCCGAGGTTTGTGGTCATCAACAAGATGGACAGGGAGAACGCCAGCTATCGGCGGACCATGGAGTCGATCCATGCCCTTTCCCCAGACTCCACTTTCATTCCGGTGCAGGTCCCGTGGGGAGAAAAACTCGATTTCAAGGGCGTGATCGATTTGATGGATATGCAGGCCAAAGCCGGTGGCGGAGAGAAAGGTGAGGACATCCCCGATGACCTGGCCGAGGCGGCGGAAGAGGCGCGGCTGGTGTTGGTCGAGGCGGCCGCCGAAGGCGACGACGCGCTGCTTGAGAAGTATCTCGAGGGCGGGAGCCTATCCCCCCAAGAGATCAGCCGCGGCTTCAAGAAAGCGGTGATCGAGGGGCGTTTCGTCCCTGTCTTTCTGACGGCTGCGTCGGCAGGGACGGCCATCGTCCCACTGCTGGATGCCTTGGTGGAGCTTGTGCCTCCGCCGAGCGAAGCGGGCGCGGTGACAATGAAGGGAGCGAAGGGCGAAGAGACCCTCGAACCAAGCGACGCTGGCCCATTGGCAGCCTTTGTGTGGAAGACGACCGCCGACCCGTTTGTGGGCAAGCTGACATACATGCGGGTCTATTCAGGCACCGTGGAAGCCGACTCACGTGTCTGGAATGCCGAGAAGCGCACAGAAGAGCGGCTTGGCCCGCTGCATGTGATGCGCGGCAAAGAACAGCTGACCGTCAAGGTGCTGCACTGTGGAGATATCGGCACGGTGGCCAAGCTGGCCGAGACCGGCACGGGAGATGTGCTTTCCGATAAGAGCCACCCGCTGAGGATGGACTCGCCTGAGTATCCGAACGCGCTCTACTCGGTGGCCGTCACTCCCAAGACACAGGCCGACTCCGCCAAACTCGGCCCAACGCTCTCCCGTCTGGCGGAAGAGGATCCCACCCTCCACTGGCATGCCGAGGGCACTACCAATCAGACCATCCTGCAGGGAATGGGCGACCAGCACATCGACGTGGCGATCCGCAAAGCGGAGACCAAGTTCCAGGTCGGTTTGGAAACCGAGACGCCGCGCGTCCCTTACAAGGAGACGATCACGCGCCAGGGCGCAGCCCAGTACCGTCATAAGAAGCAGACTGGCGGATCGGGCCAGTTTGCCGAAGTGCATATGACGGTGGACCCGCTCGAGGATGGTGATTTCGAGTTCGAAAGCAAGGTGTTCGGCGGTGCCATTTCCAGCAGCTTCCTGCCCGCCATTGAGAAAGGCGTCAAGAGCGTCCTCAAGCAAGGCGTCCTGGCCGGCTATCCCATCGAGAAGGTGCACGTGGCCGTGGTGGACGGTAAGGAGCATCCGGTGGACTCCAAGGCCATCGCCTTCGAAATCGCCGGGCGCGAGGCGTTCAAACATGGGTTCATGGAGGCGGGGCCGGTGCTCCTCGAGCCGATCATGAACATCCGTGTTGTCGTCCCCGAGGCCAACATGGGTGACGTGCTGGGTGACTTGAACACACGCCGCGCCCGCGTCCAGGGGATGGAAACCGAGCGCGGCCGAAGCGTGGTGACGGCACAAGTGCCGCTGGCGGAGATCCAACGCTACACATCTGACCTGCGCTCGATCACTGGTGGGCGCGGGGTTTTTAGCATGGAGCTGAGCCACTACGAAGTCGTGCCCAGCCATGTGGCTGAAGAGATCATCGCCCAGAAGAAGCGCGGTGAGGGCAAAGAAGACGAGGACTGAGAGTCTGGCTTGAATCTTTCGTGGACCGGGCGCTCGCCCGGTCCATTTTTGTCATCGCGGGCCGGACTTCGCACCCACCACACCCAAGGAACCAAGGCGGAGATCCGAGGCTGATGCCGGCCGAATGGCGTCCCATCCGTTTCATCGACGACGAAGTCGAGGTCGAATTCGACCGGCCGCCGGCTCTGTCGAAAAAGCCCGGCCCCCCGGACCGTTTTCGTTGGGATTGTGAAAAATTTCACATATCGGAACTGGTGTCGGCCTGGTCCGACTACGGTCGTCGGGGCGATATGGCCAGGAACATGGCCCCAGCCCATCTTGAGGCGGCACAAAGGCGAGGCTCATGGGGTGTGGGGCGCTTCTACTTCCGGGTCCGCACGATGGAAGGGCGCGCGTTTGACTTGTACTACGATCGGGCCCCGCGTGAGGCTGGTGACCGGGCCGGGTTGTGGGTGTTGTGGCGCGAATTATCCGATGCGCCGGATCAGCTTGCGGATTGAGCGCCAGCCTCGACGGCCCCAGACGGCGGCCCCGCAGAGTCCTGGCTTGATGACGCCAGCTTGAGCGCCACGAACGTAAGCGGACCTAGCCAGGAAACCCACAAGCCGGTCAGCGCATGGTGCAAGTAGGTGATCGCCAGCGCGGAACCGCTCTCACCTTGGGGCAGGATCAGTCGGGGTCCAAGGTAGATGATCACCAACCCGGCCAGACCCGTGAGAAGTCTGAGCCCAAGCTGGGACCAGGGACCGCCGGCAAGGAAGCCGCGGCTGCGGTTGAGCAGCACCCCGCCGGCCCCCAGACCGAGAAGCAAACCAGATAGCTGAAAGGCTGTCTGCAGGGCTCGGGGATCGACCACTTGTGGCGTTGGCAGAGCCATTGAGGCGGCCACGATCCAGTCTCCCGGCACCAGGCGACCTGCAGTGAATGCCCAGATCAGCATGTTGGTGAAGAGCAGGAGCAGGGAGGCCAGGAAAGCGATCAGCAGCTTCAAGCGGTCTCTCTGGCCGGAGAGCCAGCGCCAGGCTGGTGTTTCGAGCAGCATGAATCCCCCCAGGACCAGGGCCCCGATCAACCAACCCCCCAGAATGTCCATCGGGAAGTGCACGCCCAGCACGATGCGGGATAATGAGACCAGCAGGACGATGGCGAAAGACAGCCCCCACAGCCAGGGCCGGCCGAACCAGGCGGCCAGACGACCCCAGAAGACCAACCCGGCCTGTGCATGTCCGGATGGGAAGCCGAAGGTGGTCTCAGTCCCCAAAGGTCGCACAGTCTGCGAGACCCAGTAGGGGCGCGGCAAACCGAAGGCAAGTTTGATCGCCCCGTTCAGACCGGCGCTGGTAACCAGAATGAGACCCAGGCGCAAGCCAAGGCCGGAATCAACACACCAATAGACCCAAAGCAGCACGATCAACAGGAACTGCGTGGCTCCCAGCCAGGTCACCGCCTGCATCGGCAGAGCCAGCCAAGGTCCGAGGGACTGGAGCCATACGATCAAGGGTATCTGACCTGTCAGCCAGGCTTCCATTTGCTTATTGCCTCCTCAAGCTGGGGATGACCTCTGGCGCGCCCGCTGTCGTTTTCGCCTGCCCGCCTCCCGGCAGCAGCTTCAGACTCAGAATGAGCGTCACAGTCACCATACTGAGGCCAACGGGAAATGGGAGCCAGGGTTTCATATCATACAGAATACCAGCGATCACAGGGCCGATCGCCATGGCGCTGCCGTTCATGGTCTCCACCATGCCGAATGCCAGCCCCAGGTTTCGCCGAGAGACAAGCGGCTCCGACTGCGCGATGGCTAGGGCATGCGCGGTGCGCATCCCGCCGGCCAGGAAGTACCCTATCCCGAACCAGACCACGGATGAGCCCATCCACAGACTGGCGATGGACAATCCGACGAGCACGTGCGCTAGTACGAAACCGAGCTTGGGACGTATTCTGCCCAGGCTCAGGTTGAGCACCACCACCCCCAACGCGTTGAAAGACCCCAGCGCGCCCAGAAGACCGAGACTGATGCCCCTCTGGTTGGTGAGGAAATTCGGCGTCAGAGGCCAACTGAGGCTGAGCGCCAGCAAGCTGACCAGAACCAGCCCCAGGAAAGGCGCCATGCCAGGCTGGCGCAGAATTCGCCAGGCGCTTTGTACGTCTTCTTCGGTCGAAATCGGTTGGGGATCCAACCGGAGAACCAACAGGGTGGATAGAGCGAAAATGACGCCGGAGACGGCGAACACCAGGCGCAGACCCACGCTCTCGGCCAGTCCACCGCCGACCGCAGGGCCGATGATCAGGCCCAGGCTGAAAGATGAAAAAGCGGTTGTCAGAGCACGCGCCGATGTCCAATCGCCGCGTGAATTGCTGATGTAGGAGGACAACGGGGACATCACGAATAAGGTCAGGTAGTAGATCACCAGCCCGGCGACGAAGGGGACCAATGAAGGCGCCAGGAACATCAGGAAAGCCGCCACGGTGCCCATCACCCACGAGGCGATGATGGCCGACTTGCTTCCGATGCGGTCCGAGACCGAACCGGCCGGGATATGGGTCACCACCGCGGCCACTCCGGCCAGGCCAAGGATTGCGCCTATCCGCACGGGGTCGGCACCCAGCTGCTGCAGGTAGATCGGCTGAAAGTAGAAGAAGAGACCTTCCCCGATACCCCACATGAACAGGGCTATCGAGATAAGCCTGAGATCGCGCGTCACTTGGCACCGTGCTCCTGGTGTGTCCCGTTGGCGAGGTCACTCAAGAGTGACGAGCTCGCGGCGGTAGCTGCTGAGACTCTCGCCTCCATCCTCGGTGACGACCATATCGTCCTCGATGCGCACGCCGCCCCTACCCTCGAGGTAGATTCCGGGTTCGATGGTGAATGCCATCCCGGGCTCCAGAAGCTGTGTGTTGCCCTGGCGAATGAACGGGGGCTCGTGGGCCTCGAGGCCAAGCCCGTGACCTGTGCGGTGGACGAAGAAATCACCATAGCCGGCGGCTTCGATGACGCCCCTGGCGGCGGCGTCGACGTCGCCGCAGGTGCCACCGGGCCCCACAGCGTCGCGCGCTGCCTGGTTGGCGTTCTGGACGATCTGATGGATCTCTACCAGCTCAGGATCGACGGGACCGACCGCCAAGGTTCGGGTGAGGTCGGACACGTAGCCGCGGACCGTTGCGCCCCAGTCCAGCAGAAGAAGCTCGCCGGCCCGAAGCTGACGACTGGTCGGGGTGGCGTGGGGGACGGCGCTGTTCGGCCCGGAGGCGACGATGGGTGCGAAAGGCAGCTCGGGGTCCGAACCGGCGCGAAGGAGTTGGAGTGTCAGTTCGGACGCCAGATCGCGCTCCGTCATGCCCAGCTGTATCAGCTCGAGCGTTTCCTCCAGCGCTTGCTCGGCGACCCATACCGCCTGGCGCATGGCAGTGATCTCGTCGCTGGACTTGTTGGCTCTCAATCCGGCCAGGATCTGTTCGCCTGATTCAAATCTTGCCCCAGGCGCCGCCCCCTGGAGCATTTGCAGCTCCATGAGGCGAATGCGCAGCGGCTCCACAGCTACCATCATCTCGTCCAGCCCAAAGGCCTTCGCGCCGCCGGCAAATGCCTCCTTCCAGGTGGCATGATCCTCGCCATAGGGAAAGATATCGGCATCCAGATCGCAGGTTTCGGCTTTGGCCTTCTCCAACTCGGGCAGAATAAAAAGCGGCTTGCGGTCGGCAGCCAGCAGAACCACAACTGGCCGTTCGAACAGGTGAAACGAGAGCCCGGTCAAATAGGTCAGGTTTGGCCCGGGGATCAGGGCCAAAGCGTCGAAATCCGAATCCTTCAAGCTCTGCGACAATCGTTGCATGCGCTCATTGACCACGTGTCACCTCCAGTGGAGGGATTATAGCCTTCCGAATGCGGGCCCGGAAGTCTCAAAGCGGGCCTGAGACCGTAGTTGAGTTCGCAAAACAGCCCCTGTGTACCGGAGCAGCGAATGGTCCCCGCGGACACAAGCAGGCTATAATGAATCTCTGCGGCCTTTGCCTTCGGTACCCACTTGACACGCATCACTCGTCCATTGATCAGCCTTCCGGTCGATCGGGCCCTGGACAGAGTGGCGAGCCGGGTGCAGGATGGGTCCGGTGGGACCCGTATCGGCGACGCGCTTCACGACTTCAACCTGAACTGGACTCGGCGGATGCTCAGCGCCGACGCCGTGGTGCTTCTGATCAGCGATGGCTGTGACCGAGGCGCCCTCGAGATCTTGGCCGAGGATATGGCCCGCCTTCGGCGCCGAGCCCATCGTCTGGTTTGGCTTATCCCATTGGCTGGGACCTCAGGCTACCGCCCGGTGATCAGGGCGGTGCAAGCCGCACTGCCCTAAGTGGACGATTTCCGGCCGGCTCACAACCTGGGCAGCCTCGAGGATTTTGCGTCGTCCTTGTCTGGGGTGATTCGCAGGGTGCCGGCCGCGGCCGCCTCTTTTCCGACTTGGAGCAGTCAAGGTGGATGAACAATGCGAGACATAATGCCTTCTGTGAACGCCTGGAGAGAGAAGGGAGCACAGATAGCTCTGGCGACCGTTGTCGAAACCTGGGGATCTTCACCGCGCAAGGTAGGGGCGAAGATGGCCATCTCGGCCGATGGCGAGATCGCTGGCTCGGTGAGCGGGGGCTGTGTTGAGGGCGCGGTGGTGGAAGAAGCGCTGCAGGCTCTGAAAGAAGGCCGAGGGCGGCTGCTGCATTTTGGAGTCGCCGATGAAACGGCATGGGAGGTGGGCCTGGCCTGCGGCGGGACGATAGAGATCTTCGTCGAGCCGCTCAGCCCCGATCACTACGACCTGGCCGCCGAGGCCGTCGATGGGGACCGATCCGTCTGTACGGTGACCGTCATTGGGGGGGGCGAGGCCGTCTTCGGCCAGAAAGCAAGCCTGGTTCTAGATGGCTCGGAATCGGCCATCCCGCCCAAAGAGACTGTCGTCGAACAGGCATTGCTGGCCGCTGCTCGCGAGGCTCTCGCCCTCGATCGGTCGATCCGAACCTCGATCGCGTACGCGGCAGAACCGGATCAGCAGCTTGACGTGTTTGCCGATGTCACTCCGGCCCCTCCCGTCTTGATCATGGTTGGAGGGGTGCATATCGCCGTGGCGCTGGGGAAGCTGGCACGCGTGCTCGGCTACCGTACGGTCGTCATCGATCCGCGCAAAAGCTTTGGCAGCCAGGCGCGCTTTCCAGAGGTGGATCAACTGCTGACGGATTGGCCGGATGAAGCCATGCAGAATATGCCGCTCACCCCGAGCACATCGGTGGCCGTGCTCACCCACGATCCGAAGATCGACGATCGAGCTCTCAAGGTGGCTCTGCCCAGCCGTGCTGGCTACGTGGGGGCGTTAGGGAGCCGCAAGACGCAAGCCAAGCGCCGACAACGGCTCCTCGAGGCCGGTCTGTCGGAGGGGGAGCTGGATCGACTCCGTGGGCCGATTGGGCTGAGCATCGGTGCGCAAACTCCGGAGGAGATCGCCCTTTCGATCATGGCCGAGATCGTGGCCAGTCGGCATCAACCTCACGAGCACTAATCGCGGCTGGTTGACGGCCTCCTGGCGCCCTGCCAAGACCGGCCTCGGGATCGAAGTCCCGTTCGGAATCCGCTTGCGTTCCTTGGTCAGAAGGCGCTAGATGGCCCGACCGACAGTCTCCTACCCGTGACTTGAGGCTGAGGATCAGGCTGCGATTGTTGCGGTTGGCGCTCAAGAGGTAGGCGGATTCGCCAATCTGGGTGAAGGGCGACTCCCTTCCTCGGGTGTCGTCACCGCGGGCAGGTGCTTCGATTCTGATGACATCCGCGCCGGGGTCACCGAGCATCATCGTACAGAACGGACCGGTCAGCACGCGTGTCAGGTCGATGAATGTGATGCCGTCGAGCAGAGGTTGAACCGTCGGTAGGTGAGACCTCCGTGAGCGATCGGGTTCTGGCTGCGTGTTTGGCGCGCGCCCCATGCGAAGCGCGAATCGGAGAATCGCTCAGGTCCGGCGATGGGATTATGGCCACATGCCGATGCGCGGACCAGTTTCTCAGCCGACCCAGCCCCACATAATGTACTGGCCGGCCAGGAACAGGAAGAGCGCAGTAGATGGGTAGAAGATCAGCCTGTGTACCCAAGGGCGACGGCCCAAGAAGGCCAGGGTGATGAACGCCGGGAAAAGCATGACAGCCCAGCGTGCCTCACTGCTGAGTGGCTGGCCGATTCTCACAGTGGATAGGTTGATTAGCAACCCGGTCCAAAGGTAGAGGCTGTACGCGGCGGGGAGTCGGCGTAGCCCCGCCCAGGCCAACAGACCCATGAAGACTACAACTGCCAAATCCACGAATTCGATGGGGAGGGCGTTGCCGGCCATAATCCGGCCCACAGTCATGAAGACGCCTTGCAGAGGCAGGGAAGCAGTACGGCCCCAATAGGTTGCTTGGACTTGTGCCGCGGGGGGAAAGCCAGCCATCAAGTACGCTGCCAAGCCGGCCGCAACGCCCAGGGCGGGAGCAGCGGCGGCGATGAAGGGGAAGTACCGCCTATTCCGCCTGAATTCCTGGTAGGCGATGTATGCCACAGGCAAACACAGGAGAAGACCCTGGGAGCGGGTGAGGCCGGCCGCCAAGCCGCAGAAAAACACACCGAGCCAGTCTCCCCGGTGAGCCAGATAGAAGATGAGGATGGATAGGAGGAGAAGCAGAGACTCGGGGTAAGGGGCGAGCAGGAAGAACCCGGTGGGGAAGAAAGCCAGGTAGGCCACGGCCCGCCTACGGACACCTGGATCATCTGTGATATCCCCCACCAGCTTGAAAAGGAAGATGAACGCCAGGAGGCAGGCCAGATTGGAGACCAAAATGCCTGCCAGGGTCCAGCGATCCCCGAGGACCACCCCGACAAAGCGCGTCAACATAGGGTAGAAAGCTGAGAAGGCCGTCAGGGGTGCCTCCGTGTACCCGCTGGCCGCGATTCTCAGGTAGTGAATGGCGTCGAATCGCTCCCACACCCCGAGGAGCATCCCGGCCAACCCATGGACCGTGGGTGGATAACCAAAGTAGGGGCGGAGAACGGGGTTGGGGGTCGTCGGAACAAGCCCGGCTGCCCACAACGCCAGCCCAAGCAAACTCAACAAGAGCCTGGTCGTCACGAACACGGCCAGCGGGAAACCGAGATCGGCTTGCTTGGCCGACCTTGCCAAGCCTTTGGTGAAGCCTCGGAAGGTGTCTACCTTGGCAGGATCCGGAAGTTGGGGAAGCTCACGGTCCTTGCGAGGCGCATTATCCTTCATATCGGATCGACCACGACCCGGTTTGATTCGGCCACAGCCTCTCCCGAGTGAATTCCGGCCGCCGGCCCCACCATCTGCGGCCCGGCTAGGAGCAGCCATCCCCGAAGGGTCGCCCGGATGGTCCGGGCCGAACTGGATGTTGTCCAGCACTGGCTTCTGCCCCATGTCGGGGCGCCTATGGGTGCCTCAGACCGAAAACATGTGTGTGACGACGGTTGACGCCACGCCGCCGACGCTCTGAACCATCCCGACGGACGCCTTCTTCACCTGATTCTTGCCGGCGCGGCCGGTCAGCTGCAGTACTGTTTCGCATGTCTGGTACAGCGCGCTTGCCCCGATCGGGTGACCGCGGGCCTTTAGCCCGCCCATGGTGGCGATAGGAATCTTTCCCTTGGGCGAAATCTCCCGCTCGGCCGCCAGGCGCCAGCCCTCGCCCGGCGCGGCGAAGCCAACGGCTTCCAGCTGCAGGCAGGCCATAATGCTGAAAGCATCGTGGGCTTCGAAGAAACTGATGTCCTCCTGGTTGAGGTTGGCCTGAACGAAAGCCTTCTGAGCCGAGATCTGGACCGCTTCCAGCGCCAGCGGGTTCTTCCGGTCGTCCATGCGAAAGCGATCCGTGGCGACGCTGGAGGCCAGGATCCGAACGGGTTGGCTGGTGAAGGCGCGGGCGACTTCGGTGGGCGCCAGGATGACGGCTGCCGCGCCGTCGCATATCGGCGAACAATCATACAGACGAATCGGATCGTGGATCACTCTCGATCTCATCACGTCACGCTTGCTGATCTTCTTGTCCCGGAAGAGCGCCAAGGGATTGTTGCGTGCGTTGCGGTGGGCGTTGACGGCGAATTCGGCCAGACCGTCGTTGGGGACGTTGTACTCTTCTTGGTACAACCGCATCAACCCGGCGTTCTTGCCGATCAAGGTGGCTCCCTGGGGGATTTCGATCTCGGCGTCCAGGGCCTTGCTCAGGGCGGGTGTGGCGACGCCGGCGCTCATCTTCTCGGCGCCTACGGCGGCAGCCAGTTCGGCCTGGCCGCTGGCCACCGCCAGATAGGCCATCCTCAGGCTGGCGGCTCCGGTGGCCGTTGCCGCCTGCACCTCCAGGGCCTCCACCCCGGCCAGCCCGGCTTCATCGGCGATCAGCGCCGCCAGGTGCTTCTGGCCCTGGAGTTCGTCGCTCAGCATGTTGCCGACGAAAACCGCGTCGACCCGATCAACGCCGGCTTCTTCCATAGCCATGTTGAGGACAACCGCCCCCAGCTTCCTCAGGCTGACCGATGCGGTCTTCTCGACAGGTACCTGGGCAATCCCGACCACACTCACAGGTCTCATATCACATCGTCCTTTCGAAGCGCTTCACTCTCTTCATCTGAGTATCCTAGAGCCTCCCGCAAGATCTCGTCGGTGTGTTGGCCCAGGGTTGGCGGCGGCCGCTGTTTGGAAGGGGGGGCAGTCAACACGCGCAGCGGCGAGCCCACCTTGGGAATTGGGCCGTCAGGGGATTTGAGGTTGAGGGTCAAGCTGCGTTTGTTGCGGTTGGCGCTGAGAAAGTAGGCGGATTCGCCGCCGTTGGTGAAGGGTGGACCCCAGGCACGGGTGTCGTCGCCGCGACCTGGCACCTCGATCTTGATGACGTCGGCTCTCAGATCACTGAGCATGATCGTGCAGAAGGGTTCAGCCAAGACGCGCCTGAGTTCGATGACCGTGACGCCCTTGAGAAGAGTGATATCCGTCGACATACGAGACCTCCGGAAAGGTGCGGTTTTGGGCTTTGTCTGGCGTTCACGGGCCGCGCCAGGCGCCGTGTGGGGCGCGGGCAGATAAGGCTGGGAGATTATAGCGACAAGCGCGCCAACAGGCCAAGCCCTCAGCCAACCAAATCCACATTCAACTCGTATCTGGCTCCGAGGCAGTGCGGATCCAATGAGAAGTTGGGCTACAGCCGGCCGGTGTTGGGAGCGCCCCCAAACATCCCGACAGCATCCGCCGCCGAAAGGGATGCTCGATGCACCCAGCCTGGCTCTTGAAGGGCAGGGCCAGCCTGCGCTGGCGCAGCATGATTTGCCAATGCCGTTCAATCATCATAGAATCGTCCCACAATCCGCTGCCTTGTCCAAAGTCCCCAGGGCGCCCGGCGGCCTAAGGAGGGGAAAGGGACCATTGAGGATCGAGACAGGTCAATAGAAAGAGCAAGGAGGATGCAGATGTCTCGTCGCGGCGCTTTGTTCTCAGTAGCAATTGTGTTGGCCTTGGTGTTGTCCGCTTGTGGTGGAGCTGCTTCGCCGACCGCAGCGCCTTCGGGGAACACCAGCTACAAGCTTGCTGCCATCTTTCCCGGTTCGATCACGGATGGCGACTACAACACCCTGGGCTACGTTGGGGCCACTCAGGTGCAGACAGACCTGGGCGTAAGTATGGCCTACTCGGAAAACGTAGCCGTCCCGGACGTCGAGCGTGTGATGCGCGAATACGTCAATGACGGCTACAACATCATCTTCACGCATGGAAGCCAGTTCGTTTCCCAGACCCAGAGTCTGGCCGGGGAATTCCCAGACGTTAGCTTCATCGCCGAATCGGATGCTCCTATCGACGGCGCCCCCGACAACCTTTGGGTCATTGACCGCAACTTCCAGTATGGTTTCTATGTCATTGGCGCCTTGGCGGGTATGCAGACCAAGACAGGCAAGATTGGCTATATCGGAGGGCTTACGCTCCCCTTCTCCTATGCCGAGGTTCACGCCATGCAGCAGGCGCTGAAAGACCAGGGCCTGGACGTCGAGCTGAATACCGTGTGGGTGGGTGATTTCAACGACCCGTCGAAGGCTCGGGAAGTCGCCGATACGATGGAGGCCGACGGTGTCGATGTCATTGTTGGGTCCCTCAACTTGGGCATGTTAGGTGTCTTCGAGTCGGCCAAGAATGCTACATCGGATGTGTGGGTCACGGCCAAGTACACCGACAAGTCCGCCTTCGCGCCGGGCAACTATGTCACGTCTGTGCTGTACGATTTCGCTGGCCCGCTCAAGGCCATCGTTCAGAACATCATGGACGGCAAGACGGGAGGCTACTATCCACTCGGCTTCGATACAGGCGTTTCGATTCAGAAGCCGAGGAACGTGTCTGATGACGTCGTCAGCAAGATCGACAAGATCACATCAGATGTTCAAAGCGGGGCGATCACCGTCGAAAAGAACACCGAAGCCATCGATCAATAGACCGAGTGAGGGGTGGTCCCGGATCCCCGGGATCACCCCTTGATCGCTATGGCTGATTCCTCTCCCCACGAAGCCTCTTTCATCGAAATGAGGCAGATCGACAAGTCTTTTGGAGCGGTACATGCCTTGGATGGGGCTGGCCTCGAGCTCAGACGAGGCGAGATCCATGGTCTCCTCGGTGGCAATGGGGCCGGCAAGACGACCCTCATGAACGTGCTCTATGGGCTGTACCGTGCCGACTCTGGAGACATCCTGAAGGATGGCGCGCCGGTCGAGATCCGCTCGCCCAAAGACGCTCTCGACCATGGAATCGGCATGGTGCACCAGCGCTTTCTTCAGATTGAAACCTTCACGGTTGTCGAGAATGTGGTTCTAGGGGAGACATTGGAGCATCGGTGGCGCCTTGATCTGGGCCCCGAACGACAAAGGATCGAGCAGCTTTCGTCGCGGTTCGGTCTTCAAGCCGACCCCAAAGCCACAGTCGCCAGCCTACCGATGGGGGTGCGGCAGCGGGTTGAGATCCTGAAGGCCCTGTTTCGCGGCGTACGCTTGCTTATCCTCGACGAGCCCACCACGAATCTGACTCCCCAAGAAGTGGATTCTCTGTTTGCATCCCTTCGAACCATGGTCGATCAAGGGATGACTGTGGTGTTCATCACGCACAAGCTCCGTGAGGTCATGGCCGTCTGCGACCGCATATCGGTGCTCAGGAATGGTCGCCACATGATGACGGTCGCCAGGCATGAGGCGCAAGAGGAGAGGTTGATCCATGAAATGGTTGGAGACGAGCTGGATGTAGCGTCCAGTCTGGTTTTCGCAGATCGAGCTACCCCGACACCTCAAGCCGGGAAAAAGGACCTTCCGCCGGCGCTCCAGGTGAGCGATCTGAACGTTGTCGACAAAAAGGAAATCCTGGTTATCCGGGAGGTGTCATTCGAAGTGGGCCAAGGCGAGATCCTTGGCATCGCTGGTGTGGCGGGAAACGGGCAAAAGGCTTTGGTCGAGAGCCTATTGAACATACGCCCCAGGCTGAGGGGCCAGGTCATGCTCTCCACTACGGACGCGACAGCCCTGGATACGCGGCGATTGCTGGAGGCGGGGATGGCATATATCCCCGAAGATCGTTTTCGGGATGGGAGCTTGCCTTCGGCCAGCGTGGCCGACAATCTCATTCTAGGAGCGCAACGCCAGGCGCCCTACGCCAAGCGAGGGCTGTTGAACAGTGATGTTGTCCAGCAGTCCGCCCGCGACTTGATAGCCCAGTACTCCATCCGAACTCAGGGACCATCCGAAGTGGCGGCTCGGCTTTCCGGGGGCAACCTTCAGCGTATGTTGATCGCACGAGCTTTTGCCCGGCCGGTCAGAATTCTGATTGCTCACAATCCCACCGGTGGCCTGGATATCGCCTCGGTGGAATTCGTGTACCGTCAGCTGCTTGAACGCTGTCGGCAGGGCATGGCATGCCTACTTGTATCAGACGATCTGGACGAGCTTCTCCTATTGTGCCACCGTCTGGCTGTGATCTACCGCGGTGCGTTGGTAGGAGAGGTGACTCGGGAGTCGTATGACAAATACGAAATCGGCCGCATGATGAGTGGGGCAACCGCCGGTGACTGAAAGAACGAGATCCGCCGGTTGGACGACCGCCGCTGGCCAGATCGCGCCCTACATTCTGGCGATCCTAGTGGCATTTGCGGTCGCGGGTTTGGTTATCGGCCTGATGGGCTTCAATGTGCCCAAGGCCTACGCAACCATTCTTTTCACTTCATTCAGAACCCATAACGGATTCATCAACACCTTGAACAAGTGGGTGCCGCTGATTCTTCAGGCTCTGGCTTTTACGGTGCCTTTGACGGCCGGCAAGTTCAACATCGGTGGGGAGGGCCAGCTGATTGCCGGCGCCGTCGGCGCGGCGGCTGTGGGCATCGTCTTTGCCGGGCAGCCCGCCGTCGTGTTGCTGCCCCTGGTCCTGGCGGCCGGAGCTCTGATGGGCATGCTTTGGGTGCTCCTTCCTTCAGTTCTGCTCTACCGATTCTCTATCAACGAAATCCTTACGACAGTTCTGATGAACTTTGTGGCGTTCGAGTTTATCGACTACGTCGCCACACAGGTCTGGCCCGATCCGGCTGCCGGTCATCCGACCACGCTGCCGATTGGGGCTGGTGGGTGGCTTCCGCTTCTGATTTCGAGGCCGCCGCTTCATAGTGGCATCATTCTGGGGCTGCTGGTCGGAGGGGCGGTCTATCTGTACACCAGCCGCACCTCGGCAGGTTATGAGTTGATGGCGACGGGTGCCAATTCCCGTGCCTCGCGCGTTTTTGGTATCAATGTTCGCCGTATGTTCTTCCTCTCCCTGCTGGCCGGGGGTGCCATCGGTGGTCTCTCGGGCGCGATTGAGGTGGCTGGAGTCCAGCACCGCTTGATCGAGGGCCTTCAATCCAACTATCTGTTGTTGGGCATCATCATCGGCTTGATTGCCCGCGGGGACAATCTGGCGGTTCCCTTCGTGGCGTTTTTCATCTCTGTGCTCGAAGTTGGGGCCAGCGCGATGCAGAGGACACTTCAGATTCCGAGCGAAATGGTGTTGATCGTCGAAGCGCTTGTACTTCTCTTCGTGCTTCTCTCGGATGTGATACGGAGACGTTGAAGAATGACCTACGATCAGTTGGTGCGTTTCGTCGGATTGGTCATGCTGGCCCTCGTGCCATACATCTTGGCGTCGCAAGGGACCATGCTGGCCGGGCGGACCGGGGTCTTCAATGTGGCTCAAGAAGGGATCATGCTGCTTGGCGCCTCAGCAGGCTTCTTGGCTACCTACCTGCTGGGAAACCTGGTGTACGGATTGATCGCTGCCGGACTTGCCGGGGCCTTCTTCTCCTTGGTGATCGCCTTCTTCACGACACGCTTGAAAATGGACCAGTTTGTGATCGGGTTGGCCGTCTTCTTCTTGTGCCTCGGGTTGGCGAATCTGCTCTACAAGGTGGTGGTCGGCGTGACCCTGACACCGCCGATCATCCCCACCTTTGGCTCGCTGGCCATTCCCGGATTGGCGGCCATACCTTTGATCGGTCCTGCCTTGTTCGATCAAAACATCTTGGTGTACTTCAGTGTGGTCGTCTCGGTCCTGCTTTACCTCTTTCTCT
>Ga0315556_1000977_pt1 | contig 17595 bp, 11 predicted proteins | sample SalMarSW160310MG_FD_202112 | JGI IMG/M metagenome (GOLD analysis project Ga0315556, IMG submission 202112) | Salt marsh sediment microbial communities from the Plum Island Ecosystem LTER, Massachusetts, United States - Salt Marsh Sediment SW1603-10 ...
TCATCAGCTGATGTCGCGGAAGGTCAATCGACGGTGACGTTTGACTGGGATCTATCCGACATCACCGATATCGGAATCAACCCTGTCTCGCTTCGTGTCAGCGTCACCGATGAACTCGGATTGTCGGCCGATGGTGAGAGTTCGGTGGATGTTGCCGTCGCGCCTCCCCCCACCGCCGATACCGGAATCCTCGGCTCCGTTCCAACCGCAGCCAAAATCGGCGTACCCGTGCTGTGCCTGCTTGGCATCTTGGGATTGGCCGTTCTGGCTGGCGCGTTCTTCTTCTTCCGCAGCCGCTCCAAAGGCACCGCGGAGACCAGCGCCGAGCCCGACGATCAGGTCATGCGCACCATGTTCGCCCCAGAGATGCCCGAATTGGCCCTGGCCACACTCACGGTTTTGGAGGGGCCCAGCGGCATGATCGGTGAACGGCTTAAGATCACAACCCTGAAAGTGTCCATCGGCCGGGATCCATCTCAGTCGGATGTCTCGTTCTACAGTGACGCCGAGAGCTCGGTCAGCCGTCTCCACTGCACCATCGAATTGAACGATGACAACGCCTTCCGCCTGACCGACAATAACTCCAGTGCCGGCACGCGGCTGAACGGTCGCCGAATTCAGGCGGGGTCGCCCGTGGTCCTCGCTGACGGCGATGAGATTGTGCTCGGCGATCTTGCCCAGCGCGGCGTCAAACTCCAGTTCAATTTCGCCCGGACCGAGGAGCAAGCCAGCCCCTATTCGGGAACGGCAGATGACCGCACGCACCTGATCGACACACCCGATCCGGACGACTGGGGGAACTAGGGCCGAGTAACTCTCCCGGTTCCTGGCATCCCTCCAGGGATCCCACAAATGTAAAAGGGCGACCCACATGGGTCGCCCTTTTCGGTTTCTCAAGAAATGTGCGTCTGACCTCAGTCAGCAACGCTTGTGAAATCTTTCACAATCAGCTGATGATGTAGAAGGTCAGCGACACTCTTCCCACCCGGATTCTGGCACCTGCAGCCAATGGGTACTGGCGGCCCGACTTCAACGCCTTCCCATCCAGGTAGGTGGGATTTCGGGCTGCCAGCTGTTCGATGAAGAACTTGCCACTCTTCAACGTCAGGCAAGCATGATGCCGCGAGACCGTGGGAAGATCCTCGATGCTCTCCAAGTCAACCGCCAACAGCCGGTTATTGGATGGGTCTCGGTGATCCCATCGGCCGATGATCGCTGGCTGCCAGCTGACGTCGTATTCGGTGAGTGTGTGCTCCTCTTCGAAGTAGACCCGTTTGAACTTGCCTTCCTCGAAGGGTGCGCGAACGCCTTGACGGATGGCTTCGCGCGTTCCTGTGTCCTCTTCAACACGATCGCAGATTAGCTTGGCCCCATCCTCCAAACCAGCCTGATCGAGTCGTTTGGCCAACTCAAGCACAGCATCGCCTTGCTCGGGTCGGAGCTCAAGCGTGCCGTCCAAGTTGAACTTGTCCTGGATCTCGGCCAGCAAATTGGCCACGACCAGACTGCTTCTGACGTTGACCTCTTTGCTCCCGACTTCGTTGACACGGATGTCGAGGGTGAGATTGAGCCTATCCATCATCCCTCCCTACTTCTTTTTTCCGGAAGACTTCGACTTCGATTTGGTGCCCTTGCTGCCCTTTGACGATTTGGAGCTGGCGGACTTCTTTCGCTTCGATGTCGATTTCGATCCCGAGCTGGCCTTCTTGGTCTTCTTTGATGTCTTGCTGGCCGCCGAGCTGGCCTTGGATTTCGACTTCTTCTTGCTTGCCGACTTTGACTTGGCCTTGCCTCCGTCCTTGTTCACATTTCCGTCATCGTCAATCTCTAGAGTGGCGAAGTTGGGCTCTTTGGGAGGCTCCCCTAACTCCATGCCTTTCAGCAGGGCGGCCTGTTCTGCCATGATCTTCTCCAGATCAGCGGCTGCCTCCTGCTCCTCTGCGGAGGCGATCGGCGCGGGCGTCTGATCCGGCACAACGCTGCCTTCTTCCTCCACCGGTTCGGTGGCCTCCAGGCCCATGGCTTCCTCCAGTGGAGCCAGGTCGCTGGCATGATAGCTCCACTTGGCGGGTTGCGCGTACTTCTTCCTGATCTCGCCGATGATGCGGGAGAGCTGTGCATCGGGGCCGGCCCCATTGGTCACTTCGATGAACGGGAGACAGATCTGGGTCATGGAAGCCGTCACGGCCTTGACCAGGTAGCCTCGGCCGGGCGGAAGCTCCTTGTCGGGCACCACCAGACCGCGCACGCCCATGTAGCGCACAGCTTCCACATCGTTCAGCACCAGGGTGTAGCGAACAGCCTCGGCCCGGCGTCGCAGTTTATCGCCGGAGTCACGCGTGATATCCATGCTGCCGGCGATGACGAAGTGCAGGTTCTTGCCCTTGCCAACCTCGGCCAGATCCAATGTCCCCAGCCCGGATCCGTTGAGGAGATCAACATCGTCATAGTGGTCGAAGATCACAAAGATCGAGCGGGCGGCATTGTCCAACGGATCAAATGACTTCTTCTGCTTCTTCATCGCGTCCTGGATCTTGTCGTCGTACTCGGCGGTCAGCCGCTTGACCACCCGATCCAGCTCATCCGCTGTTGAGACGGTCGCCAGAACATGGGGCAAGGTCTCCAAGGAGTTGCCATCTCCCGCGCCGTAGTTAAAGAAGCGCCGGGCAGGATCGGAGGGGTCGACCAGGACCATCCCCACCCTTTCCGGTGAGTAGCTGTATGCCAGTGAGAGCACCAGCGAGCGCATGGTTGTCGTCTTGCCGGTCATCGGCGGCCCCATGACAAGCCAGTGAGGACCGTTGGCACCGAAGTCCACCAAGGTCGACTCACGATCCAAGTCGTTGATCCCGATCGGAGCTGTGATCGACCTGGCGCCCTTCCCCATATCTGGCAGGACCATCTTCAGGTCAATCATTTCAGACAGCACTTCAACCGGCTTGGCAGCCTTGGGTGCCAGGGCCGGATTCTCTTCTACAAGCGATTTCCAGACATCGGCGAAGCGATCGGAGAGATCCCGGTAGAGCTCGCTGTCAGGCTCGCCTCCAGGGATGGCGGTATGGAACTCCAGCGGCTGGGGCTTGCCTTCGACCGTGGCCACAGTCAGCCCGCGTCCGGGCACGTTGTTGGGGTGGATGCCCCCACGACCGACGATCATCATGTAGTCCGCGGGATCAAGCTGATTGAAGGTAAGTCGCTGCCCAAGGACGTTGAAGAGCTTGTTGGGCACGTCGCCGAGAACGCCAGCCGTGACAACAAAGTACACGCCGAACGACCTACCGTTCTTGATCAGATCGATAAGCCCCTCAAGGTAGACGTCGTACGTCTCCCTGAACTCGGAGACGTTGTCGATCACCACCAACACTGGCGGCATGGCGTCTCCGGGATTGGCTTCGTTGTAGTCGGCGATTGAGTCGTATGCCGCCAGCTTGACTTGCCGTTGATCTATGATGTGGCGCACCATCCGCAGCAGCCGCTCCACACGCTCATCCTCGTTGGCATCGACGATTCCGCCGATATGCGGCATGTTTCGCATCGATTTCAAACCGCCCCGGCCAAAGTCCAACACGAAGATGTGGAGCTGCTCGGGCGAGTGAGAAGCGCACAAGGAGAGGAGCAAGGACTTGAGGAACGTGGTCTTGCCCCGTCCGGCCGCCCCAAAGGCGACCACCGGATCGGCCTTCAAATCCAAGTTGTAAACCGTCTGCTTGGAGAGGAATGGGTTGTCAATCAACCCAATCGGCACCGTCATGGGAACTGGCTTCGACCAGTCTGCGTCTCCCCAGAGCTTCTTGGCTCTCGGGCTCCCAATCCAATCGGCCAGCGATTGATCGAGCACGATTTCGCTCCCTGGTTTGTTGCCTTCCAGGTAGCTGGCGTCGATGGGCAGGTCCAGAGGCAGACGTTCCGGCAGAGGATCCGGCCATGGCTTCAACTGCTTGGGCACCTTCTGCCGTTTCGCCTCAGCACCCAGGGCGGCGACAAGCCAGTCGATCAAGATTCCCGGCTGGTTGTCCTCCGTCACGCCCAACGCATCCAACAGCTCTTGCTTCTTGTAGACCGGATCGTTGCCATCGTCACGATAATCGAAGCCAGCCCAAGCAGCCTGCAGCTCGATCAGCGCCCCGCCGCCAATCTGGATGTAGCCGCGCCCGCCCAATGCTGGCAGCGTGGCCGCATCGGGCCGCTTGAGGAGTTCCTTACTGTCGTCGGCGGTTTCCACTCGCAGACAGATACGGAACTTCATATTGGCACGCATCTGGTCCGTGACCATCCCGGCGGGCCGCTGAGTGGCCAAGATGAGCGTCGCACCGAAGGCGCGGCCGAGACGCGTGATGCTCTCGAACTGAGCCTTGTATTCGGGATTCTGAGTGACCATCTCGGCGAACTCATCGACGATGATGAACAGATGCGGGAAGGTATCCGGGAGATCGTCCCCCTTCTTCAAGCGTGGGATAACCTTCTTGCGGTACTCAACCAGGTCGCCCACCCGGCCGTCAGCCAACAGCTTGGCCCTTCGGTCGAGTTCGGCCTTCATGGCGATGAAAATGCGTTCCACGGCGTTGCCCTGAAGATTGGTAGCAATGTCAACACAGTGCGGGAGCCGCTTGAACGGCTCGAAGGCAGCACCGCCCTTGAAGTCGACCAGCACGAAGTTGATAATGCGCGGGTCATACTTGACCGCCAGCGCCGCGATCAGCGTCAGGATCAGCTCGGACTTGCCGGAGCCAGTGGTGCCGGCCACCATGCCATGGACGCCGTCCCCATCAGCCTTGGCCGAGAAGATCATCTCACGAACTTCCCGGCTGCTGATGAGGCCCAGCGGCGCTCGGAGCCATTCCTGATTCTCAGGCTCCATGCTCCGCTTCCAGTTCTCGGCAATGGGCAAATCGCCGACCTGGTCGACCTTCTTACCCAGAAGCATCGAGTACATATCGAACAGCGATACCGCTCGAGGCAGTTCTGCGGCAGGCCGTTTGCCACCCTGATCGAGCCACACCTTTTCCATCCGCTCTGACAGCAGGAGGTAGGGATCCTTCTCACCCTCGATAACCGGCATGGCGACGTGAAACTCGAGCGGCTGCCCCTCAACATTGATCAGGCCGCGCCCGGGGACGTCCATCAGCCCCAAAGCCCCGCGGCCCACAACGTCGATCAGGTTCTGAGGATCGGCCAAGGTGAAGGTCAAGCGCTCAGAGAAGGCGTTGAACAGCTTGCTGGGGACCTCGCTTATCTGAGTTGCGGTAATGATGTAGTAGATCCCCATCGATCGGCCGTCCCGAACCATGGCCGTCAGCTCGGGGATCAGATGCTCGTAGCTTTCCTGAAACTCCGCGAAGTTGTCGATCACAACGATCACCATCGGGATCATCTGCTCAGGGAGATCCTTCTTCTGTGAGTTGTAATCTTCGATCGAGGCGTAGGATGCCAGGCGTTCCTGGCGATCCTTCATCAGCCCGGCAATCAAGCGGAAGAGCTGCTCCACCCGCTCCGGCTGAGAGGCGTCAATCGTGGCGCCAACGTGCGGCATGTCGGCAATGCTCTTCAGGCCCCCCCGCCCAAAATCAAGCGCAAAGATATTCAGCTCTTGAGGGCTATGCGCAGCGCCCAGGCTGAGGAGCAGCGATTTGACAAAGGTCGTCTTGCCTCGGCCAGCAGCGCCAAACACCGCCACCGGATCGGTGGCCAAGTCGATCGACAGCAGCTGCTGCTCGGCATTGAAGGGATTGTCGACCAGGCCGAACTCGGCTTGCATCGGAAGTGGGCCACTCCAATCCCAAGGCTCCCACAGCGATTCCCCCTTCTCATTCTTGATCCATGCCTCCACTACCGGGTCGATGACTACCGTCTTCGCCCGGCTGCTGCGATCACTCGCAAGATAGGTGGCATCAATTCGCTCATTGATCGGAAGCACCTCAGGCAGTGGGTCCGGCCAGGGCTTGGTTTGCTTGGGCACGCCCTGGCGCTCGGCTTCGGCGGCCAGAGCTCCCACAACCCAGTCGATAAGGATCCCGGGCTTGGTGCCTTCTGCCATTCCGAGGGCTTTGACAATCTCCTCCGTCGGATACACAGGATCGGGTTGATCGTCAGTGTAGTCCGACCCGGCCCAAGCCGCCTGGAGCTCGGTCAGACCGCTGTAGCCCACCTGGATGTAGCCACGGCCGCCGATCGGTGGAAGCCGGGCGGCGTCGTCGCGCTTGATGAGCTCCTTGCTGTCTTCGGGCGTCTCCACCCGCAGGCAGATGCGGAACTTCATGTTGGCCTTCATCTGATCGGTCACCATGCCGGCTGGCCGCTGGGTGGCCAGGATCAGGGTGGCGCCGAAGGCCCGGCCAAGCCGCGTGATGCTCTCGAACTGAGCTTTGTACTCCGGATTGGCCATGATCATCTCGGCGAACTCATCGACGATGATGAACAAGTGCGGGAAAGTGTTGGGCAGCGAATCGCCCTCCTTGAGAGTGGGAATCACCTTCCGGCGGTAGTCCACCAGGTCGTTGACGCGAGAGTCCGCCAGCAGTTTCGCACGGCGATCCAGCTCGGCTTTCATGGCGACGAAGATGCGCTCAACAGCGTTGCCCTGGAGATTGGTTGCGATGTCGACACAATGGGGCAGCTTCTTGAACGGCTCGAAAGCCGCCCCACCCTTGAAGTCCACCAAGACGAAGTTGACAATCCGAGGGTCGTATCTGATCGCCATGGTGGCGATGAGGGTCAATAGGAGTTCGGATTTGCCCGAACCGGTCGTGCCGGCAACCATACCGTGCACGCCGTCTCCGTCTGCCTTGGCCGAAAAGACAATGCTGCGCACTTCTCGGCTGCTGATCAAGCCCAAGGGTGCCCTTAGCCACTCCTGGTTCTCGGGCACCATGCTCCACTTCCATTTTTCCGCGATCGGAATGTCACCCACGCGGTTGACTTCTTTTTCTTCCAAGAGCGAGTACATGCCGAACAGGCCGATTGCCCTCGGCAGCTCGGCGGCCGGGCGCGTCCCGCCCAGCGCCAGCCACACACGCTCCATGCGCTGGGAGATCATTTGGAACCCATCAATTTCGTCGGTGTCGACGAGCGCATCCGGGCGGCCGGGTATGCCAACGTGGAATTCGACCGGCTTCGGTTCGTCGTCCACGATGAGAGATAGCAATCCGCGGCCGGGCACATTATCGAAGCGGCGCGCACCACGGCCGACAATATCCACATACTGGCTGTCGTCGGAGAGTGTGAGCGTGAACCGCTGGGTGAAGAGATTGAGGAACTTGCCGCCGATGTCCGAGGTCGATCCGGCGGTGATCACGAAACTTATACCAAAGGCGCGGCCATCTCGAACCAGAGTCATCAGTTCGGGGATCTGGTTTTCAAAGCTCTCCTGGAACTCGGCAAAATTGTCGATAACAACCACCACATCCGGGAAGCGCTTATCCGGGTTCTTGGTGTTGTAGTCCTCAAGGGACAAATAGCTTTCCAGGACTTCCTGGCGCTCATTGACGATGCTCCGGATCATACGTACCAACTGGTCCACTCGACTGACTTCCGAGACGTCGATGACGGCGCCGAGATGCGGCAGGTCCTGGATCGGTTTCAGCCCGCCTCGCCCGAAATCGAGGGCATACATATGTAGGTCATCGGGCGTCTTTGTCGCCCCCAGAGCCACAAGCAGGCTCTTCACAAACGTTGTCTTGCCTCGGCCGGCGGCGCCGAACAGCACAATTGGGCCATTGTCCAGGTCAATGGTCAGGAGCCTGTTCTCTGCCCTGTAGGGGTTGTCCACCAGGCCGATGGAAGCGCTTACATCGGGAGTCGCCTTGGGGTCCAATTCGGGCCAGATGGGCTCTTCTTTCTCGTTGTTGAGCCAAGCATCCAGCTGCTCGTTGATGACAATGGTCTTGTCGTCCGATATGGCGCGTTCCGTATTCAGGTAGCGAGCGTCCACTGGATCGGTCAGGGACAGATTCTCTGGGAGCGGATCCGGCCATGGTTTGCGCTGGACCGGCACGCCGTCCTCCCTGGCTCGAATCACCGCGCTTCCCACGATCCAATCGAGCATGGTGGTGGGCGATTCACCGGGGTCCATACCCAGGGCTTCGGCGATCTGAGTCTCAGAGTACAGCGGCTGATCTGCGCTGGCGTCAGCGCTTGGCTCCTGCTCTTCATCGAGCCAGATCACATCCTTCAGGACGATCGTGCGATCGTCGCTGTAGTCGCCGCCAACGCGGGCCACCTGCATGGGAACAAGCACATCATTGCCAACCTGGATGTACCCCCGCCCGCCCATGTTGGGGAGGAAGGCGGCATCGGGCCGTCCCAGCAATTCCTTGCTGTCATCCGGGGTTTCCACCCTGAGACAAATGCGGAACTTCATGTTGGCCCGCATTTGGTCTGTCACCACGCCCGCCGGCCTCTGCGTCGAAAGGATCAGCGTGACACCAAATGCCCGGCCCAAACGCGTGATGCTCTCAAATTTGTCCTTATAGTCGGGGTTAGCTGCGATCATCTCGGCAAATTCATCGACGATGATGAACAGGTGCGGGAAGGTGCGCGGCAGGGTGTCCTCGGGCCGCAAGCGCGGGACGACCTTCTTTCGGTAGTCCACCAGGTCCTTGGCGTTGCTAATGGCGAGCAAACGGCTGCGATCGTCCATCACCGCCTGGATGGCCACGAACATCCGCTCGACCGCATTGGCCTCAAGGTTGGTCAGGATATCAACACAGTGCGGAAGTTTCCTGAACGGTTCGAATGCCGCCCCACCCTTGAAGTCCACCAAGACGAAATTGACGAGACGCGGATCGTACCTGACGGCCATCGAGGCAATCAGAGTCAGAAGCAGTTCCGACTTGCCCGAGCCGGTGGTGCCGGCGATCATGCCGTGAACTCCGTCGCCGCCTTCTTTGGCCGAGAAGACCAGAGTACGAATATCTCGCATGCTGGTCATGCCAATCGGCGCTCTGAGCCACTCAGATCGCTCTGGGAGAATGCTGTTCTCCCACTTCGTCTCGACATCCAATTTGTCAACGGTGGTGATCCGTCGGGATTCCAACCGCGACTGCATTTGGAGCAAACTGACGGACCGAGGGAGATCGGATCCCGCCGGCCGCCGTACATCCAAACGACGGATTTGGGCCGCCAGCCGCTGCTTGGCGTCGCTGGCACTTGCCAAATCTGCGTCACCCAGATAGCGGGTCGAGTTGACGCCGACTTCGGCGTAGCGGAACACTACCTTGGGACCGACGGCTGCCACTTCGACCATTGCCAGGCAGTCGCTCGGCACCTGTGACGCATCGTTGGCCAGGAAGACTACGGCCGCGCCCAGAGTCGGGCCGGCTTTGGTGATGGTGGCGACCACGCTCTCCGAGGCGACCTCCGCCAGCGGCGAATCTTCCGGCATTTCTCCTAGAAGATCAACGACGACCAGGTTGAAAGGAAGGGAAATATCCGACCCACCTTTCTTGGCATCGTCCTCTGATTCCTGAAGGCGAAGCTGCCTCTGATCGAGCTCTCGCTTCAAGCGATTCCAGAATTCCGAGATCTCATCCTTGTCGGAAGAGAAACAGAGTTGGTCGAGCTTCTCCGGCTGTCGGCTGTCGGTATCATCGAAACCAATTTCACGCGGGTTGCAATGGGGAAGCCATTCGGCCCACTCCCAGCTCTCTTTGTTGGCATCCAGACCGATGACATGCAACCGAGTGTCCACTGCGGAGTGGAAGGTCACGAAATGAGCGATCATGGCTCGGCCAAAGTCGGCCGTGTTGGTGGGATTGGCTCCGAACACGCCCACGGCGTGCTTGGAGGCGATCGCCTTGGGTATCGGTGAAACTTCGCCGTGTTGATCTGCTTGCTCGGCCTCCGACTCGTCCTTCACATAGGGCCGCAACGGGATGGTTATCGGCGCGTCCGTAAGCACGGCCGAATCTTGCGCCAATCGTAGAGCGTCACTCAGAAGGGGGTCATGCTGTCCTTCCGTACCTGCCTGACTAAGCGTGTAGACGACCGTTGACGGACGAGCACCGATACCCAGCCGAACCACGCCAAAGTCGCTGTCGTCGGTTCTGCGCTCCCACAGCCTCGAACCAAAACGGCTCTTTTCTTTTCGCGCCGCAATATCAAAGAGCGTCGCCACATCGGGATAGTTGTGATGGTAGAAAAGCCGCTGTGCATTGTGCGAGCGCGCCATCTCCTGGCGCATCTGGGTCAGGCTTTCGGCGTACTCCTTGCGCTTCTGCTCCAGCTCCTTTCCACCGCCAGTTCCCCTGAAGATGGACATGCCAACCGACAGGAGCATGGCAATGGCCATCGGGAGGACAAACAGGATGTTGCCGGAGCCTCCCGACATGAAGACAAAACCCAGAACGGTGATCAGCGGAATGAGGAGGCTCGCCAGATCCTGGCCCACCCCGGATTGCAGGCCCGGGGGCTGGGGAATCTGAATTTGGTCGACCGGGAGTTCCGGTTGAATTCTTGGCACTCGGTCAATATATTCAATCGCCATCTCGGGCCTCTCCAATTATCCTGCCATGCGGATCAGAAACCAGCCACATACGAGTTGGGGTCGTTTGACAACCCCGCAAACGTTCGTCTAAAATGGGCGCGTTTCACTCAGGAACTGATGATCGTCGCTGGTACCCTCAGATGATAAACCGGATTCTGTTTGGCCGCCAATGATGCGAGCGATCTCAGTCACCTTCCCTGAACCCGGATCGATCATTCGTCCTCGCCCGCAATCAGGGCCCCCCACCGAGGTTGCTAGCCATGTACCGATTCTGTGAGCGCTGCGAACGCGAAACGTTTGACGGTAACCTTTGGTGCCAGGATCCAGACTGCCCGGCCGAGCAGAACTACGACCTGCTGGCTTACGGAGATATGCTGGGCGATCTGAAGGTGACCAAATTCCTGCGCGCTTGGCGAACGGCGGCCCTGTACGAGGCCGAGCGCGACGAACAGCCTGTGCTGCTGAAGGTGGCCCATTCCGGGGAGGAGCACGCCGACAGATTGCGGCGTGAAGCTGGTGTCTTTGCATCCATCTCGCCCAAATCGACGGGGATGGGCGCCAGCATTCGATCGTTTCTGCCAAGCTCACGACCTCTCTATCTGGTACCCCTGCCCCCCTACCCGGGAGGAGCCAGACGACCCTATGGTGAAATAACCTTTCGTGGTGAGCCAAGGGTGTACAGCGTTTACAAACATGTCGAGGGCAAGATCCTCAGCGACCTATTGTTGGAGACGCCACAGATTTGGCACACGCAGGCCGCCTGGCTTATGACCACCGTGGCCAAAGCCTTGCGCCCTTTGGCCAACAATCAGCGCTGCCACCTTTCGTTGACTCCCGACGTCATCATGATCGAGACGGACAAGGACGGCAATCTTCGGCCCACGCTCTTGGACCTAGGTTTCTTGATCACCGCTGAAGAAGCCGACGGTCGCCATGACTGGACTCGCCTTTGCGAACCTGCCTACACGGCCCCGGAGGTTCTCGGCGACCAATCCGGCGGCCCATCCCCCGCGGCCGACGTGTACTCGCTGGGGATGATCTTCTATGAGATGCTGGCTGGGAAACCCGGCTTTGAACACAAACTGCGGCGAGACGAACAGCTTAGAGAGGTCGTGCTCCAGGTCCGCAACCCTCTCCCGGTCGGGCGCCCCGAACTCGAGCAATCTGGAGTGGTCGGCGTGCTTGAGAAGGCCGTCTCTCCCTCGGGGCGTTACACGAATGTGCTCGAATTCTCCAAGGACCTCGGCAAGATCTACGCCTCACCGCCCCCGGAGCGCCGCAAAGTACCCCGGCGCATGTATGTTCTTTTAGCCATCCTCGGCGTGGTGCTCCTTGCGGTTGGGATATTTGCCGCCATTACACTGCTTCAGATCCTGGCGGCCGCGCCCTAACCTAAAGAACAGCAGCTCTTCGCTCGGGTTTTGGTTCCATAGAACGCGGCCCTGCGCCTGTAGGACTGGCGTCGGGCCGCGCTCTCTTTCAAGCTTTGCGAACTCTGACCAAACTAGAAGTTGAAGAAGCCTGTGGTCGTGGTGTCGCCATCCTTGTGCGCCTTCTCGGCAGCCATCAGACCTTTGTTCAGCGCCTCACAAACCGAGGCCACTTTTTCACATGCCTTCTGAATACCCTCAAGGTACTTGATGAGCTGAGCGAAGAAGATCGCCCCAAAGAAGCTCGCCCTTAGCCCCTGCACCACCGTCTGAAGTGCCTTGGCGACAGCCTTCAGTGTATCGGCCTGTGCCTGGTAGCTCTTGGCTGAGTTTTCGATTTGCGTGTAGTCCATCTGGACAACTGTTGCCATGTTTCAACCCTCCTGGTTATCGACGGGCAGCGTGGCCCGGCCGCTAGATCTTGATCTTGTCGACCAAACCGCCGAACTGGTCAGCCAGCTTCTTGACCTGCTTGTCCGCGTTGCTGACCACATCGATGCCGGTGTTGAGGTTGGTGCCGAAGCCGGCGATGGCTGCGGCCAACTGAGCGTACGCCGGCAACAGCTTGGTCAATACAGCCTGGTTGAAGGCCTGCTCGTCGCCGCCGATCCAGGACCCCATCACCGTCGATTGAGCCTGCTTGGCCATATCGGATGCGGATTGAACGACCTGGTGCTGGGCCTTGACCATTGAAATAGCGCTTTGAACGCCAGGGATGTTCATCATGAAGAAGCTCATTACTTAACCTCCTCCCGGCCGTGGGGCCGGGTATGCTAGAAACCCTTCTTGCCGGTCGCGACAGCCTTCTTGTTCTCCTGAATGGCCTTCTTGATGTCGGACTCGGAGTCCTTGAACTTGTCAATCATCTTGGTGAGCTTCTTGGTTACTTTCTGGTTGATGACTGCTTGGAAAGCGTCCCCGCCGGCCCCCAGCAAGGCGCCCCCTTCCATCATCTTGGATGCATTCTTCATGGCGCTCAGCGTCTCTTGCAGCTGATTCTGTGCCGCCTTGAATTCGTTGGCCATCTTTTCCATGGCCTCATAATCCATTCTCTCGTCGACCACGATAATCTCCTATCGCTGAAGTGTGTGTGTCCGAGAAGCCAACTAGAAGCTGAAAGAAATATCGACCTTGATGAAGATATTCTTGGCCTCGTCTTCGGCCTTCTGCATGGTCTTGGAGGCCTTGGTGATCGTCGTTGCGCCGCCCTCCATGGCATGGTCCAGCGCCTTCATCGCCGGAAGGAGTTTCTGGTCAAACTCAGAATAGAATGCCTTGGCGCCTTTGCCGATCCACTTGCCGCCGCTCAGTTCTTCCTTGGCTGACTTGAGCTTGTTCATCATCTGCGACACAGAGCTCTGTTGGTTCTTGAAGATATTGACTACTTGGGTTGATTGATCGTAGTGACATTGGATCTTGATGCTGGGCATGGCCGCTCCTTTCGATAGTTGAGGCCCATATTGGCGGTGGGGCATTTGGGGCCCCATTCCCAAGATATGAGATAACCGGGGCTAGACACCTCGTCGATGGGCTGGCTGAGGTGCACCCATTCCAGCGCCCTGCGCTGGTCGATTTGATTTCATTGAGTGTGCTTCCTTACTGTGTCCGCTCTGTGGAAATCTAGGCCAAGGCTATTAAAGACTCGTATCCCAAATCGCGCAAGTCACTCCACGGGATCATCGGCGGGACGCGCGCTTTTCGGCTTGTCGTCCCCATCTTCATTCGGCTTGGCCAGATTCTCGACGAAGCTTTCGAAGACCTTAAGGCGGCGGTCCATATCTCTATCATGTCCGGGCTTCCCGGATGGCTTGAGAGACCGTGGGAACCCTGGGCCTGCCTTGGTCCAACGCTGGCCCAGATCGTCCAGAACACCCGTGAAATGCAGTACCAAAAAGCCACCCACAGCCACCACCGCCACGATCGGCAGCATTCCCACCTCCCATCTCCGGCATGGCACAACGGATGCCTCTGACCTTCCCCTGCATCTATCCTACAAGAGATTCGCGTTCTGCCAAAGCCCCAATTATTGGTTGAACATATCTTTCAGAACCGGATTGATTTGGGACCAATCTGGCGCCAACACCTGGGCACCTCCATCCGTGGTGAAACCGTGAGCCATTTCGCGAGTGATCACTCTCCCGTCGATGCCATCGGGTCCAGCCCGGATTAAAGCCAACGCCAGCCGCGGCCATTCCCAGGCAGGCACATCGGTGTCGATCGATTGGAGCAAGGCCAAGGATGCCGCGGGGAGATGTGGCCAGGCCGCCGGCGACGCCATCTCCTTCATAACAGCCTTGAGGAAAAGCTGACCTCTTCCCATACGAGCGAAGTCGTCGCTCCCGGCCCGGTCGCGCACAAAAGCCAGGGCTTGCTCACCGTCAAGCTGATGTTTGCCAGGGGGATAGCCAGACATGGCCTGAGGCAGGTCGATTTGCACCCCACCCAACGCGTCAACGAAGTCACGCAGGCCAGCGAAATTCAGCCGCAGGTAGTCATCGACGGTGACGCCGAAGTTCTGGGCCACGACGCGCTTGGCCGCTTCTGGCCCTGACCCTGGAGAAGCGGCCTCGGCGAAGAAGTGGGCCGTGTTGATGCGATTCTGAGAACCGTCGGGCAGGGTTACCCACAAATCCCGCGGGATTGACAGCATGCCGACGTAGGGCTGGAGGGGTTGGACCGTGGTCAGGATCATCGTGTCCGTGCGGCTGGCATTCGTTTCACCTGGCCGGCGATCAATTCCGAGCAGAAGGATGTTGGTGCGGACTGGGGCAAGCAAGTAGAGACCTGCACTCAGGCCGAGAATCAGGCCAACCATGGCAGCCGAAAGCCACCAGCCAGCAGGACGGCGCGGCCGACGCATCTTTGCCCCGGCCCAATCGGGATTCTGAATCTGGGTGGCCTGAACAGGTTGATGAGGGGCTGTGGGATCGCCTTCTGGAGGCATGACGAGAGATTCTACCACCCCATAGTGCCTTCCAGCTGTTCACTGCTACAATGGGTTCTGATGGCTCTGGACTCTCCCTTGGTGCACGCCCCTGACTTCCAATCCGGGATTTGGATCAATACGCCGTCCCGTCCCGCATGGCGGGATTCAGATGCCCGGGCCCTCATCGTAAGCTTCTCCGATTTCACCTGCATCAACTGCCTGCGCACGCTTCCCTATTTACGGGCCTGGCATCGTATGTATGCGCCCCATCTCTTCCTGATCACTGTCCATACCCCAGAGTTCTCCTTCGCTCATAGCCCACAATGGGTAACCCACTCCTCTCGTCGATTGGGGATCCGCTGGCCGATCTTGATGGACAACAAGCAGATCGAGTGGACGGCTTGGGCTGTCAAGGCATGGCCGACGCTCTTCCTTGTTGACAGATCTGGGTTCATCCGTTTGACGCATGCCGGTGATCATGACTACGCGGACGTTGAAACCGCCCTGCGGAGTCTGCTGCGCTATGCCCATTCGGAACTCGACCTGCCAGAGCCTCTTGGTTCTGTGCGGCCAGAAGACGAGCCTGGTGCTGTCTGTGTGCCGACCACGCCGGAACTGCAGGCCGATGAAGTCAATCGATTCGTATCAACCCAAGGTCTGACCTTAGATCGTAAGTCTGCAACGCCAGATGGCTATCAGCTCATCGGCGAATGGGCGAGGAACGCCGATGGGTGGCAGCTGATCCAAGCTCCCGGGGCAATCAACCTTACCTACCACGCTGCCGAAGTTCATGCTCTGTTGGCGCCCGCCCCGGAGACAGGTCTGGTCGATGCCGACCATCCAGGAGACCCTATCGTGCGCCTCGAATACGACGGGCAGCCCGCCGCTGCCGGCATGCTGGGGGCTGATGTCTTTCAAACAACTTCCGGCACGGGCTTGCGGTTGGACGTGACTAGACTCTACAATCTGGTCAAGGATTCTGAGGTCGATCAACACGAGCTCCTCTTGAGCTTTGCCCGACCGGGGCCGACTTTCTACGCGTTCTCGTTTGGCTCCTGTTTGATGCCAACCATCGATCCCCCATCTAGCTAGGAGGCCAGCGTGCTCAGAGCCTTTCTCCTCTATCTTTCGTCTGCATCTTGGGCCCGACGACTCGTATCGGGTTGGGGGCTATCGCGCCGCGTGGCTTCGCGCTTCGTTGCCGGGGATACATTGGATGACGCCGTACGCGCCGTCCAGGCACTCAATCAGGCCGGATTGAACGCCACTCTGGATCATCTGGGCGAGAATGTGAACACCGCCGAAGATGCTGCCCACGCAACCGAAGACTACCTGGGCCTGCTGGACCGCATCCAAGAGACCAAGCTGCGCGCCAATGTCTCATTGAAACTCACCCAATTGGGATTGTTGCTCGACTTCGAGATGTGCGCTGCCAATCTCAAGCGCATCGTCGATCGTGCGAAATCCTATGGGACCTTCGTGCGCATCGACATGGAGGACTCGGCGATCCTGGAAGACACGCTGCGGATCTACCAGCGCTTGAGAGAGTCCGGGGCGACCAACCTGGGTGTGGTGATCCAGTCCTACCTTTACCGAAGCGACGATGACATCCACCGACTGGCCGAGGAAGGGACGCCGGTCAGATTGGTCAAGGGCGCCTACGACGAGCCGGCGAAGATCGCCTATCCCAAGAAGAATGATGTGGACCGGGCCTTCGACCGGGAGACGGAGATGCTCATTCAGGGCGCCATCTCCCACGGCTCAGTTCCAGTTTCGGCAGACGGCCGGACGCCTCCGATACCGGCGATTGCCACCCATGATCACCTGCGCATCGAGTACGCCTGCAATATCGCTAAAGAGAAAGGGCTGCCGAAGGAGGGCCTCGAGTTCCAGCTCCTGCATGGCATACGCACGGAACTCCAGCGCACTTTGCTCAAGGACGGATATCCTGTCCGCATCTACGTTCCCTACGGCACGGAATGGTACCCGTACTTCATGCGCCGCCTGGCGGAGCGACCAGCCAATCTGTGGTTCTTCGTCTCCAATCTCATCCGAGGCTAGACGCCAAACAACGTTCTGCCGCATTGTGGGTGAGCTCAAACTCGACCATCCTGCCGGCAGCCCGGGGCGGAGCTTTCAGCCGGCCGGCAGGATGCAGCATGGTAGACTGGCGACGCAGTTGGGTCACATTGTGGACATCCAGCTTGGAGGGATTGGATGAGTGAGGTAGGCGAGCACCTTGCTCGGCGCATGGCTGCCGACGGCGCCAAGACGATTGGCTACCTGGAAAGCCTGCCGGCCGAAGCTAGGGCCCAGCAGGTCTATACCACCGGCTCCGAGTGGACTGTTCGCGACATTCTGGCCCATTTCGTGTCCGCCGAGCGAGCTTTCCACGAGCTGCTGCAGGATGTGCTGGCCGGAGGACATGGCGCCCCGCGCGACATGGATATCGTAGAGTTTAATGAGCGGGAAGTTCCATCGCTCGACGACCATGCCTGGCGAGATTTGCTCACAGAATTCCAGGCGGCTCGGAAGGCGACGGTCGAGATCGCCAGCGAGATGACCGAAGTTGATCTCGAAAAGCAGGGCTATCACCCTTGGTTCGGTGAGGTTGATCTGGCCGCAATGGCCAAACTTGTTTACCGGCACAACATGATTCACCTGCGGGATATCCGCAACGCGGTCAAGGCCCACGCCCCAGTCGCACACCTTGAAATCACGCCACCCTCTTCGCAAATGGCGGATGGTGGCGGCGATGC
>Ga0315556_1000983_pt1 | contig 17542 bp, 16 predicted proteins | sample SalMarSW160310MG_FD_202112 | JGI IMG/M metagenome (GOLD analysis project Ga0315556, IMG submission 202112) | Salt marsh sediment microbial communities from the Plum Island Ecosystem LTER, Massachusetts, United States - Salt Marsh Sediment SW1603-10 ...
AAGATCTTCAGGAACATCGATCTTCATTTCGATCTGTTTGGCTTTAAAAAGTTCAATATAATCATCATGGACGGACCTTACCAGTGGGGATAGAACGAATTCTTCAAAATCTACGGTTTCTTTGGCCTCCAGCGCCGACAAATCAAGAAGATTTTTTACAAGACGTCTCATGCGCTGCAACGTATCATACTGTTTAATCAGCCGAAGCCTGAATGTTTCCGGCAATTCTTTCAGGTGGATGGCATCCTCCATAAAGAGGGATAATAAGGTAATCGGACTCTTCAGCTCATGGGAAGCATCGGCAATGAATTGTTTTTGCACGGCAAACGAATATTGCAAACGATCGAACATGCGATTTAGAGATTCGGAAAGCGCATACAATTCGTCTTTGCTTTTACCCAGGGGTATCCGTTGATCTAAAGACCTGTCATTAATATCCTTCGCCATTCGGTTGATCACGTTGATCGGCGATAGAATCTTTCCGGCGATATAATAACTTAAAACAAGCAAGAGTAGCGTCGCAGCGCTCAATCCTATGGCAATTCCTTGCACCAAGTCAGAGATTTCCTCTTCCAATTTTTCCATGGGTTTGCCGATCAAGACCTTACAGGGTTGACCATGAAGCCTGAAATTGAAAGCTTTGATTCTAAAGATTACCTCATTTTTGCTATCCTGGCCCAGATTGATACGTTCTTTGGAAATAATTCTCTTTGCCATATAAGGCTGAATTGTGCTCTTAAACGGAAGGTCCGTAAACCGTGTCAGCTTTGATTGATATAAAACATGCATGTGATCATTATATATCTTGATCCAGTATCGTTCTGTATCTAAAGGAAAATCTTTTTGATGGACGGGTTTAGATTGGGTTTTCGTCGTTTCAAACAGGCGGACGGCGGTTCCTGCCATGGATTCCAAATCCCTGTCAATTAATCTAAAGGGTTGTTCCGCCATTTCCCGGAAAACAATCACAGAAAATACAAGGCTTGCCAAAACCCCGGCGCCGGCAATCCACAAGGTTATTTTATAACGAATCTTCAACCTTATCCATCCTCTACAATAAACCCTATTCCACGGATGGTCCGTATAATCTTCTTGTCTGCATCGTCAATTTTTCGTCTCAAATTTTTAATATGAACATCGATGAAATTTGACATCGTAAAGGGATCGAATTCATCCCCCCAGACATGTTCCGCCAAGGTAAATCTGGAAATTGCCCGGTTTTTATTGTATAAAAGAAATTCAAGAATTGAAAACTCTTTGGGCGTTAGTTCCACTGGCTTGTCTTTCTTACAGACCTGTCGTGTCTTAGTATTTAAAGAAACATCCCCGATCATCAGCATGGGATCCCTGTGATCCGAAGCCCGCCTTAGCAAAGATCGGATTCTGGCCATGAGTTCCGCAATGGCAAAGGGCTTTGCAAGATAATCATCGGCACCGTAGTCAAGCCCCTTGATTTTGTCTTCCACCGTCCCTTTTGCCGTCAGCATAAGGACGGGGGTATCGATGTTTGCCTTTCGAATTTCTCTTAAAATCGCAAGCCCGTCAACAAAGGGAAGCATGATATCAAGTACAATGAGATCATAAAGCGTATCGAACAGTTTATCCAAGGCTAATTTCCCGTCACCAGCCGTGTCTACATCATATTTTTGGCTTGCGAGCGTTTCCCTGATCTGTTCCAGCAATTCGGGCTCGTCATCCACCACTAGAATTTTCATTCCGGCCTCTTTGATTATAACATCGAATCGAGTGTTAATAAGATCAGGTGTCAATATGCTGCAACGACAAAACCGTCTTTTGGAATGATGTCACTTGTATTTGTAGCGTTGGTTTTCAGAAATAACGGCTTTGGAAGTTTTCCTTTCCAGGATTGGTATCTTTGGAAATTAAAAACAGCGACAATGCGGCCGGGATATCTTTTAACCAGTTTATTAAAGCCGTCGATGGTTAAAAGACGATTTTTTGAATCTTTGTAACTCAATCCGTACATCAATTCTCCTCCCCCGCCGAGCAAATACACGTCATTTCTCTTGTAAAACCAACAAACAGCACGCACCTGATCTTCGTCCGACACTAAAATGGTATCCGGATGCACCAGGTTTGAACATTGATGCAGTATCTTCCCGGGCGTCTTGATCTGTAACGTCACCCCGGGCAGAATAAAGGGTATGCTGAAAAGGATCAAAAACGGGGAAACCGCATAAAATACGATCTTTTTCCGGTATTCTGTTTTCCGGCATGCAACAAATAACAGGTATGCAAATGTTATCAGTCCGGCAAGCGATAGTGCCCATTTCCAGCTTTCAAAATAGGGCCTGAAACCTTTATAACCAAAACTCTCGACCCCTACTAAAGCAATAGCAACTCCAATGATAAGCAACGCCAGAGATTTGCCGCCGGCGTTAAACGCGCGTTTACCGCCTGATTCAAAATATCGATCCAAACCCATTGATATGAGAATGGCAAGGGGCGGAAAACAGGGCAGGATGTAAGTGAGAAGTTTTCCTTTGCAAATCGAAAAAAATAAAAAAGGGAACAAAAACCAGCATACCGCGTAACGGATCATCGGGTTTTTAAAGCCCTTCTTTTTTAAACCTGAAATGGCTGCAGGGAAGAGAAACGCCCATGGCAAAGCCGCTGCCGGCAGGATCAGAAAAAAATACATAAATGATTGGCTGTGCTGGGCATTTGCAGATAAAAATCGTCGTATATGTTCATTCCAGATAAAATAATGCCAGAAATCAGGTTCTCTAAGATGGATCATAATACCCCACGGCAGGGCCACCAGCACAGCACCGGCAATGGGAATCCAGGGCATAGAAAGAAGCTCCTTGAACCGGCGCTCCCAGATCATAAAAGGAACAATGGCCACCACTGGAATGGCAAACGCTAAAAAACCTTTTGTCAGAAACGCCAGGCCGCAAAAAATGCCGAACAAAAGCAGCAAACCTTGTTTTTTTTTGAACGAGGTGCCGGAAGTATAGGCAAAAAAGAATGTCGCCATGGCCGCAGTCAGGAACATGGTCAGGATACTGTCCAAAACATTAAAGGTGCCAATGCCGTATACTTCAAAAAAGGTGAGAAAAATAACGGCAGTGATAGCTCCCAGAAAGTTTCTGTTATAAAACCGGCGAACCAGTAAAAAAATAATAAAAGCAGAAAGCCCGGTGGCCATTGCCGATGGAAATCGAACGGCAAATGCATTTTCACCGAACATTTTGATGGATATGGCGTTGAGCCAATAGCCCAGTACCGGTTTTTCAAAATACCGAATTCCGTCGAGACGAGGAACGACCCAGTCTCCTGAAGCGATCATTTCGCGGGGGATTTCAGCGTAGCGCGACTCATCGGGAATAAAAATCGGCCGGAACCCTAAAGGAAGAACATAAAACAATAAAAAAAAGACGGGAATTGCTAATTTGAATTTTCTTGATAATACATCTTCCATGATTTAATAATTATGAAAAATAAATTAGTTTTGCGATAAACAGGAGGATTCACATATGATTTCAAAACAGATGCACATCGAAACCAAACTGATTCATGCCGGTGAACCCGAACCCTTGATCGGCGGCGCCGTCACGTTACCGATATTCCAATCCTCGACCTTTCAATACAACAACGAAGACCATTATGACAAGCTCAAATACATTCGAATGAACAATACCCCCAACCATGTGGCCCTGCATCGGAAACTGGCGTCCCTTGAGAATGCAGACGCTGCTCTGGTCACATCCAGCGGCATGGCTGCCATCACCACCGCTTTATTGGCATTATTGTCGCCGGGAGACCATTTTCTGGCCCAGGACTGCCTGTATGGCGGCACGCTCGACTTTATCAATTCGGATTTCAAACCACTGGGAATATCCGTCGATTATATTGATGGAAACAAGCCCGATACATGGAGCAAACAATTAAAGGCCGAGACCCGGGTCATATATGTGGAAACCATCACCAACCCATTGATGGCGGTGGCGGATTTGAAAGCTGCGGCGGCATTCGCTCGAAATCATGGGTTGATTTCAATGATCGACAACACCTTTGCCAGCCCCGTCAACTTTAGACCGGCGGAATGGGGATTCGATCTGTCGCTGCATAGCTGCACCAAGTATCTTAACGGTCATTCGGATATTGTCGCCGGCGCCGTGATCGGGCGTGAAGATTTGATTCACAAAATTGCCCATAAGCTCATCCATCTGGGCGGTTCCCTGGATCCCCACGCCTGTTTTCTCCTGCACCGGGGTATGAAAACTCTGGCTGTTCGAATGAAATATCAGAATGAAAGTGCATTGGCGATCGCTGAATTTCTGGCACATCACCCGGTTGTCGAAAAGGTGAATTACCCGGGATTGGAAACCTGTACCGGACATGTCCATGCTCGAAAATTGCTGGACGGTTTCGGCGGAATGCTCAGCTTTGAAATCAAGGGCGATGCCGCAGATGCCGATCGTTTTATCGAACGCACCCGACTGCCCATCTGCGCACCGAGTCTGGGCGGGGTTGAAAGTCTCATTACCCGTCCGGCAACCACGTCTCATTCCGGCATGTCTCCTGCCGACCGAAAAGCCATTGGAATTTCCGATCGTCTTATCCGCCTTTCCGTGGGACTTGAGACAACCCAAGATCTGATCGATGATTTTGACATGGCTTTGACTTAGCCCAAATAAAATCGTGAAACGATTTTATGAAACTCCCGCAGGTTAACCTGCGGGATCTTAAAAAGGAAAGGAACCGCTCTGCTGATTCAACTTAAAACAAACAGATACTTATTAACCGATAACAGATAAAGCGGACCGACTTTTCGCTCGATTGGATGGACGATAACTCACTCGATATGCTATTTCGATTTCAAGACAAAACTTCAAAAACACATCGAAGGCTGCTCGCCCGGGCGACCTGGCAGTTCGGGGTGATATTGGTCGTGGCGGTCTGTCTCGGGGTTTTTATCAACTGTTTCCGGAGCAACCGGCTGCCGCTCTTTGCCGCCCGGTCCATGGAAGCGATTTTAAAAACGCCGTCCGGCGTGCGTATGGATATATCACTGAACAAAGCTAAAAAGCTGTTTCTTCAGCATGCGGCTGTTTTTATCGATGCCCGTCCCAAAGCAGATTTTGAAAAAGGTCACATCAAAGGCGCCAGAAGTCTTCCCTGGCAGGATGTTGACCAAAGATTTATGGCGGTCACGAAAAATTTGTCTGCTGATACGACGATCATTACCTATTGTGACGGAGAGGCGTGTGAATTGAGCCGTCATCTCGCGAATTTTTTGATGGACGCTGGATTTAACCATGTGAGGATATTGCTAAACGGCTGGACAAAATGGCAAGACGCTCATCTTCCCGCAGAGATAAACGATGATAAATAGAAAAAACATATTTCCCATTATTAACCTTTGCGCACGATGGGTGCTTGGTGTGGTTTTTATCTATGCCAGTTACGACAAGCTGTTTCACCCCCAGGCATTTGCCGACATTATTTATCATTATCAGATTCTTCCGGATCGTTTCATCAATGCAGCCGCGGTTTTTCTTCCGTGGCTTGAACTGCTGATTGGCATCTTTTTGATGATCGGTTTCTGGATGCCCGGAACGGTAATATGGTGTAATTTACTTCTTGTTGTATATATCGGCGCTCTATCCTTCAACCTGGCAAGGGGGCTGGATATCGATTGCGGATGCTTTTCCATTGCCGGAGGAAGATCCATCAACATCGGAACCATTCTATGGGATGTCTTTTTTCTCGCGCTTTCAATTTATTTATTCATCGGCGTTTTCGGATCGAAATCCGGAGAAGGATCAAAATAAATCATTTTTTTCAAGTCCCTGCAAAATCGCGTCGCAAACCGCCTCTATACCGATCAAATCCGTTTCAACAATAAAATTCATGGCTTTTTCATAATAGGTATTTCGCAAAAGAAGCGTTTCTTTAATCTCTTCAACCACTCCTTTGGATGTTAACGACGGACGAAAATCACGGGTTAAAGCGTCTTGGGCCATTCGATTCCCGATGGTATGGATATTCGCCTTTAACCAGATCAGCACACCGCTGGCTTTCATTCGTTTAACATTCTCTTCGTCCAGAACAACGCCCCCTCCGGTCGCCACCACGCAGCGATCTCGTTCACACACACACTGAATCACCTGTTTCTCCATTTTGCGAAATGAAGCCCATCCCTTTGTGTCAACGATTTCAGATATCTTCTGCCCCTGTTCTTCGACAAGCTTAACATCCGTATCCACAAATGACCATCCAAGGCGTTTTGCAAGGGATTTCCCAACCGATGTTTTTCCGACACAACGGTATCCGATCAAAAAAATGTTCATCAGCTCCCCAGTCCTTTAAACACGCGCCAGAAATTGGGAAACGACTTTTCAACACATTTCTCATCCTTTATAACGATGCCGGGAACATTCAAACCGGCAAGGGCAAAACTCATGGCCATGCGATGATCCCCGTACGTGTCGATTTGGGCGCCTTTCGGGTTTCCACCCTTAATTTTCATACCGGTATCGCTGCAACTTGCCTCGATGCCAATTTTTGAAAGTTCATGGACCACAGACCCCAAACGGTCGCTCTCTTTGGCTTTGAGGTGCGCTACATTTTCAATCTGCGTTGTTCCCGGGGCAAATGCCGCCACCACCGCCAGGGTCGGCACCATATCCGGCATATCTCCCATATCGACGGTAATCGCCGAAAGGGGACCGCCGGTTACCGAAATGCCGTCGCTGTCATGATTGATTGTGCACCCCATATTTTCAAGGATTTGCGTAAAACGGACATCACCCTGCCGTGTGTTCAGCGTCGTTCCTTTGACTTTTATCTTTGAACCGGTAATGGCGGCGGCAGCCCAAAAATATCCGGCTTGAGAACAATCGGGCTCCACATCATATGGGCCGGCCCTGTAGGTCTGACCGCCCGCAACGGCAAACCTGAGGTAATCGTCCCGTTTGATCCGGACACCGAATCCTTCCATAACATCAATGGTCATGTCCACGTAAGGTTTCGACACCGGCCCTTCGATAATATTTATTTCAACCCCGTCCCGAGTATACGGCGCTATGAGGAGCAATGCAGAGAGAAACTGGCTGCTGACACCGCATTTCAAAGAAACGGCACCTCCCGAAAGACGCCCCCCTTTGACTTCGACAGGCGGACATCCCGTATTGTTCATACAGCGAGCAAATACCCCCATCTGGACGAGACCATCCAAAAGATCCTGAATCGGCCGTTCCTGCATCCTCTTGGTCCCTGTAAGGGTATAACGTCCTTGTCCCAATGCCGCTACAGCGGTTAAAAGCCGCATCGACGTTCCGGAATTTCCAAGATACACCGGATCGATACGCGGCTTCAGCTGTCCTTTTGCGCCATAAACGACGAATCGGTCATCCATCACGTCGATCCCAATGCCCATCTGTTTCAATGCACTCAGGGTAAGGAGAGTATCCTCACTCTTCAGGCCGTTGGTGATGGTGCAAATACCGTCTGAAAGTGCCGCGGCGATGAGAATTCGATGGGTATAACTCTTGGAACCCGGCACAATGACGTCGTTGTCAGCGAGCTTTTTCGGTTTTATCTCGATCATAGAACCTATTTCCGATGTCATTCATTTTTAATGTTGAAAAATTCCGAAATGCTACATTATTCGTTGGCCGCTCCGAGGGCGCTTAGTACTGATTTTTTCATGGCCCCGACCGGTGCCTTTATTTTGGTCCACAATTCGAACTGAAAAGCCCCCTGGTAGACGAACATGGAAACGCCGTCGATGATCCGGCAGCCGATGGTTTCAGCCGTTCTCAAAAGGCGCGTCATTAACGGATTGTATACAACGTCCATCACCACCATGGATGGATCCAGATCTTGTTTTCGCACCGGCATGGCATCGATATCCGGCAGCATTCCCACCGGCGTGGTATTGATCAGAATGTGGCAATCGATTTTATTCAGCGCCGACATCGGTTGAAAATCCACTCCCAGAACCTTTGCCAGTTTTTCGCCGTTGGCCGGCGTGCGGTTGATAACCGTCATCCGTCCGCCTTCGGCAAGAATGCCGAACCCAATGGCGCGCGCGGCACCGCCGGCCCCTAAGACGACCACGTTTTTATCTTTAATCGCTGTTTTTTCGGAAAGGGCTTTTACGGCGCCGATGCCGTCCGAGTTATATCCGATCAATACACCGTCCCGGTTCATGAGGGTATTCACAGCACCGATTTTTTTAGCGGTATCATCGAGTTCGTCAAGAAAATCCATGACGGATATCTTGTGGGGAATCGTTATACTGGCGCCTTTAATGCCGAGGGCTTTTATGCCGATAACGGCATTGCCGATATCTTTTACCCGAAAAGCCAGATATGCGCCGTTAAATCCTGTTTCAGCAAAGGCGGTGTTGTGCATCACCGGTCCCAAACTATGGGATACAGGATCTCCCAGCACGGCAAATAAAATGGTGTCGGAATCCAGGCCCATTTGGTTCTATTTTTCCGTGATCGTCTCTTTAATTTTCATGCCGAAATGCCGGCCTCCTTCTTCCATGGCCACCAGGACCTTATCTCCGGGAAGCAGGTTCACCACAGACACGGCTTTGCCGCCGGGGTCTGTCAAGCGGATGGTTTCCGCATTTTGAACAATGGCTGTCATCTCTTTGTCACCGACAACAGCTCTCACCAGCATCAACGGACGTTTTTCGATTTTTAGCCGGCCGACAATGCCGGAAGCTGTTTCGCCCTTGAAATCGACGATCAACACCGGGTCTCCGGCTGACAGCTCTGACAGGTATCTTGTCTTTCCCCCCGGAACTCTGGTATAAGAGTGAACCGGTCCTGCATTGACCCGAAAGGGCCTGGGAGAAACATACGGATTGGATATGCTTTCGGAATGAATGAGAAACAAGGCGCTGCTGCTGTTTCCCACTAACATCCCCTGCCCCATGTCCATGGATGTACAGGTATCCACACAAACCCTGTCCCCCATTCCCACGGGCTTGACTTCAACGATTTCTGCCGTCTGAAGGGTTATTTTGTCCCCTTCCGAACAAAATCGATCAAGCACTTTCTTGAGCTCCAGGACATTATCTGCATGATATAAAACATGTTGTACGCCTTTTTCAAGAATGCCGAAAGCGGTTTCCACTTCTTCCGGGCTGCGCACCCGGGCAATAACATTTGCACCTTTTGCGATCAGATTTTCAAGGGGAATAATTGTCCAGTCGCTGCATTGAAGGATAACCTGTTTTGTCTGTGCGAGTTTAACGATTTTTTCCTCATCCTCCCCGCTTTTAATATTAAAAACAACGACATCTTTATCCGGTTTTAAATCGCCGTCTTCGGAAATCGTTTGAATCCTTCCCAAAGCTTTTGCTTTCTCTGAATATCCTTTCGGCAGCATTAAACCGTCGACACCCCCTTCAAGTGCGGTAGTGACGATTTCCTTGTCCCAGGGGTCCACCTTTATCCATATTTTTCGCATGGTTTTGCTCCCTATCTATTCCAGCAGCCTTAGAGCCTCTTCTACACCGCTGCCATCGTGAACAATGGATGAAATTGCCTTGACCATCCGGGTCGGATCTTTATGTTGAAACACGTTCCGACCGATGGAGACACCGGTCCCGCCGGCTTCAATAGACCCTTCAACCATTTCAAGTATCTCTCGATCCGAGTCCATTTTCGGACCGCCGGCAATGACCACCGGAACCGAACAACCCGAGACCACTTCTTTAAATGTATCCGCAGAACCGGTGTACGATACCTTTACAATATCCGCCCCCATTTCATTGCCCACGCGCGCAGCATGTTTCACCACGTTGACATCATATTCGTCCTTGATCTTCTCTCCTCTGGGATAAACCATGGCAAGCAGGGGAATGCCCCAGATTCGGGCCTCATTGCTGACTCGACCAAAATCGCGCAGCATCTCCTTTTCTTGGCCGTTTCCGAGATTGACATGGATGGATACGGCATCGGCCCCGAGCTTGATCGCCTCCTCGACGGTGCAAACCAATGTTTTTACGTTGGGATACGGTGAAAGGCTCGTTGAAGCGGACAGATGAATGATCAGACCGATATCCTTACCTTGTCCGCGGTGCCCTTCACCCACAAGCCCTTTGTGCTCCACGATGGCATTTGCACCCCCTTCCGCCACTTTCTGAATGGCATCTTTCATATTCTCGAGTCCATCGATGGGGCCCATGGAAATTCCATGATCCATAGGAACAATGACGGTTTTGCGGGTGTTTCGATTGATAATGCGTTCCATACGGATTCGTTTACCCAAATATGTCATGTCGTCTGTCTCCTTTTCTCACGAAAAAGGCCGTGAAAATTTCCCACGGCCCTCAAAATAAGAAACCGTGGGAGGTTCGATCTACCCACGGTTTTTTTCGCTTTGCAAGTTGTTCTTGTATCAGCGCACCTCAGGCAGATCGGTACTAAAATAGAACCAATAATAAAAAAAATAGCTGCCTGTTTTTTTATGCACCATTTATTTCCCTTGTTTCAGTTGATTTGGAACCCCTCATAACTTATCGATTTTTTAATGTCAAGTATTTTATGCATCAGCATTAATGACGGGATATAGATGCATTACACCGGCACCGCCGCCTTATACAAAACAGCATCTCCTTTTATACTGTATTTTTTTACGGCTGCGGGTATCAGTATCGACATCCCTTTTTTGATATGCATTGGTTTTGTTTCGGCAAAATCGGCAACAACGGCATTTCCATCGGTACAAAGCAGTATTTCAACGCACCTTTTCGAAGAACTGCAGTAATCTACACCGGTTTTTATTGTAATAACCGACAGGGCAAACTCTTCGGCAATACTGTCATATCGATCTTCACATGGATTGAGACTCCGGGGGCGGAGAATGTCGACGTCGCTTTGTTCAAAGTTAAGAACATTCAGCAACTCTTTGACGTCAATATGCTTTGGCGTCAGACCGCCGCGAAGTACATTGTCCGAATTCGCCATGAGTTCTATGCCGACACCCTCCAGATACGCATGAAGCGTTCCGGCTGGAAGGAAAAGGGCCTGACCCGGCTCCAGGCAGATCAAGTTTAAAATGATGGGTGAAAAAACCCCGATATCCAACGGATATTCTTGATTAAGATCGATCACCCACTGATATGCCCGGTCTTCGTGTTTCACCTGTCGGGCGTTTTTTACGGCATCATCGATGATCTGTTTCTGAGCCTCACGGTCCATGGTCATCAGCGCCTGGAAAAAATGTTTTAAGCCAACCGAATCAGGCCGTTGACGCAGAAGATCAAAGGATTTTTCCAATCCCGGCGGGCATATTCTTTGTAATAGGGTCATCATGTCGGGAATTTTTCGAAACCCGTTCAACGCCCAAAAATCAGACAGCGCGCAAATGCATTCGGGTTTGTGGTTGTCATCTTTGTAATTTCGGTTAAACGCGTCAAAAGGAATTCCGAGCCTGTTTTCCTTTTCAAAACCTTTTTTTGCCTGGTCCAGGCTGGGATGAGCCTGGATGGAAAGCGGTTTTGCCGCGGCAAGCACTTTTAAGAGATACGGAAGCCTGTTTTGAAATTTTTCGGCAACTTTTTTCCCAAGTATCTCGTTGGGATGTTTTTCAACCAGTTCCAACAAAGATAGTTGCTTCCCATTGAACGTTGTCATTGAAGGCGCCTTTGGATGTGCACCCATCCAAAGTTCCGCCTGGGGGACGCTCGCCGGAGAATCATTTCCCAGAAGTTCCGGAATAGCCGTATACGACCCCCAGGCATATTCCTGAACGGTATTTTTAAGCAAACATATCCCGATCATGCTTCACACAGGTATAGGGTAATATTTATTAGACAAGATCAATTTCTTTATGTAAGCAAACTTTAAATATTTCTTCAAACCAAATGTTTGGGTTTACTTCTTAAACTTAGGGTGATATTTGGATATTTATATAATAATTGATAATAGTTAAAGGACTTGCCATGGCCCTTTTGGTCAACGAAATATTTTACAGCATACAAGGTGAATCCATTTACAGCGGCCGCCCCTGCATCTTTGTCAGGCTCACCGGATGCAATTTAAGATGCACTTACTGTGACACGCAATATGCCTATGAAGAAGGGGAAAAGATGGAAATTGCCAAAATCATGCGCAGGGTCTCGGGATTCAAATGCCGGTTGATTGAAATCACCGGGGGTGAACCGTTGATTCAAAATGAAACCCCTCTGTTGGTGTCAAGGCTCCTCGAAAATGGATATGTCGTGATGATGGAAACCAATGGCAGCCTTGATATCAGCCGGGTTGACCGGCGATGTATTAAAGTTTTGGACATGAAATGCCCGTCAAGCAACGAATCGGAAAAAAACAACTTGAAAAATTTAAAACAGCTCCAAGTAACAGATCAAATTAAATTTGTCATTGGTAGCGATGAAGATTATACATATGCCAAAAACATTATTTCATCCCATTGTCCGGATTTTCCCGGTGATCGCATTCTCTTTTCTCCTGTTTACGACAAGATGCCGCCCGCCGATCTTGCGGATTGGATACTTAAAGATCATCTGAATGTCAGGCTTCATCTTCAGATCCATAAATATATATGGCCCGGCAGAGATAAAGGCATATAGATCGAACTCGCCTTCCCACCCTTACAAACCACCCGAATATCCCTTTAAGTCTAACCACTTAATCAAATGATTCATACCCCCCGGCAGTCCCGAAAAAAATCCGAAATCGACTCTCTTACGAGACGGATTAGTGTTTAGTGTTTGATAATCACAAAATTTGGTATTATGGTTTATAGTTGATTAAAATACTGAACACCGAACTCTGAACACTGAACACTTGTACAATGTTCAGGAGACATAAAAGGAGCACAGATCGCGACGTTATGGCCCCTAAACAAAAAGCTGTTGTCCTGTCCAGCGGCGGAATTGATTCCACTACCGCCATGGCCATTGCCAAGGACGAAGGCTATGAAATTTACAGCCTGAGCTTTTTCTACGGTCAGCGTCATGCATTTGAGCTGAAGGCCGCGGAAAAAGTGGCCGAAGCCGTCGGTGTCGCCGAACACCTTGTCATCAACATTGATTTGAGAAAAATCGGGGGATCGTCCCTGACGGATGATATTGATGTGCCCAAAGACCGGGATGAGACGGAAATGATTCAAAAAATACCCGTTACCTATGTTCCGGCAAGAAACACCATTTTTCTCTCCTTTGCCTTGGCATGGGCCGAGGTTATTCAATCATCCGATATTTTTATCGGTGTCAATGCCATAGACTACAGCGGATATCCGGATTGCAGACCCGAGTATATCGATGCATTCGAACGCATGGCCAACCTTGCCACAAAAGCGGGTGTGGAGGGCGACATAAAAATCAGGATAAGAACGCCCCTTATCCGTTTGACCAAAGCGCAGATCATTCAAAAAGGAATTGAATTGGGGATGGACTATGGCTTAACCCACAGTTGCTATGACCCGTCACCCCTGGGATTTGCATGTGGCCGGTGCGACAGCTGTCTCCTAAGAATAAAAGGCTTTAAAGAAGCGGTGGTTACGGATCCGACAAAATACATAGAATCCGTTTTCTAATTAAAGATTTCTTTATTGCTGGTTCTTATGATGATCTGACCCTGATCTTCTATCGCCTTGGCCCGTAATGATAATAACCGGTATGCCGATCTTTTCACGATTCAACGATTTCAAAAATTCAATACCGTTTCATACCGGGTAAAAGGTAATCCGCAATAATAACGTCAGGATTGATGTCATCGAGCTTTCCAAGGCAATCGGCAGCTTCCTGAAAATAATGGATTGAGGTATCCGGATAAGCCTTTAAGACAGCTCGGTTTATCAGCTGAAAGTGTGCATCGTTATCTTCAATAATTACAAGCCTCAATTGTTCTATTTCTGTAATCCTTAAAGAAACAATGTTGATTGGAATTTAAGCTTTAAAGAAGCCAACTCAATTGGATCGAATTTATGGACAAGAACCCGTGTATGTAGGTAAATGAAGCAAAATTATTATGCGAGCGAATCTGCTGTGGAAAATCCAAGTTCGAAAGCCTTTAAATTGGTTTCGACAAAGGCTTTTTTTGTTTTTGTCTTAATAGCGTTTTTAACGGTTTCTCTGGTCAAAGGGATCCTGCCGGTTTGAATCAGAGCGCCTAAAAGCACCATGTTAACGGACAGAATATTGCCGGCCTCACGGGCCAGGGACTCGGCATTGAACGCAATCAGCTTCGCGGTCTTGGATCGAATCAAAGATTGAATCACTTTAAGCTCCGGATAAATGCCGCTTCCGACGGTAACCGTAAATGGCGACAAAGGTGCCAAATTTGATATGACGACCGTGTCGGAATGGCACTTGTTTAAAGCTCTGAGGGTTTCCGAAGGTTCAAACCCAACCAGCACATCGGCCTCGCCATCCGAGATGATGGTGCTTTGAGCATCACCGAATACGATGCTCGATTCAACGACGCCCCCCCTTTGAGCCATACCATGTATTTCGCTCATACGAACCGGAACATCCGCCATCAGTGCGGCTTCTCCGATCACCTTGGAAGTCAAAAGATTTCCTTGCCCCCCCACTGCCACGATGATGAGTCTTGTCGGTTTCATTTTCCGGATTTATCCTTTAAAGGTAATATTGCATGTTCCGGGCAAATCTGGGCACAAACACTGCACCCCGAACACAGGACCGGATCGATATAGACCCTGTTCTTTCTGATATAAAACGCGGGACATGCCAGGTCGTTGATGCAATCCTTGTCGCCTTTGCATTTATCACTGACAAAAAACGGCTTCCCGCGAGGTTTCTTCAAGGCTTTGGCGAACAATACACATGGTTCCTGGGATATCACCACCGAAACCCCCTTGTACATCAGGGCTTCCTTGATGGTATCCACGCTTTTCTTCACCCGGTAAGGCCGGATGGTGGAAACATGTTTCACCCCCACAGCTTTTACAACATCTTCAATGGACACTTGCCCGTAACCTTCAAAATTCATCGCTTTCATATCAACCCCCGGATGGGGTTGATGTCCGGTCATGGCCGTGATGCCGTTGTCGAGAATAACCAGCGTAAAATTGTGACTGTTAAACACGGCATTGACCAATCCTGGAATTCCGGTATGAAAAAAAGTGGAATCTCCGATAAAAGAAATGACTTTTTTATCCGATACTTTGGAAAAACCACAGGATGTACCGACCGACGACCCCATACAAATCAAAAAATCGCCGGTTGAAAGGGGCGGCAAAAACCCGAGCGTATAGCATCCGATATCTGTGGGACATATCGTTTCCATGCCCTCTGCCGCCTTGTTTACCGCATAAAATGTTGCCCGGTGAGAACACCCGGCGCACAGGCTGGGGGGCCGCTGAGGTATTTCGGGCACATCGGAAAGATCGACACCGGCACGAGGTGTATAATCCACGCCGAAATATTCACACAGAGATTCTCTGACCTGTGCAGGATTATACTCATAAAGTCGCGATAAAAGACCATCGCCTTTTCCGCCGATGGAAAGCGTTAATCCCGCTTCCTGGGCAAAAGCCTTAACCGTCTCCTCCATAAAGGGTTCACCCTCTTCCATAATCAACACTTTTTTACATTCTTTTAAAAAGTTCCGAATCAGAATCCGCGGCATGGGGTGCGAAATTCCGATACGCAATATTCGGGTGCTGTTTTGGATATCCAACTCCTTTACGCCGTCACATACGTAATTGTAGCTCACGCCGTTGCAGATGATTCCCCAGTCACCTTTTCCGATAATCATGTTGTATTTAGAATTTTCAGATATGGTTTCGGCTTTATCGAGCTTTTCAAGCAACTTGGCGTGCAGGTTTCTGGAAACCGCCGGCACGGTGACATAATTAAAAGGGTCTTTTACAAAGTTGCCGGTTGTCTTGGGATCCCGCAGTTCGCCCAAAGATACGATTTCACTGGAATGATTGATTCTTGTTGTTGTTCTAAAAATAACGGGTAATTGCAGCTCCTCGGACAAATCGAACGCATCACGGAGCATGTCTTTTGCTTCCTGGGCCGAAGAAGGTTCCATCATGGGAAGACCGGCCAGTTTGCTGTAAAACCGGTTGTCCTGTTCATTCTGGCTGGAGAACATAAACGGGTCGTCGGCCGTCACGATGACCAGGCCGCCTTTGACCCCCACATACGCCAGGGTCAACAGGGCATCCGCAGCCACGTTCATCCCGACATGCTTCATGATACACATGCTGCGGACACCGGAATTCGCAGCAGCCGCAGCCACTTCAAGCGCCACTTTTTCATTGGTGCTGTATTCGAAGTATAATTTGCTTTCTTGGGATATCTGAAAAAAATTTGACGAAATTTCCGAAGACGGGGTTCCGGGATACGTGGTCGCCACCGCCACTCCGGCCTCAAGGCCGCCGCGGGCGATGGCTTCGTTGCCAAGAAGCAGCATTTTCAATCCCGGCTGTCCTGTCAGCAATTTATGCATGGTTTATTCCTTAACTATCAATTTACGATGTTTCGTAAAAAACACGTTGTAAGACTTTGTTAATATATTATTGTTTATTTTATGTCCGATAAAAATTTTATTTAATACACCAGCATCGCGGCGTCTGTAAAGACTTTTCTGAAAGACGATAAGCCATTGAAAAAACTTTACAGACATGCCACCATGATTTATACTATCATATTTATTAAATTTTTGTTTATTTAAGCGAGGTCCGGATGGAACCCCCGATAATTCTGGTGATTGCAACACGAAACAAAGGAAAAACCCAAGAAATAAAGGATCTTTTAACAGATTATCCGGTTGATATCAAAAATCTGGATGATTTCGGCCCCATCCCTCAGATTGAAGAGGACGGCGATACGTTTGATGAAAATGCTTACAAAAAAGCAAGTTTCGCCGCCAGGATTCTGGGGCTGCCGGCACTGGCCGATGATTCAGGACTGATCGTGGAGACGCTGGGTGGTGCACCCGGTATCCATTCGGCTCGATATGCCGGTGAAAACGCAACAGATCAAGAAAAATATTTGAAGCTGCTCCATGAGATGAGGGGAAAAACGAATCGGAAGGCGGCTTTTGAGTGCGTCATCTCTGTCGCGGTTCCGACAGGCGCCGCACTGACATATGAAGCCCGCTGCGAAGGGATCATCGCCGAAGAACCCGCCGGTTCAAATGGATTCGGATATGATCCGGTGTTCTTTTATCCGCCTTTTCATAAAACCTTTGCGCAAATAAGCCGGAGCGAAAAGAACCGTATCAGCCATCGAGGAAAAGCCCTTGCCGAACTCAAATCAGAGCTTGACAAAGTCCTGGTATGGATTCGTCAACATATGCCGGTTCAAGAAAAACGCCATTGACGGTGCAGGGAGGAACATTTTATGATCGCAGACTTGATCAGAAAAAACAGAAGCTTTCGGAGATTTCACCAGGATCACGCCTTAGACGCGGAAACCTTGATAGATTTGGTCGATCTTGCAAGATTGTCGGCTTCAGCTGCAAATCTGCAGCCGTTAAGATACGTCCTCTCCGTTGATTCCCAAAAAAATTCTCAAATTTTTTCGTGCCTGGGTTGGGCGGCATATTTA
>Ga0315556_1000984_pt1 | contig 17535 bp, 16 predicted proteins | sample SalMarSW160310MG_FD_202112 | JGI IMG/M metagenome (GOLD analysis project Ga0315556, IMG submission 202112) | Salt marsh sediment microbial communities from the Plum Island Ecosystem LTER, Massachusetts, United States - Salt Marsh Sediment SW1603-10 ...
TTATGCACGGAGATGATATGAGTTATGCGGAGACATTCGAACAGGCGTTGAATAAATTTTTTAACGCTTCTATAAATAACGCCACGGTTAGCCAGGATGTTTCTTCACCGCAGAAGAGTGTTAAGCCAAACAACGAACTTATTAAACAGGCGAACGATGCTTTTAATAATTACTTGAAATATTCAGGCCAGAAGAAATTCGACGAAGCAGCAAAAGAGTTAGGAAAATTGCAGGATGCTTTACAAAAGCTTTCAAATAACAAGAGCAAGAAAAAATAAATGTAAAAGTTAACTTTCACGTGAATATAAAATTTATTATCCCAATTTTATTCGCTGTTTTGTTAAGTCAATGTTCATCCGGAGAAATTGAGAAAAGAGAGATAACTTTAGGCAATCCTATTTTCAAAGGGTGGTATGCAGACCCTGAAGGGGCCGTATTCGGGAAAGAATATTGGATATATCCCACCTATTCTGCGGCTTATAACAAGCAAGTATTCTTTGATGCATTTTCTTCAAATGATTTTATAAACTGGACAAAACATCCACATATACTTGATACATCGGTTGTGAAGTGGGCACATCGTGCTATGTGGGCTCCTGCAATTATAAAAAAAGATAATAAATATTATTTTTTCTTTTCAGCAAACGATGTCCAGAGGCCAGGCGGGCCATATTGGAATCAGAAAGATACAATCAATCATTATGGTGGAATCGGGATTGCAGTTGCTGATTCTCCCGGTGGACCATTTAAGGATTACCTCGGCAAACCGCTCATTTCAAAATTCTATAACAATGCTCAGCCAATAGATCAGTTCGTTTTTCGTGATACAGACGGGACATACTATATGATCTACGGTGGTTGGCAACATTGTAACATCGGAATATTAAATAAGGATTTTACCGGATTTGTTCCCTGGCAAGGGAGTTCTTTATTCAAAGAAATAACCCCCAAAGGTTATGTAGAGGGGCCAGATATGTTTTTTCGAAAAGGGACCTATTATTTTATGTGGTCCGAAGGTGATTGGGGCAATGGCTCATATAGAGTTGCATACGCAACAGCTAAAAGCGTAAAAGGTCCATTTAAGCGCATCGGTATAATTTTAAAATCTGATCCAAAAGTAGCTACCGGTGCTGGACATAATTCTGTAATTTATGTACCAGAAACAGACGAGTGGTTTATCATTTATCACAGGCGACCTATCCCGAATTTAGGACGCGATCATCGCGTAACTTGTATTGATAAACTTGAATTCAATGAAGATGATACTATTAAGCCCGTAAAGATGACATTCACAGGAGTAGAAAAAAGAGTAATACGCTAGTTTGCTATCCAATCATTATCTGAATTATAAATGTTTTAAAAATAAAAAACCCCGCCGGGAAGCGGGGCAACCAACCACGATTTAGGAACAATTACATATTAAGCCAATATGTAAACTTTATTAAGAAAATATTATCCGGATGGAGGTCTAACATATTTGATATTGATTTTCCAAATTGAAAATCAGGGTTTGTTGTATTATCACTACGTGTCTGTGTCCAAACAAAATAAAAAACAGACCCTGGGCTGTACTCCCATCTCAAAACTGCATTTCCTCTTAACGAAGTATAATTAAAATCATTATTGCCAATATCTATTGGTTGTGCCGGACCAGAACCGTCAGGATCAGCCATATAATTTGTTTTATCGAATGTTGAGTTTCCTTGTCCATAAACATTAAAGTCATATGTTCCGCCTTTGGCGAGTTCTTTATAATTGGTATAAGCACCTGTAGAGATCAAAGGCTGTATATAAGTTTGTAAGCTTAGTGTAGGCGTGAAAGTCCAGTTTATTTTGATGCCGGCAGAAAAGGTTTTTTGATTAAGTTCCCCAAACACATAACGCTTACCATAAGTGTCTGTAGCAAAGGGATCGTCAAATGTGTTGACATATTGGCTGCGGTCATAATTTCTGCTAAATCTAGGTTGAAAACTTATCAACAAACTAGAAGTAGGTCTGAATGTAAAGTCAGGCTCAAAACCCCAGTTGTAAGTATTATCCGATTGGTAATAAGAATCATAATTCAAATACACGATAAAATTCTTTCTTTCATCCGAATTTACTCCAAGATAAACCTGGTAACCTTTCGGATTAATTAAAGTCGGGCCGCCTCTTGTTGCTCTGTCATTTATCGTATTAGGATTGTATGCAAGGTTCCAGTACACCCAATAATAGTTAAGGAATTGTACATTACCATTTGAGAACAATCCTTCCCATGTTATATCGCCATCATAATTATAGGATCTGAAAGCCGCCAGGTTAACTGATGCGCTTCTATACCAACTGGAGGGATCTCTCCATCTGTAACCTCCGACAGTATGCATATTTATTATATTCGTTCTCCAGAGAAAACCAAGATCATTTACATCAAAGCCAGGACTTATTACTCCAAGCGCTGCATTAAAGTATGAATCACCACTTTGTTTGTTTAAAGCAAATCTTCCTGCATATCCTGATAATGAAGTTGCATTACTATCTACACTAACTGCGGACAAATCAGGTCTCTGAAAATAATGCTGCGGATTCTGTTGAACATCCAGCATTCTTCGTTTATCACCCTTCAGATAACTGTATCCTCCCCATCCCGTAAGAACCCAGGTTTTATCCTCATCAAGAAATGTCCAGCCATCAACTCCTCCTGTGTAAGCTCCCTGGTTGATTTCATCTCTTAGCCGATTGTCCTTAAAAAATCTCTGAGTAACTGTAGAAATAAACCCTAAACCCTGTCTTCCAGAATTGAACTCGTTTTGTCCTCTCACAATTCCATAATAAGTTAATGGTTCTACTTCGGTCTCATTTGTTTTTCCGTTCAGACTGTAATCTGCAAATTCTCTTTGAGTAACAGATTGAATGGCACCGACATTAAAACTATCACCTAATTTCCCTGTTATTTTAGCGGCACCTAAAATATGAGTCCCTGAAGGATAATCGACATAATCTGCCGTTGGTGTGCTTCCATGAGCATTTCCACCTATTCTTCGGCTATAAAAGAATTCCGGGCCTCCCCAGTTAAATCCCCAATTATTATTAGAACCACCATATCCAAAATTGAAAATGCTTGAACCCTCAACAAAGAAAGGTCTTTTTTCTGAAAAGTATGTTTCTGCATCACTCAAATTTATTACAGCCGGATCAATCTCCACCTGACCAAAATCCGGATTTATTGCAGCATTTAAAGTAAGATTACTTCCAAGATTATATTTAAGATCCGCCCCAAAGCCTGCATTATACTGTGATCCGTCATTAAAGGGATCACCTGCTGAATGGCTTGTATATGCTGCCTTGGATGTTACATAAGGAAGTATCTCCAGTTTGTTAAGGGGATTAATATCATGTATACCTTTCAGATCAAAAAAATGAGAAACAAAACCACTTTCTTTTTTGGGAATGTAAACCAGGTAATCTGTTTCATGTCTTCTGGCGATATCTCTTTTGAAATCTATTCCCCAGGTTTGTATATCCATTGATCTGAATTTTAATTGAGAAAAAGGAATTTTCATTTCGGCAATCCATCCTTTGCTATCCCTTGTAACCTTTCCTTCCCAAACTCCATCCCACGAATCATCATCCCAGTCATCATTATATAATACTCCATCTTTAAGTGTACCGGCCGCTGTGATTCCAAAATAAAAACCTGTTCTCTTATCATTATAAGGATCCAAAAAAACTGTAAACTGATCTGAGTTTGAATCTCCATCCCGTCGCGAAAGATTCGCTTGAATTGAATCCGGTGATGAATCAAACATTCTTGCAGCCACATAAATATTCTCATCATTGTAAGCGACATAAACTATAGTTTTTTCAGATGGTGTAGTTCCTTCATTCGGATCTCTTTGGGTGAAATCTGATACACCAGGTGCTGTCTTCCAAAAGTCCTCAGAAAGTTTACCGTCTAGTGTAACCTGATCATCAATCTTGATGGCTTCAACTTTCATGTTTTTTTTATGGGATGAATCATTATTTGGAAATACAGATATATAAGCCAGAAGGAGTAACGTGGTAAAAATTATTCTTCTCATAAATTAATCCTGATTTTCAATCGGCTACCTCTTAATCAGAGCGATCATGCAGAGACAAGATAACTGATAGAATTATTAAAGAATTCCGATTTTTGTTAAATGGTTATATTTAATGATAATCGCACTTATCTGAATTTCAGATGCAAATTTCATCAAAAGGTTTATTATTTAGACTTATATCTCCCTAAAAAGTTGGGACTATTATAGAACAATTGGACAAGCGGATTATATTAATGATGAGCAGAAAAATTTCTATTTATGGTACGGTGTCAGGATTCCTTCAAAATTAGATCATATACAGAATCAAGGAAATATGTAGGTTTTATATGCTGGTTGCCATTTGGAAAGTTCTTCACCCCTGTTGCAACAAGGGCTGTATCAATTCCATAATTATTTCCCATTGCAATATCTGTTTCTAACCTATCCCCAATCAACAACACTCTGGAATTTTCAATCGCCAATCGTTTTGATATTTCATTAATCATGAACAATGATGGTTTCCCGAAGTTATTCTCAAGTTTTCTGTGTGTTCGTTTTTCAAGCGCAGAAATTGTAGCGCCTGCATCAAGTACTTCTCCATCATCAACCGGGCAGGTGTCGTCTATATTAGCCGCAAAAAAATGCGCTCCTTTTTCCAGTGCCCTGGATGCAATTTCAAGTTTTCGATAGTCTAATGTTCTATCAAGAGTTACGAGTAAAATATCAATCTCCCCGGGATTTTCGGAATATTTTAATCCTGATCCAATTATTTCATTAATAAATACCGGTTCGCCAATTGCATAAAAAGTTTTTCCGCTAAAATTTTTAGACAAATATTTTTTAAGAATTAATGTAGAGTTTATTATTTCTTCTTTGCTAATATTTAAGCCGGCATTACTTAAAAAATCAAAGTATTCCTGAATGCTCCCGGTAGTTTTATTCGAAATAAAAACTATTTTTTTACCTAAGTCTTTAAGTCTATTTATTGTTTTATCGGCATTTTTGATTATGCTGGAACCTCTGTAAATAGTTCCATCAAGATCAAAAATAAATGCGTCGTATTTATCTATCATAAATTTAATTCTCTTTGCATTACTGCGAGAGCCTCCCCTATCGTGTGAGCTTTATATCCCAATTCTGTTTCAGATTTCAATGTCAGCAGACCTGATTTCAATGGCCTTTTTGCCTGCTGATTCAACTGCTCTGTGAGAATGGGCTTAATTAAGTCCTTATTTAAGTCGAAAATTTCGGCAATTATTTCACAAAATTCAAATCTGCTGAGAAATTCCTGTCCTCCAATATGATAAATGCCCTTTCTTCTGAATTCAATCACTTTATTTATTGCCTGAACAAGATCATCGATAAACGTCGGGTTATTTATTTGATCAGTTACTATATTTATTTGTTTTCCATCTCGAACACTTTTTACAACCCATCGAACAAAATCAGGACGACTATCTGCTATCCCATAAAGGACATTGGTTCTTAATATCGTATAAATTGCTCCGCTGATTTTTAGAGCATTTTCACTTGCCAACTTTGTTCTTCCATAGTAACCGATGGGGTTGGGTTTATCACTTTCAGAATATGGTCCGCTAGTTCCGTCAAAGATATAATCTGAAGAAATATGAATTATGTGAGCATCAATTGCCCTTGCTGCTTCTGCAAGATATTCGACACCCTTAACATTAATTTTCCAAGCTGTCTCTCTTTCCTTTTCACTGAGGTCAACATTTGTGAATGCTGCTGTATTTATAATAAAGTCAGGACAAAAATCAGAGACCACTTTTTTTATTTTATCTCTTATTGCCATATCACAGCTTACATAATCAATACCGGAAAATACAGGTTCTTCTTCTACGGATGTACCTAAAACTATTAGGTTATTATTTTTTTTATAAAAATGTATAGCTCTCTGACCAAGCATACCGTTTGCACCTGTTACAAGAATTCTTTTCTTAACCAAGTCGTTCATAAACATCTACTTTCAACCTCTCAAAATTTTCAATCTTCTCATAAGAAGCCGTACATCCTCCCGCTATATTCGCCAGCTTTAATGCTTTAGTAATATCAAGATCTTTAATATAATTATAAAAAAAGACGGTCCCAAAAACATCGCCGCATCCAACTCTGTTTTTCGTTTCAGTCTTTAAGGAAGATACAAATGTTGAGATTATTTCATTATCCTTTTTATAATATGCCCTTGCCCCAAGTTCTCCTTTGGTAACTAGCAAAATTTTTACCCCGCATTTAAATAATTTTCCTATGATCTCTTTTTTGCTTTCACAATTAAACAATGAAGAGAATTCAATTTCATTTACCTGCAGGATGTCTATGTTTTCGGCCCATTTCTCAAAACCTGGTATTGTTCTAAAATTCCTTGCTCCTTTCTCATCAAACCCTCGTGCAAGTGTGTGGACATCAAAAAAAATTGGCCCGTCAAATCCGGACCTGATTTTTCTGAGTTGATCATTAGTAATATCGTACCCTGTAATCATATTGATGAGAATACCGTTAAATATTTTAAAATCATTAACTTGTTCCACTGATAACTTCTGGTTTATAAGTGTATAACACTCTCCCCTCTCATTGTCATCAGTTATATTCAGGTATACCCTGGGTATTTTTTCAACATAACTGAAATAAGTTTTTTCAATATCGTCATATGCCGGTGAAAACAAAGTTGATTGTTTTTCTTCCACAGAAGTTAAAAGTAAAAGCTCATCATTTTTTTCAAGGAAATTTTTCAAGCCCAGTACAGAATAAAATATCCCGCCGGGTTTTATAGTCGTTTTTCCTTTGTAATTGATGTGATCTTCGAGCGATTGTCCTATTATTAATATTTTCATAAATCCTATCCTGAATTAACACACAATTTAAAATAATATTATTATTCTCGCATTACTTATGATTTCGTTTGATAGCTAATAATTTGTTATATTTTGGATTGAACAGATTTAATTAAGTGAAAAGATGATTTACCTGTATTTTAGATGCAGGTTGAATAATATTTGGGTGTTTTTAATTACCTGAGGTCGGTATATTACTTCCACTCTTTATATAATTTAATTTTGAGATTTTTAGAAAATGAAAATAGGAATTACGTGTTACCCCACCTACGGCGGAAGCGGTGTTGTTGCAACGGAACTTGGGAAAGCTCTTGCACAGGAAGGGCACGAAATACATTTTATTAGTTACGCTCTACCTTTCAGATTAAACAATTTCGTAGAAAACATCGTCTTTCACGAAGTTGAAATGAGTAGTTACCCTCTATTCGAATTTCCACTTTACAGCCTTGCCCTCGCAAGTAAAATGGTGGAGGTTGCAAATTATGAAAACCTCGATTTGCTTCACGTGCATTATGCAATTCCACACGCCAGCAGTGCATACCTGGCAAAGCAAATGCTCAAAGATAAAAGGAATTTGAAAGTTATTACCACCTTACACGGAACAGATATTACTCTCGTTGGACTTGAGCCGTCTTTCCTACCCCTGGTTAAGTTCAGTATCGAAGAAAGTGATGGTGTTACAGCGGTTTCGAGATTTCTAAAAGAAAAGACATTAACAAATTATAATATCAATAAAGAAATTGAAGTAATTCCTAATTTTATTGACACAGAGATTTTAAAGCCGAAAGAGAATGGCTGTTTCAGAAAGAATCTTGCAGCAAAAGGTGAAAAAATAATTGTACACACTTCAAATTTCAGACAGGTCAAAAGGGTCTCTGATACAATACGAGTTTTAAAAAAAGTGATAGAAGAAGTTCCTGCAAAACTAGTCTTAGTTGGTGATGGACCGGATAGATCAGAATGTGAAAGACTTTGCAGGGACCTGCGGCTTTGCGATCAGGTGAAATTCTTAGGTAAACAAGAAGGGCTTGTGGAAATACTAAACTCAGCCGATCTTTTTCTAATTCCCTCCCAATCTGAAAGCTTCGGACTCGCAGCGCTTGAAGCGATGGCTTGTGGAATTCCTGTAATAAGTTCAAGCGTAGGCGGGTTGCCGGAACTTATTCGTCACAATGAGACTGGATTTATTGCAGAAATCGGTGACATAGACAGGATGGCAAAATATTCAATCGATCTTCTGACTAATGATAAGAAGTACAAAATTTTCTCGGAAAATTCCCGGAAAAGAGCTGTTGATAATTTTGATAAATCTGTTGTCCTTCCAAAATATATAGATCATTATAACAAAATCTTAAATTCATAGACTCAATACACTTGAAAGAAAAAGAGTTTATTTCAAAATGGACATCATTTATTACGGAAAATGGAGTTAAAAAATTCCCTACGGATTTTTTAACTGGTGAAGTTATTGAGGAAATTAACCTTCCCGTTAAAACCCTTGTTATTGGTCAGGAATTTTTCGGAAACTATGAAGTTCTCACTGTTGATGGAACCGCAGTACTTCAGGCGGAAAGCTTATATAAAGCAAAGTATATTACTTATTCCAGTAGAGCAAAAACAGGATCCGTTATAATTCCACGGAGTGAAGACCAGATCAAAGCAACAGTTATACAATACGAAAGTTATCTTGATTCAATTATTAAAGAAATTGAATTAGATTACAAAAAATCTTTCCCGGGAGATAAAAGAAGCAACTCTTTAACAAATGAGATTTTTAGAGTCTTAAATTTAAATAGATATTGAGATTTAGAATTGTCCCAGGTCAGTAACAAAATTCAGGATTACCTTAATTCGCTTTACGGCAAATCCTCCGCGAAAAAATATTTAGAATTTATCAATGAAGAACCCACTCAATATTTACGCGTTAATAAACTAAAGACAACCCGGGAAAAATTATCCTCTTCTCTTTTGCAGGAATATGAAATTAAAACTGAGCTCGTGAAAGAAATCAACACCGCCCTGAAGGTTATAGAGGGCAAAAAACTTTCCGGCAAAACAATTGAACATATTATAGGTGAATATTATATCCAGGGTCTTTCTTCCATGATTCCGCCAATAATTTTAGATCCAAAACCAAATGATCTTGTACTTGATTTATGTGCTGCCCCAGGTTCTAAAACAACTGAGCTCGGTGAAATTATGAATAACAAGGGAACTCTTGTAGCCAATGAAGTTCAGCTTGATCGCCTCAAGATGTTGGTATACAACATCGACAGGATTAATCTCGTTAATACTGGTGTTACTCATACTAAAGGTGAATGGCTCAGTAAAAATTATGCGGATCATTTCGATAAAATACTGGTTGATGCGCCCTGCAGCGGGCTTGGTATAATTCAGAAAAAAGGTGAAGTGGGTGACTGGTGGTCTCTTGAAAGAGCAGAAAAATTGGGGGATCTTCAAATAAGATTATTAATAGCCGCAATAAAGATGGTAAAGACCGGAGGCGAAATTGTTTACTCAACCTGTACATTAACCCCTGAAGAAAATGAACTAATATTGAATAGAGTGTTAGATAAATACCCGGTTGAAGTTATGGAAATTGATCTCCCTGTAAAATCACATCCTGCTTTTACAAATTACAACGGGACTAAATTGAATCAGGAAATATTAAAAGGGAAAAGAGTACTTCCCTGGGAAGCAGATACTGACGGTTTTTTTATAATTAAACTGAAGAAAATCAGTGAAACAATTCCGCCGGTTCAAACTTTACCCGCACAGAGAGAATTAAAGCTGATAAGTGCTGACAAGAAAGAAATTCGTTCCCTGTTAAATAATATTTCTGATTATTTTGGAATACCGGGTGAAGTTCTCTCAAGCTATAAATACCTGCTAAAATCAAATGACATATTTCTCATCAGCAAAGAGTGGGACGACCCATACCCCGGGCATTTTCAGAGAATAGGTACTAAGTTGGGAATTATCGATAAGAACAAAAGATTGACTCTACACACACAGGCAGCCCAGGTTTTTCAAAACCATATTTCAAAAAATATTTATCAAATAGAAAACCAGGATGAACTGAAAAAATATCTTGAAGGCGCAATAATAAAGAAAGAGATTGAGATTGAAGGTCAATGCGTAATAAAATATAAAGATTTTATTTTAGGAACGGCTGTTGTAACAAAAGGAGGAATAAAAAGCCGTTTCCCACGTGCAAAAAGAACACAGGAAATTTATACGGACTTTTAATTATGAACATTCAAATAATCGGAACAAAAAAGTGCAGGGAAACTCAGAAAGCAGAAAGGTTTTTTAAAGAAAGAAATATCTCTTTTCATTTCCGAGATCTGAATGAAAAAGGGATTGCGATGGGCGAATTAGATAATATTTCACGATCTATTCCGGTTGAAGAACTAATCAACAAAGAAGGAAAGCAATTTCAGAAGCGAGGCTTGCAATATATGGTTTATAATATTGAAGACGAACTTCTTAATGATTTTTTGCTTTTAAAAACCCCAATAGTTAGAAATGAGGGGAAAGCTACTGTTGGCTATCAACCTGAAGTTTGGATGGAGTGGATGAAATAAAAGAGGCGGGACAAACCCGCCTTTGACCTACCCATATTATCATTTCCTACACATCGTAATACAAGTTAAACTCGAAAGGATGCGGCTGAAGGGCCATCGGTTTAATTTCCTTTTCTGTTTTGTATTTTATCCATGTCTCAATTACATCTTCAGTAAACACATCACCTTTCAATAGATACTCGTGATCATCAGCAAGCGCTTTAAGAGCATCGTTAAGACTACCTGGAGTTGATGGAACATCCTTTAGTTCTTCAGGCGACATATCATAAATATCCTTATCCAGAGGTTCACCCGGATCAATCCTGTTTATCACACCATCTAATCCCGCCATCAGCATTGCGGAGAATGCAAGATAAGGATTGCAGGAAGGATCAGGACAACGGAATTCAACTCTCTTTGCTTTCGGGCTTGATGAGTACATAGGTATTCTCACTGAGGCACTCCTGTTTCTTTGTGAATAAGCAAGATTAACAGGCGCCTCAAAACCAGGCACTAATCTCTTGTAAGAATTCGTGGTAGGGTTAGTAAAGGCAAGAAGTGAGGCAGCATGTTTCAAAAGTCCGCCGATAAAATATAACCCGATTTCACTTAACCCCGCATAACCTGCACCTGCAAATAAAGGTTTTCCTTTTTTCCAGAGACTCGTATGAACGTGCATACCGCTTCCATTATCTCCGAAAATAGGTTTCGGCATATAGGTTGCGGTTTTATTGTTTTTCTTTGCCGTGTTTTTAACAATATATTTGAACAATAGCAACTGATCTGCAGCTTTCACAAGAGGCTGAAATTTCAAATCGATTTCACATTGTCCGCCGCTTGCTACTTCGTGATGCTGAGCTTCGACATCAATACCTGCATTCATTAAATTTACAACCATTTCGTTTCTTAAATCCATCAATGAATCAGTAGGGGGAACAGGAAAGTATCCCTCCTTATATCTTGGTTTGTAGCCTAAGTTAGGTCCTTCTTCACGTCCGCTGTTCCATCTACCTTCGTTTGAATCTACAAAGTAGAAACTACCGTTTGGTTTTGAATCAAACCTTACATCATCGAAAACAAAGAACTCAGCTTCAGGTCCAAAATAAACTGTGTCGGCAATGCCTGTCGAATTCAGGTAAGCCGCAGCTTTTTGTGATATGCTTCTCGGACAGCGGGTGTATTTTTCTTTTGTAGCCGGTTCGTAAACGTCACAAATTAAACTAATAGTTGGAACCTCAACAAAAGTATCGACAAACATTGTCTGTGGATCCGGAATAATCAACATATCACTTTCATTAATCGCTTTCCATCCACGAATAGAGGAACCGTCAAATCCGTAACCGTCTTCAAATGAGCCGGCGTCTAATTGTGTTACAGGAACAGTGAAGTGTTGCCACTGACCGGGGAAGTCCATAAATTTAAGATCAACAAATTTTATCCCGTTAGTTTTTATGAACTTCAGGACTTCATCTACAGGAGAAACTGCTTTCTTTGCCATATCGTACCCTACTTTTTGTTTTTAAGATTAATAATTAATTAAATATTAATTTCCGTTGTTTCTTTAATAGTCGATAAAATAAAAGTTGTCTTTGTTGAAATAACCCCTGGCCATGATTGAATATCTCCAAGTAATTTTTCCAGAGCTTCTGAATTCTTAGCAATTGCTTTCAGTAAATGTGAGCCATCTCCAAGAGCCGAATGACATTCCAGAATTTCGGAAATTTTATCAGCTTTGTTAATAAAACTTTTATAGTGTTTTGAAGATTCCATTGTCACAAAAACATATGCAAGAATATCATAACCAAAAGACTTTCTGTTCAATTTTGTAAAGTAGCCCTGGATAAATCCCTTCTCTTCAAGCTTGTGTAACCGTTCACTAACCGATGGAAGAGACAACCCGATTTTCTCAGCTATTTCATTTCTTTTTGTTCTCGCATTTTTTTGAAGCATATTCAAAATCTTAATATCTAAGTCGTCAAGCATTATTTACCTTAATTTTTTAGGTCAATTTGAAGATATGACGTCAAATATAAGGCCAGCCCTTAAATAAAGCAAGGATATTAGATTATTTTTCTTTGTTTATACCGAATGGCGTATAGGAAAGTGCGTTTTTTTTAATTTCTACAAATAAATCGAGGTTTTTTTGAGGCCGTTCCTGGAGTTTATGGAACAAATGGTACTGAACAGCAATGTTGCCTAATGAGACAATTTCCATATTTTGTAACTCTAACCGGAACTGAACATCGCTGTCCTCACCGATGGAAGGAAGTTCATATCTTTCATCAAATCCATTAACAGCAAGCATATCTTTTTTGTAAAGGGAAAAATTACAGCCAAGAAGTCCCCTTTTTTTCTTATTCAAAAGATTTCGAAGAAATTTATTTCTGAAGTAAAAGCCTCTCTCAACATTATCAGATTTTCCGAACAAACCATCTTCTATCAAAGCTAATGTATTATTTTCAAGATAACCCTTTTTAATTATTTCAGCAGTCAAACCACTTGTTATCTTCTCCGAAAGATTAACTCTTCTTCCAGTAAGACATTTTCCAATAGCAGAATAGTTGTAATGTTCTTTAACAAATTCACAATGAGGGACACAATCTCCGTCAATAAAAACTAAATATTCAGAATTGGAAGAAATAATTGCCCTGTTAAGAATTTTATTTTTTCTAAAACCTTTATCTTCATGCCATAAATGAATTAACGGATAAGAAATTTGCCGGGATAATTTTTCAACTTCTTCGGTTGCCTCTTCATTTGAGCCATCATCGGCAATAATAATTTCGAAGTCACGAAAAGTCTGTCGTTCAAAACCCGTAAGCACTAATTTTAGGTAGTCTACCTTATTATAAAAAGAAATAATAACCGATGCCTTTAACATTGTTAACTATTCCTCATTTTGCTTTTTCCTGGTTTTGTCTTTTTCTTTTTTTCTATCATAGGTTTTTCTTGATCCTATAGCTTTAGGCGGTTTCTTCGGAAGGGGAATTCTCTTTTTCTTCTTTTTAATCTCTATTTTTATTTTCTTCTTGATGCCGCTCATAATAAAAATGCAACTTATTTTAATAATTCATCAAGACTTTCAAGATAAATAACCGGCATTTTACAATTATAATTTTCACAAATATATACTGTCGTTTTCCCATCGATTATATTCTGTCCCTTTGTGAATTCGGCAATTTCACTTATTTCAGGATTGTCAATGTCCTTGAATAGAAGAATTTTGCCCGGAATAAATTTTTTACGAATCAAATTTAACATCTTTTGAGTTTCTGGACTGCCGTCCTTTCCGACAACAACAATTTCTTTTGTTGGACCCAAAGCAAAATCAGTCCCGTTAAGAAATTGTGCAAATGCCATTGGAGAACTTGAAATCTGTACAGAAAAAGCTTTTATCAGTTTGTCTGCCTTTTCTTCGAATTCGGTGTTGCCGGTAATTCTTCCGAGACGCAATAAATTCAGTAATGAGATAGAATTACCAGATGGTATTGCTCCATCATAAATTTCCTTTTGCCTGATAAGCAGTTTCTCTCCATCCTTGCTTGTGAAAAAGAATCCTCCTTTTTCATTATCCCAATAATTATCAACTTGTATTTGTTGTAGTAGTAGAGCTAGGTTCATATATTTAACTTTAAAAGTGGCTTCGTATAAATCCAAAAGGCCTGCTGTCAGGAAAGCATAATCATCGATATGAGCGGAAAGCCCTGCATCACCCTCCCTGAATCTATGTAGTAGTTTCAGATTTTGTGGGAACAAATTATTTTGGATAAATGTTACTGCTTTTTCAGCAGCTTCAGAATATTTCTTTTCATTAAAAACCTGCGCGGCTTTTGATAATGCAGAAATCATCAACCCGTTCCAGTCAGTCAATATTTTATCATCTTTGTAGGGATGAATTCTTTTTTCTCTTACTTCAAAAAGTTTCTTACGCGCACTTTCAATTTTATTCCGAAGTTCTTCTGCCGGAATTCCAGTCTCTGCGGATATTTCTTCCAATGACTTTTGAAGGTGAAGAATATTTGTGCCAGGAGCACCACCGAGCATTGGATCGACCCAATTACCACCTTTATCTGTATTAAATATTTTCTTAACTACAAGGAAATCTGTTCCTAAAATGCTTTCTAATTCATTTTCGTCCCAAAGATAAAACTTACCTTCTTCTCCTTCGCTGTCTGCATCTTCAGCAGAAAAAAATCCCCCTTCCGGAGAAGTTAAATCGCGTAGAACATATTCTATGATTTCTTCTGCAGTTCTTTTAAATAATTCATTTTTCGTTACCTGGTATTCTTCAGCATATGCCATAATTAAAAGAGCCTGGTCATAAAGCATTTTTTCAAAATGAGGAACAAGCCACTGTTCATCTGTTGAATATCTGTGAAAGCCGTAACCTATATGATCATAAATTCCGCCCTTTCGCATTTCTGTTAATGTTTTAGTTACCATTTCCAGGGCTTCATTATTACTTGTTCTTTTCCAGCATCTCAACAGAAGCAATAAATTATGCGGAGTCGGAAATTTAGGGGCGTGCCCGAATCCTCCAAATTTAGAATCAAATCTATTTTTGAAATCTGTAAATGCTTTATCCAGTATTTCTATTGTTAAATCATTACCAGATTTTGCAATGGTTGCTTTTGTTAAAGCGAATGATATTTCTTCCGCCGATTTTAAAATTTCTTCTCTTTTATTTATCCAATAATTTTTGATCTGGGGAATAATTTCCATCAAGCCAGATCTTCCAAAGCGATTTCTTTTAGGGAAATATGTCCCGGCAAAGAAAGGTTTTTTATCCGGTGTCATTATTATAGTTAAAGGCCAACCGCCGCCGCTCGTTACCATCTGGCAAACGGTCATATAAATTCCATCAATATCCGGTCTCTCTTCCCGATCAACTTTTACAGAAATAAACGCGTCGTTCATTAATTCAGCTACCCTTTTATCTTCGAAAGATTCGTGGGCCATAACATGACACCAATGACAGGTAGAATATCCGATAGAAAGAAAAACCGGCTTGTCTTCACTTTTTGCTTTCTCAAAAGCTTCTTCACACCAGGGATACCAATCAACCGGGTTATCTGCATGCTGAAGCAAATACGGGCTTTTTTCTTTAGCTAATCTATTTTGAGGCATATAAATAAACTTGTTCAGAAGTAATATAAGAATAACCTTCTTTCAATCAGTATATTTTTTATAATAATTATTTGACTTATAAATTAACTCTTATTGAAGATAAAGACAGCTCAGGATGGTTTTTAATCATACGGTTTTTATCAAATCCGTTTACTTTTCCACACTTAATTTGATACTCTTTAAGCCAGCCCCTATATTTAATGATTGTTTAAAGAAAATTATTGAGAAGTATAATGACAAAACCTCAAATATGGGTAGCCGCTTTTTTAGCTCTTTTTCTTATTTTGTTCTTTCTATCCAAAGTAACAGACCAAAGTGAATTACACAATAAAGGTTCTTTAAATCCACAGCAAATGATGGGACAGAGTCAACAGTCAGGTAAACCACTATCCCCACAGGAAATGATATCATCTCTTGGTTGCGTCAATTGCCATGGAGGAGATTTGACCGGGACAAAAATGGCCCCTAGTCTTATGCAGGTTAAGGATAATTGGACGAGACAGGAACTAATTAATTATCTCAGGAATCCGCAATCTTATATGTCTTCAAATAGATTTAAGGAATTCAAGAAAAAATATCCTAACGTAATGATGCCTGCCTTCAACAATATTGACATAAAAGATCTTGGAAAGATAGCGGATTATCTTCTATCAAAATAAAATCTTAAAACGCTTTAAAACAAAAAACGTCCCGCGTAATCACGGGACGTTTTCATTTTTAAATTGCTTATTAAGCTACGGTTATATCTTTAGATAGATAAATATCCTGAATGGTGTTTAATAACTCCACCCCTTCTTTCATAGGTCTCTGGAAGGCTTTTCTACCGGAGATTAATCCCATTCCACCAGCACGTTTGTTTATCACCGCCGTTTTAGCAGCTTCAGCAAAATCGTTATCGCCGGAAGCGCCACCGCTATTAATTAATCCCGCGCGGCCCATATAATTATTTATTACCTGGTAACGTGCAAGATCAATCGGGTGATCAGAGCTTAAATCACTGTAAACCTTTTTGTTTGTCTTGCCAAATTTTATAGCATTAAAACCACCATTACAATCAGGCAACTTTTGTTTAATTATATCAGCTTCAATTGTAACGCCAAGGTGATTTGCCTGTCCTGTCAAATCGGCAGCCGTGTGATAATCAGCATCGCTCGTTTTGAAAGCAGAATTCCTTAAATAGCACCATAAAATTGTTCCAAGCCCTAATTCGTGCGCATACTGAAAAGCCTGGCTGACTTCTATTATTTGTCTACTGCTTTCTTCTGATCCGAAATAAATTGTTGCACCTACTGCAGCCGCGCCTAGTTCACGCGCCTGCTCTACACCGGCAAACATTATCTGGTCAAATGTATTTGGATAGGTTAATAATTGGTTATGATTCAGTTTAACGATGAAAGGAATTTTATGAGCATACCTTCTCGAAACGCTTCCGAGAACGCCAAGTGTAGAAGCAACACCGTTACAACCGCCTTCAATTGCAAGCTTAACAATATTTTCAGGATCGAAATAATCAGGATTTGGTGCAAATGAAGCGCCTGCACTATGTTCTATTCCCTGGTCAACCGGCAGTATCGAAACATAACCTGTTCCGGCCAAACGACCAGCCATAAAGAGCCACTGAAGATTTTTTAAAACATTTATGTTTCTGTCGGATACGGAAAATATTCTGTCAACAAAATCAGGACCGGGCAAATGTAACTTTTCTTTGGGAAATTTTGCTTTATAACTCAAAAGACCATCAGCATCTTTTCCTAGTAATTCTTGGATATTTTTAGACATTTTAGCTCCATAAATTAATAAATTCTTTCAGATGTATAGTTTAAAATAAACTTAAACGCAGAGTAATTCAAATTGATAGGACTTTATTTATTAACAGCACAAATACTATCAAAAATATTGATCGCGTGATGCCGGCAATTTTCTATAAACCATTTTCCTGTTTCCATCCCCCCACAT
>Ga0315556_1000986_pt1 | contig 17527 bp, 15 predicted proteins | sample SalMarSW160310MG_FD_202112 | JGI IMG/M metagenome (GOLD analysis project Ga0315556, IMG submission 202112) | Salt marsh sediment microbial communities from the Plum Island Ecosystem LTER, Massachusetts, United States - Salt Marsh Sediment SW1603-10 ...
CCGGCCCCGCCATCCATGAAGGACGCTGTGGAGACGGCCGGGGAGGCCATCGTCCGCCACCTGGTGAATGACGGCAGGTTGGTGGCTCTATCGCGAGAGGTTCTCTTTGGCCGGGCCATGTATGATCGTTGGCTGGCCGAGACCCTCAAGGTTTTGGAACAAGGCGAGACTATGACTGTGGCTCAATTGAGGGACATGTTCGGAAGCTCGCGAAAATATGCGTTGGCGTTCATGGAGTACTTGGATACGGAGGGCATCACTCTTCGGGATGGCGATGTCCGGCGCATCAATTCAGCACGTAAGAAACAGTTCTAGAATCGCCTGAGCTTCCACCTTCCTCCCACCATCGTCCCCAAGACCTTCAGCTCAAGTAGATCTCTTGCAGCCGATGCGAACGGATCCTTGTCTACGACGATTAGGTCGGCGAGCTTCCCCGGGACGAGGGTGCCAGTGGACTGTTCTTGGTGGGAGGCGAACGCCGGGCCGTACGTGTATGCCCTCAGAGCATCCCATAGGGGAATGCTCTGTTCTGGATGCCAGGGCCCAAGCTCATGATGGTCTGGCATTGGGCCGCGGGTGACGGCGGCGTAGATTCCCAAAAAGGGGTTGGGGCTTTCGACTGGAGCATCCGAACCGAAGGCAAGCGGCGTTCCCAGATCTTGCTGGGTTCGCCAGGCGTATGCGCGTGTGACCCGGTCTCCCCAATACCGGTCCGCCATTGCCCGATCGGAAAGGGCGTGTATCGGCTGCATGGAGGCGACCAGGCCGAGGGACAGGAGCCTGCCCAGGTCGTCTGGATGGAGCAACTGCACGTGTTCAATTCGATGACGGTGGCGGGGCAACTGATGATCGAGCTCATATTGCCTTAGGCTCTCATACGCGTTGAGCACGGCGTGGTTTGCGCGGTCGCCGATGGCGTGGATGGTCATTGCCAAGCCGCCGTCTGCTGCAGATGTTGCCAGCGACACCAATTCTTCTTCGTCTTTTAACAACACGCCCAGGTTGCCGGGCTCGCCTTCGTAGGGACGAAGCATGGCGGCGGTGTGAGGCCCCAGTGCCCCATCTGCGAAGATTTTGATGCCTCCGATGCGAATCCAGGAATCGCCAAACCCAGTACGCAGGCCGACCTCCAGGGCCGCGGGCAAGTCGTCGACCAAGATATTCTTCACGATTCTGATTCCAAGGCGTCCTTCTTCTCGCAGGCCCTGAATGGCGACGAAGCAATCCTTTGGGTCGAAATCATGGACGGCCGTCAGTCCCATGGCCCACAGTCGTTCCTGAGCCATGGCCAGATCGTCGCGCAGGGAAGGCCCTCCTTCGTCGGATATCTTGGCTGCAACCAAGCCCATGGCAGCCTCGAACAGGATCCCCGTGGGCTGTCCGGTTTCGTCCCGCTGGATGCTCCCGCCGGGTGGGTCAGGTGTTTCCGGGCCGATGCCGGCAACCTTGAGGGCCACAGAATTGGCCCATGCAGCGTGAAGCGATTTGGCGGTAAGGTAGGCTGGATGGCGTCCGGTGACCGCGTTCAGCTCGTCCCTGGCCCCAAACCGCCCCCATAGATTTTGATCCCAACCATGGCCCAAGATCCAATCCGAAGCCGAGCCTATCAGCCCCGCGCGATCGCCCACGCGAGCCAAGCAAGATTCTGGCGTGTCGGTCCCACAATCCACTTGGGCAAGCGCGCGAGCGTACTTTTTCAGGTGAATGTGCGAATCGGTAAGACCCGGGAGGACGGTGGTCCCTTCCAGGTTGACGGTCTCCGTGTCGCGGCCGGCAAGCGCGAGGATCGTTGAGTCTGACCCCGCAGCCAGAACGTACTCTCCCTTGAGCGCCAGGGCCGAGTATGCGTTCTCTGGCCTGTCGAGAGGGTGGATCGTCCCGTTAAATAGGACAGTGTCTGGAAAATGCGAACGATGGCTATCTGGTGGCGGCGCGGGGCGGGGCGCTAGCGTTGACATGCATGAGGCTCCAAGTCAGATGGTGATCATCGAGGGCCAACTCGGCAAACGACGCGTTGTCGAAGCGGACATATACAGGAATGTTCCATGCCGTTGGCTGGAGGCCGAGCGCCGCGCGCACTGCGGCCCCCAGGATGCCCCCGTGGGCAACCACGAGGTAGGTCCCCGGCGGCCGTGAGAGCACCGCAGTTAAGGCGGCAGCTGCCCGTGCGTGCAAATCTGTCAGGCTTTCGCCGTCGCCGTACAAGGGTTCGTAGGCATGCGGGCGCTTGCCCTCTTCGTAGAAGGATTGTCCAACCACGAGAGCGTGGCCCTGGGCCTGCCCGGCGTGCCGCTCGAGCCAGAGTGGGTCCTCCACAAGCGGGGCACCGAGTCTGTCAGCCAGGATCTCGGCGGAGCGACGAGCGCGCGAGAGCGGGCTGGTGATGATCTTGTCAAAGGTCAGTCCGGAGACGCGCCAATGTTCGCCCAATTGCTGGATCTGCGCTTCGCCTTGGGGCGACAAGGGATAATCCAGGCGACCCTGGCGTATCGCATTCTGGTTGCCCGTCGAGGCCCCGTGGCGCAGTAGGAATAGGTGATATCTCATCCAGCGGCTCGCACTGAATACCCCAAGAAATCCCGAGCGCCGTTCAGGAAGGCCTTGCCGGTCATAGTGGATTTCCCGGCAGGCTGGACATGATCCAGCACCAATGCTCCTGATCCCGTTTGGATCAGTGGTGTCCCCGATTCGGACTCTCCGACCACCCCCGGGGCCGTCGATAGGTCTTCGGATATGGCGTGGGCATGGCGGACGACGATGCGAAGGTCTTCCCAGAAGAAGAAAGAGGCCGGCCATGGTTCATAGGCTCGTACTTGTCTGGCAAGGACATCAGCTGGCCGTGCAAAGTCCAACCGCCCGTCTTTCTTCTTCAACATGGGCGCGTAGGTCGCCAGGGTGTCGTCCTGAGCTCTCGGGTTGAGCCGGCCGGCAGCGATGTCTGATAGATTTGCTTTCACCAAACTGGCGCCTAGGGCAGCCAATCTTTCTGCCAGGCTGCCGGCCGTGTCTTCCGGGTTGATATCTAGAGAAGCCTGGCCCAGGATGGGCCCCGTATCCATCCCTGGATCCATCTGCATGAGAGTGATGCCGGACTGGGGGTCGCCCGCCAAGATGGCGGCCTGAATTGGGGCCGCGCCTCGCCAACGGGGGAGGAGCGATGCGTGGATGTTGAGGCAACCCAATGGCGGCAGTTCGAGCAGGGCTGGCCGAAGAATCTGTCCGTATGCGGCCACCACAATCAGCTCCGGTTCCCAGGCTCGAATCTTCTCATGAGCTTGCGGCGCGTTTACCGAGTCCGGCTGAAACACTTCAAGACCGTGAGTATGGGCCCAGCTCTTGACCGGGCCGGATTCCAGATGGCGCCCGCGCCCCGCCCTCCGATCGGGCTGGGTGACGACCCCGACCAATTGAGAAATATCGGTCAGGGTGCCCAAACTGGGCAAGGAAAAATCCGCCGATCCCATGAAGACGATTCTCATGGGCCCATACTATCATGCCGGTCGACGAAGGCAGCAACTTCCGGGCGGAGAAGGGGTTGTATCTTGTGAACTTGCGGCACCTCTGCCTTTGTGTACAATCAAAGTCTGGGTACGCGGAGTCCGGAGGCGGGCCGCAATGCCTACAAACCCTACGTAGAAGGAGACGCTGCAATGACAGACCAACCCCAAATTACGAACGACGATAAGCTTTGGGCGCTCTTGGGATATGTCCTTTCCCCACTGGTGCCGATCATCGTGCTACTGATGGAGGACAAGAAGGCTCGTCCTTTCATCAAGTATCACAATATGCAGGCCCTGGTTCTTGGGATTGTGAACATCATCCTGGCATTTGTGCTATCGTTCACAATCATTTTGATTTGTGTGCCCATGATTTTTTGGCTGGTCATGGTGTATTGGGGATACAAGGCCTATCAGGGCGAATACGTCGTCATCCCTGTTGTAACGAATTTCGTGAAGAAGCAGGGTTGGGCCTGAGCACGGCGAAGGCTTTCACGAGGGCCCGCCTCAGTGCGGGCCCTCTTCATTTTGTGGGCAGGAGGATAGGGGGATGACAGCCTACGATTGGATTGTGCCTGATCCGATGCCGAAGGCGGCCCAGGCCGCGTTCGATGATATCTCCCGACCGGTCGCGCAGATACTCTACACCCGCGGTTTCACCGACAAACTTTCAGCAGAACACTTCTTGGGCATTGATTCTGGAGTGATTCGTGATCCCTATGGCTTGGTTGACATGCAGAAGGCCGTCGATAGAGTGTGGGCTGCTGTATCCGCCTCAGAACCGATCGTTGTGTATGGAGACTACGACGCCGACGGTGTGACAGCGACAGCATTGATGACACTGGCCCTACGATCAGCCGGCGCTCATGTCTCGCACTACATTCCCAATCGGTTTGATGAGGGCTATGGCCTCAATCTGGATGCTGTTCAAGCTCTCAGCCTGTCCGGGGCTCAGCTCATGATCACGGTTGACTGCGGGGTGCGTTCGGTACAGGAGGTTGCGCGCGCCGTTGCACTGGGGATGGACGTGGTTGTGACGGACCACCATCATCCGGGTCCGGAGCTGCCGCCGGCGTTAGCTATTGTCAACCCCAATCAGCCGGGAGATGCTTACCCCTTTGGAGGGTTGAGCGGTGTGGGCCTGGCCTACAAGCTGGCAAAAGCCTTGGAGCCTCGGCTTGCCGGTATCGATGCGGACGGATACCTGGACCTGGTTGCCGTGGGAACCGTGGCTGACGTCTCGCCGCTGGTGGATGAGAATCGCTGGCTGGTGGCCCAAGGCATCGATCAGTTGCGCCGGGCCCCGCGGCCAGGTTTAGGTGCTTTGATTCGAGTTGCTCGTCTCAACCGCGGAAGTCTTATGGCTGGGAATATCGCCTTCGGATTGGGGCCGCGCATCAACGCTGCCGGGCGTCTCGACACGGCCGAAACCGCGCTGGCACTCTTGATGACTGAAGAGCCAGGAGAGGCAGAGCGGCTCGCGCAAGAACTGGATTCCGCCAACAGAAAACGCCAGAAGCTGACGCGGTCAATCGTGGAGTCGGCGAGAGGCGCCGGTCCCTGGTCGGCCGATGATGCTCCGGTGATCTTTGCCATCGATCCGTCGTTCAATGAGGGCGTGGTTGGCCTGGCGGCCTCCCGCCTGGCCGAGGAATACCTTCGTCCGGCGTTTGTGGCCCGCCAGCACGACGGATTGATCAAGGGGTCAGCCCGCAGCGTTCCCGGGTTTCATGTCACTCAGGCGTTGGAGGCTTGCGCTGATTTGCTGGTCAGATTTGGCGGCCATGCTGCGGCAGCCGGATTTGTCCTACGCGAAGAAGACTTAGACGCCCTGTTGGATCGATTGGGGAGCGTCGTCGAGTCGATGGGCGTGCCAATGCCAGATCGGCCCAGGTTGCCAATAGATGGTGAGGTGGACGCGGCCGAACTGGACGATGCATTGTTAGAAGACTTGGATCGATTCGAGCCGACTGGTGAAGGCAATCCTCGACCGGTCTTCCTGGCACGAGGTTTGCGGATTGTAGAGAAGCGCACCGTTGGGTCAAATGCTGCGCATCTCAAACTCATGTTGGCCAGTGATCGGCGCGTCTGGGAAGCGATTGCGTTTCGTCAGGGCGATCGTCTGTCGCGGCTGCCGCCTCGGGTCGACACAGTCTTTCACTTCGAGCGCAACGAATACATGGGACGAGTGACGCCGCAGCTGAATATTCTGGACTTGCGGGCTGCCGAGCCCATTTGAGAAGGTCAATCCACGAAGCGGTACTTCAAGAGAGTCCACACTGCCTGGAAGGCATCTTTGAGGCCGATCTTCTTGCCGTCTTCGTATTCCCGCGGGTTGAATGTGATCGGAACTTCAAAGATTCGCACGCGGCGTTTGAGTAGTTTTGCTGTGACCTCTGGCTCAAAATCGAATCGCCGGGCATGCAGCGGAATCTGCTCCAGAATGTCACGCCGAAACAGCTTGTAGCCCGTTTCCATATCCGAGAGAATGCTATTGTAGAGCACATTGGTCATGAAGGTGAGCATCCGGTTGGCGACCATGTGCCAGAACATTGTGCTTCGGCGCGCACCGCCGAGGAACCTCGAGCCGTAGACGACATCCGCCTTTCCCTCATCGAGGGGCTCAAGGAGCTTGGGGTAGTCTCGGGGATCGTACTCGAGGTCGGCATCTTGGATCAGGATCAGATCGGCTTGGGCGGCGCCAATCCCACTCTGGACGGCGGCCCCTTTGCCTTGATTCTGCTCATGGATGATTAGGTGAAGCTGGGGCACCGTTTCGGCCAGCCGGGCGAGGATCTCGCGCGTGCCGTCGGCAGAACCATCGTCCACGACGATCAGTTCGTCCGCAAGGCCAACTTTGAGAACGCGGCGGACAATTTCCTCGATAGTGTTGCTCTCGTTGAAAACTGGCATGACAACTGAAAGTCTCATGCGGGACATTGTACTGCGAGCGGTCAAGCGGGACAATTGGTGGATTTGCCCGGGCAATAAGGATGACTATAATCTTCTTGAGTATGGGGAGCGGATTTTGCGCGGATCTTGGCTTCCCGAGGTGGTTGGACTTTGAACAATAGGAAGCGATGACATGTGGCTCGTTGAACTCAGCGGAGGTATGCCATGACCCTACCCAGGGCACCGGTCAGGTCAGGGGGAGGGGACAGGTCCCCATCGACATCCGACCTGCGGTTTGTTCCGCCTCCCGTCAGCCGAGTCGAGGATACCGGGTTGGCGGAGCTTTGGCTGCAAGACCTGGCGCTTAAGATTCTATATTTTCGCGGCTATCTAACTGGATTCAAGGTGGCAGAGGCCCTGGCGCTGCCATTCGCCGGTCTTGTCGATCAACTGCTCGAGGCGCTGAAGCGAGAGAAATTCGTCGAGGTCAAGACGCAGGTGGGGTTCGGCGAGGGCGCCTACCAGTATGCGATTACCGGCGCCGGGATCGCTCGAGCCCGGGAAGCCCTCGAACGCAGCCAGTATGCGGGCCCGGCCCCGGTGCCGATCGAGACATACAATGAGGCGATTCGACGGCAGAGCCGCGGCCGACCGACCGTGCATCAGGCCGCCATGCGCCAGGCCCTGGCCGATCTGACCCTTTCGGATAAGACCTTTGATCGCGTCGGACCTGCAGTGAACTCTGGCTCGTCTATCTTCCTCTACGGGCCGCCTGGAAATGGCAAAACCTCGATCGCACGGGCGATCGGCAACATGATCCTTGAAGAAGATATGTTCATCCCCTTCGCCCTGGATGTGGATGGACAGGTGGTCAAGCTCTATGACTCGGTGAACCACGAACTTGCGCCTGAAGAAGACGTCACCTCGTCGGGGACCGGTTCGCTACGCACCGGGGCCAAGCGCGATCCGCGTTGGGTGAAGATCCGTCGGCCGTTCATCGTCGTCGGAGGGGAACTGACGATGGCTGGCTTGGATCTGGTCTTTGACGATGTCAACAAGTTCTACGAAGCGCCGTTCCAGGTGAAAGCCAATGGCGGCGTGTTTCTCATCGACGACTTCGGTCGGCAGCAGGTTCGTCCGCGTGACCTGCTCAACCGCTGGATCGTACCTCTCGAAAACCGCATCGATTATCTGACCCTGCACACGGGCCGCAAAATCGAGACCCCCTTCGACGTGTTGGTGGTCTTTTCCACCAACCTTCCGCCAAGAGACCTGGTGGATGAGGCATTCTTGCGCCGGCTGCGGCACAAGATTGAGGTAGAGGATCCGTCATACGAATCCTACCGGCAGATCTTCAAGCGCGTGGCGGACGGGAAGGGGGTCGAGTATTCCGATCGGGGCCTTGCCTACATGCTGCAGGAATGGTACATCAAGCGCAGTCGCAAGCTCAGGGCATCGCATCCAAGGGATATCTGTGATCAGATCCTGGACATCTCACGCTACCTGAATGTCCCAGCGACAATGAGCAAGGACTTGCTGGATCGGGCGTCGGAAGCATACTTCGTCGAAATCTGATCGACCCGAGTGACAATCCCATCAGAGTGCCCCGCTGCCTCGGAAAACGACCGGGTTCGTGGCGGGGCGCTTGAGTCCCAGCAGGGCGTGGCCATGCGGGCCAGCCGGAGGCGAGACATCAAGGGTGTTTGACTTTGAAGGCGCAGCTTCGCGCATCAACTCCAAGATCCGGAATACGCCGTTGGTTGAGATAGGGGCGAACGGGCTTCTTCTCAAGTGCGAGCAGGACCAGGTGACGGGCTCGTTCAAGGTCCGGGGGGCATTGAACAAGATTTTGCAGCTGACTCCGGAAGAGATAAGCCGAGGCATCGTTGCGGCGTCGGCGGGCAATCATGGACTGGGTGTAGCCTACGCGGCGCGTGAGGCCGGGGCGCAGGCGATAATCGTCGTGCCGGACGATGCCGTGAAGACCAAGGTGGATGGCATACGGGCCCTGGGATGTGAGGTGATCCTAGTTTCGGGCGGCTTCGGCGCCGCAGAAGCGAAAGGCCGAGCCTTGGCGTCAGAGCGGAACGCAATATGGGTCTCACCCTACAATGATCGGCAGGTGATTGAAGGGCAGGGGACCCTGGGGCTGGAGGTCGATCGGCAGATCCGCGACCGTTCGGGCGAAGCTGGAGATTGGGATGTCTACGTCCCGGTAAGCGGCGGGGGATTGGCGTGTGGCGTGGGCCTGGCACTAAAAGGGCGGGGGGACTATAGAGTGATCGGCGTCCAGACCGAGGCAGCGCCATACATGTCCGTATTTCTGTCAGGCGGAGATGTTGACGATGTTATGGAGAAGACCACCCTGGCAGATGGCCTGGCGGGCCCAGTCGAGCGCGGATCAATGACGTTTGATCTCTTGCCAAGGGCCGTCGACGAGATCCGATTGGTGAGCGAATCCGAAATGATCAAGACTCTGGAATTCGCTCAATCCAGGCTAGGCCTGATGGTCGAGCCCTCGGCGGCGGTCGCGCTGGCGGCGGCGCTGAGAGCAGACGACGGTCGCCAGCGAGTGGTGATCCTGAGCGGGGGGAACATCGCTCCCGAGCTCAAGTCGGCGCTCGAGAGCGGCCGCCCGTTGGCCGAGGATTTGTGATGGAATTCACAATCGATGAGTTGATGTGTGTGTGCATTGCGCGCCAGGTTGAGGACGGGGACGTGTTAGCGCAGGGATTGGCTACGCCCCTGGTGGCGGCCGGCTACTTGTTGGCCTGGAGAACACATGCACCCGGGGCCTACTTCGCCTCGGCCATCGGACAGACGGTCTGTCGGGAGGGGGCGCCGCTGGGTCTAGCACGTGTGGAGAGCTTGTGGTTGGACCGGGCGATGAATGCGTTCGGCTTCGTAGCGGCGGTGTTGGATCTCCTGCCAACGGTGCAGCCGAAAGAGTTCTTTCGTCCCGGACAGATGGATGCTTATGGGAATTTCGACAACCTGGCCATTGGCCGGGATCTGAATCGACCCAGGCTTCGCCTCCCAGGTGTAGGCGGTATCCCCGACGTTACAAGCTATGCCCATGGCGTGTATCTCTACGTGCCGCGACATTCAAGGGTCACTTTTGTGGCGCAGCTGGACCGAGTTTCGGGGTTGGGGCACAACCCGGCCCGTCAGGCAGGAGCAGGGGTTCGATATCTAGTGACGGACCTCGGCCAGTTTGACTTTCCCGACGGCAGGATGCATCTAGTCAGTCTCCATCCGGGCGTGGATTTCGAGCGTCTTCAGAAGCACACCGGTTTTGTGCTGGATCGCCCAGAGAATCCAAGCGTGACGCCGTCTCCCACCGCCGATGAACTCTACATTCTTAGGCACGAGGTCGACCCGCTCGGCGTTCGCCGTCTGGAATTTCTGGGCGGCTCGGCTAGGCGCGAGGCGTTGCGTGCCTTGCTGACGGCCGAAGCCCGTCAGCCGGGATGATGTGCTTCCCAACATGAATCTGAATGATTGCCAAAGGGCGTAATGCCACAGGTATACTTGAGTCCATGACTCGCGTGTTGCGACTTTTTCTTCTGGCGGCTGTGCTCGGATCATTCCTAGTTGCACCCTCGCCCGGGTTGGCCGAGCAGAATGCCGATGATGCCGAAGCCTTGCTTCAGCAGATGAGCCCTGAAGCCCGGATAGGCCAACTGTTCCTTGTCACATTCACGGGCAGCCAGGCACCGGATGATTCCAACATCGCCAGCCTGATCCGAGACTACCATGTGGCTGGCGTCATGTTGTCGTCAGAGAATGACAATCTTGTCGACGCGCCTGACACGATCCAATCTCTGCACGACCTGACTGACCGGCTGCAAACGCTGAATGCGGCTGCGACCGCCAATCCGGACACGTTCAACCCAGGTCTCTCGTCGGATCCTAAGAACAACCCCGTCTACGTTCCGTTGTTTATCGGGATCTCCGATCCACCCAACTCTGTCCCTCTGACGGACGTGATCAGCGGTATGTCTCCCTTGCCATCCGAGATGGCGATCGGCGCCACGTGGGACCCATCCCTGGCGCGCTCGGTGGGTTCGGTGCTGGGCCAAGAGCTCGAGGCCACGGGGGTCAACCTATATGTCGGTCCGTCTTTGGATGTCCTGGAAGACCCGGGGCTGGGCAGCCCGGGTGACTTGGGCGTCGAGACGTTCGGTGGCGACCCTTACTGGGTAAGCCAGATGGGCAAGGCATACATTGAGGGCTTGCATGAGGGCTCTAGCGGCAGATTGAGTGTCATAGCCCAACATTTCCCTGGCCATGGCGGCAGCGACCGGCCGCTCCAGGAAGAGGTCGCCACAGTTCGCAAGTCTTTAGACCAACTTATGCAAATCGAGCTTCCCCCATTCTTTGCTGTGACAAGCAGTGATCCCGGGAGCGATGGCTCAATTGCCGATGGATTGCTGACCTCACATATTCGTTACCAGGGTTTCCAGGGCAATATCCGGGCAACGACGCGGCCGATCAGCCTGGATCCGGAGGCCTTCTCACAATTGATGTCGCTTGATCCGCTCAAGGCCTGGCGAGCGGCGGGCGGACTGACAATGAGCGACTCACTGGGTTCGCGCGCGATCCGGCGGTTTCGAGACCCTTCGGAGCGCACATTCCCGGCGCACCTGGTGGCGCGCGATGCCTTGGTGGCCGGCAACGATCTGCTCTACATCGCCAATTTCCGCGATCCCACTGATCCGGATGAGCTGACCACGATCAAGGCGACGTTGGCGTTCTTCACGCAGAAGTATCAGGAGGACAAGGTTTTCGCCCAGAGGGTCGACGAGGCCGTCCTGCGTATTTTGCGAGCCAAGCTGCGTTTGTACGGTGGGAGCTTCAAGCTTGACTCGGTTTTGCCGAACCCGGGGGAGCTGGCGGCAGTGGGTCAGAATCGCGACGTTTCTTTTACCGTAGCAGGTGACGCCGCAACATTGATCAGCCCCGGTCCGAATCAAATTGAAGACCGCGTGGGCGGGCCCCCACAGCTCGGTCAGCGGATTGTCTTTTTCACCGATGTGCGGCTGACACAATCCTGTGGGACGTGTAGAACCACGCCATTGATGGCGAGAGACGCCTTGGAGAATCGTGTCTTGAGCCTATATGGCCCAGGTGCGGCCGGGCAGGTCGGCAATTGGAATATTGAGTCCTACACGATGGCCGATCTCTCCTCATACTTGGGCAACCCACCCGCGAAGCCGCCCTCAATACCTATTGTGCCGGCTGAGAAGGTGGATGAATCTTTGAAGGCCGCCGACTGGGTAGTGTTCTCAGTTCTTGACTCGAATGATTCTGTCTATGGGGCAGACGCCCTCAAGCAGCTCCTCGAGGCCAGGCCCGATCTGACGCGCTCAAAGAGGGTGGTCGTCTTCTCGTTTGACATTCCGTATGGGCTCGACGCCACCAACGTCAGCAAGGTTGACTTGTACTATGGGCTCTACTCGCCGCTGCCGAGCTTCGTGGATGTTGCGGCCCGGCTTCTGTTTCAGGAGGTGAGTGCCCCCGGGACACTGCCGGTGAGCGTGACAGGTATCGGATACGATCTGATCGAGGCTTTGAAACCTGATCCAAATCAAACTATCGGGTTGACCATAAAGGGGGAGAGCAGCGAAAATGGGTCGACCCCGACGCCGGCCGGCTTTCAGCAGGGAAATCTTGTCACACTTCAGAGTAGCGTCGTTGTGGATTCAAACGGCCACCGCGTTCCGGATGACACGCCGGTTGAGTTCATCTTGTCATATCAAGGGGAGAACCTGTCACAGACGGTTGATGCGGAGACCACGGATGGTGTGGCAGAAACAACGTTCCGCCTAGATCGCCTTGGCTTGCTCACCATTCAGGCACGCAGTGATCCCGCGCTTCGCTCCAGTGTATTGCAGCTCAATGTCCAAGAGGGTGTGGCTGCCTTCCCGACGGTTTTCGCTCCCACGCCCTTGCCGAGCAATACGCCTCCGGCCACGGATACGCCCGGACCAGCGACTGCCACGCCTCCAGATGAACCCCCCGGGTCTTCAGGGCCCGTCTCTTCCGGGGGCATGGGGTTGATGGTGTTCTTGGGTGGGCTTCTGGGTGCTGTGGTGGTTGGGGCAGCAGGCTATGGAATCGCTGCACCTGTGCGTCTCGGTGCCAGCCGTATCCGCGCCGGCCTTGTGGCGGTGGTTGGCGCATTGGTCGGCTACAACTTTCTTGCACTGGGACTGCCTGGTTCGGATTGGGTTCTGAAAGGGATGGGAGAGGCTGGGGGGCTCTTGGCAGCTCTTGTGGGTGGTCTTCTGGCGCTGGCAGTGCTCTGGGCGTGGGCGCGGTTCGCCCCTTGGTCGCTAGCGGAAGGAAGCTAGGGCAGCAACCACCAGCAATACTCCGATAACAAATGCCCATCGACGATCCCATTCCGTCGGAAGCCAACGTCCCATCTCAGTCAAAGTCTGTGCCGTAGTGCTCGTAGAGCTGTGTCCCAACCCTTCAATAAGCGACTCTCTGAAGGCCTCCATGTCTTGTGGCCTGTCGTCCGGATGCAGCGCCATGGCCCATAGGATTGCCTCCTCGGCGGCGACTGTGAGCTCTGGATTGAGCTGCCTCGGCGGGACCAGTGCGTCCGGCTGGAGAAAGCGCTGCTTAGCTTCGAGAGGGGGGCGATTGGTGACCATGTGGTACAGGGTGGCGCCGAAGGCGTAGATGTCGCTCCTGGCGTCGGTATGGCCGGTGTCTCCGCCGTACTGTTCGAGCGGCGTGTAGAGCGCCGTGCCTCGGCCCTGGATGACCGTGACGGTGACCTCGTCGGGGGCCATCTGTTTGACTAGGCCGAAGTCCACCAGTTTGATCAAGCCGCTGGGGGTGATCTTCAAATTGCTGGGTTTGATATCGCGGTGAACGACGGGCGGATCTTGGCGGTGCATGTACGCTAGCGCATCGGCCAACTGGTCCGCCCAAGTGAATATATCTTCCAGAGGAAGGGTCTCGCCTCTTCGCCGCGCGCTGTCCATCAGCGTCTTCAAATCATCGCCTGGGACAAAGTCCATGACCAGGTAATCGCGATCGCCATCAGAGAAGAAGTCTGAGACTTTGGGGAGGTTGGGGTGGTCGAGGCGAGCCAGGACCGATGCTTCGCGGTAGAACTGGTCCCGGGCCTGCTGGCGGAGAGCATCGCTGAGCTCCGGATCCTGTCGGACCTCTTTGATGGCACAAATCCGCCCGGGTAGGCGGTTGTCCTCTGCCAGGTAAATTGAACCCATCCCGCCGCGTCCGATGATCTCGCGAATCACATAGCGGTCGCGCAGGACGTGGCCTGTATGCATCGGTTCGTGCACCGGTTGGCCTCGTTGCTCGATACGTCGTCTGTTTCAATGGTGGGGAACGGGCGAAATCGCAACTTGCTTGCGAGTGTCCCCCAAGCACGCCCCGAAGGGCGTCGGCGTTGAGTTGGATTATACTCTGGGATAATGGATTCCGAGAAGAAACAGGTAGGTGGTATGTCGGCGGAGCGTCTGGATGAGGCCCCGGTTCTCATCAGTCAGACGGGCGAATTCGAGGGACGGAGATGGCCGCTGTCCCGCGATGAGTTTTTGATCGGCCGGGCGCCTGAATGCGACGTTGTCGTTGCCGATCGACAGGTTTCACGACACCATGCGCGCCTTTGTCGAACGAACAAGGGCTATGTACTGGAAGACCTGGAGAGCAAGAACGGGACGCACCTGAATGGGGCTCAGATCGAGGGCCCAGTGGCGTTGCAGGACGGAGACGTCATCCAGGTGGCTCTGGCAATCAGTCTCATGTTCGTCGGCACCGAGGCTACGCTTCCTTTGTCGATTGACGATGCGGCGCAGTTCGGGTTGGGCGGGCTAAGGATGGACCCTGAAGCCCACCGCGCCTGGATTAAGGATGCTGAACTCGAGCCGCCGCTTTCGCCAGCGCAGTATGCGTTGCTGGCTTTGCTCTACAAGAGTTCCGGCCGTGTTGTGTCGAGGACGGAAGTGATCGAAAGAGTGTGGCCTGAGTCAAACGAGGCCGGCGTCTCGGAACAGGCGATTGATGCATTGGTGCGTCGGCTGCGAGATCGACTTGCAGAGGTCGACCCGCAGCATGAGTATGTCGTCACGGTCCGGGGCCACGGCTTTCGGCTGGACAACCCGGTATGATCTATCCGTCGAATGCCAAGGATGAATCAAGAGCGCCCCTAACGGGGCGCTCTTGATTAGGTGGAGATGGCGGGATTCGAACCCGCGTCCGAAAGTTTCAACCTGCCAACGTCTACAAGCTTAGTCGATCTATTTGGTTCTCACTCGTCAGCCCCCGACCGACTGGGTGTCTGACAAGCCAGCCACATCGCGACTGAGGTCGCCTTGGGCCCGGGTCATGGCGCTCCGGGCTGCACCTCGACATTCCGTCGTCTGTCCCTCGCCGGCCGAGGTTCGACTCAGGCAGACGGGCCCGTTAGGGCCTTGGCTCAGCTACCCGTCAGCCTAGGCTGCGAGCGGCATTGCCGCATAGTCAGTGCGATTGGCACTTTTGGTTGTGCGCTGATTTCTCGAGCTCGGCGCCTCTCGGCTTGCAGTTAGCGGTCTGCCACTCCCGTCGAAACCGTTCATCCCCTCGGTATTTGGAGTATACCACGCGCCTGGTCCCGCAGGAAGGGATTTGCGTATAGCCACAACGTGTCGACACACCTGTTTCGCTGCGCCAGCATGAACAAGTTGAGGCTATGCGAATCGGTAGGTTAGTCGCGGCCTCGGCGTGCGAGTGCCCGGTCGATCTCGCGCTGGGCATCGCGCTTGGCGATCTCGCGCCGTTTGTCCCATTGGCGCTTGCCTTTGGCGAGGGCAATCTCAACTTTGGCCAATCCGTGGGTGAGGTACATGCGGGTCGGCACAACGGTGTAGCCGCGTTCCATGATCTTGGTCTCGAGCTTTTGGATTTCCTTTCTGTTGAGAAGCAGCTTGCGAGTGCGCGTTGGTTCATGATTCATGTTGCTAGCTGGATCGTAGGGCGCAATGTGGGCGCCGACCAGCCATACCTCGCCGCGCTCGACAGTGACGTAGGCTTGGCGAAGGCTCACCTGGCCGGCCCGGACTGACTTGATCTCAGAACCACGGAGTGCAATACCTGCCTCGAAGCGGTCTTCAAGGAAGAAATCGTGCTGAGCTTTGCGGTTGGTGGCGATGATCTTGAAATCGTCCGGCATGAGCTTTTCCCGGTAGCCTAGCATTTGCAGAACAAGAGCGGAGGCGCCCTGAGCGCCGTGATTGTAGCACGTCGCCCTGCGACGCGGGTGTTGGGGGAGCGGACTATAATGGGCACTTCGCAGATGGGCAGGAGGGTCTTGTGTCAAGGGTAATCAATCCTGAATCAGGGGCTCGACGGCGGACGAAGCTGATCAAGCAAATGGGCCTGGCCTTACGCCACGCCGCGTCAGGTGAAGCTGGGGAGGCCACCCAGCGCGATGTGTTCGCGTTCTTGGCGCTGAGCCTGAAAGAGGTATGCAATTCGGTCGATGAAACTGTGTCCGCCTGGGAAAAACGGGACTACTGGGTCAAGGCGGATCGTTTTCGTATCGAGTGGTCCTGGGCCGAAAAGGCCGAGCGCGAGCTGACGGCGTCGCTAGAGAAAGGGGACCTCTTGGCATGTGCAGCGGCAGCGGCGAGGCTGGCCGGCCAAGTCAATGGGGTGAAGCTCCCCAAGAAGCTGCCCTCTGATCGGCCGTGGGCGGGAGCGTGGTCGGCTTGGTCAGACGCAATGTCCGCGGCGGAGAGCGGCGCCCCCTAGTGTTTGGGCGAGGTATCCGTCATAAGTACGGTTGCATCAGAAGCGACAGGCGGGCATAATAAATCGGAAATGCCCATCCCGGTCCCGAGGATTGATGTGACGCTAGCAGATATCGGAGAGCATCAAAGTCAAGTCTCGTTGTTGGTTGTCGAGGACGACCCAGCGATGTTGGTCGCCCTGCGAGACATCCTCGAAGGTGCCGGCTACAAAGTGAGAACGGCCGCCAACGGAGTAGTCGCGCTGGAAGCCCTCTCGAATGAAGAGCCCTCCCTCATCCTGTCCGACATATCGATGCCAATTATGGATGGGATAGAACTCTTCGAGAACGTAAGGAAACGTCCCAACGGGATGGCCATTCCGTTCATTTTCCTGACTGCCCGAGGAACTCGCGAGGACATCTTCGCCGGGAAATCCTTGGGTGCGGATGACTACATTACGAAGCCGGTGACAAGCCAGGAGCTTCTGGCGGCGGTCAAGGCGCGACTCAATCGCACTGACGAGCTGATGCTTGCCCAGCTCAAATCCGCCTACAAGGCCAGCTTGATGGCTTTGGCCAACGCCATTGAAGCTCGGGATCACTACACTCGTGACCATGTCGAGCGTGTGAGCGGGTACGCGCAGGCCCTGGCGGATCAGCTCGGCTGGGAGACGAACCGGATTGCGGCACTGGAATTTGGCGCCATCCTCCACGACATCGGCAAGATCGCTGTCCGGGAAGCCATCTTGCGCAAGACGGGCCCCCTCAAACGCGGTGAATGGCAAGAGATGCGCGAGCACCCGTTGGTGGGGGCTCGGATGATCGAGGGTATTCCCTATCTGGCATCGGCGATTCCAGTCGTGATGTACCACCACGAGCGGTGGGATGGCAGCGGGTACCCAAATGGGCTGGCGGGAGACGCCATACCACTCGAGGCACGGTTGTTGGCCGTGGTCGACACTTTCGATGCCATGACATCGGATCGTCCCTATCGCCAGGCGCTTCCGACCTCGGTCGCGTACGAGACGATCATCTCTGAAGCTGGGAAGCTGTTCGATCCCGACATGGTGGCCGCCTTTCGGGCCTGTTGGGAGTCGGGTTTGCTGGAGACCCAGGCCGGCGAGTAACAGGCGAGTCCGCGCAAGCCTAGGGATCGACGCCAACCGAACGTGTGCCCCAAACTGCCCAGGAACGCTTCCTGCCCGCTGTGAGCAACCATTCCGAGCAACAGTTGCGACAAAACCCCACGCTAACATGCGCATAGCCACTATCCCTCCATCTCATCACCCTTCTTCTCTTCTCTCAACTTGACAAAGGCTACGCGCACCCGCTCTGGGCAGGACGCAATACATACGACATGAGAACGGAGGCAACATGCAAGAGG
>Ga0315556_1000989_pt1 | contig 17494 bp, 14 predicted proteins | sample SalMarSW160310MG_FD_202112 | JGI IMG/M metagenome (GOLD analysis project Ga0315556, IMG submission 202112) | Salt marsh sediment microbial communities from the Plum Island Ecosystem LTER, Massachusetts, United States - Salt Marsh Sediment SW1603-10 ...
TGTTAATCCTGCAGGTGGAATATAAAGCAGCCAGTGAATATTTGAAAAGCCTGTAAGATAAATCCCTAACCATATTAATACTGCAAAAATTGCAAACCAAACACGCATTTCTTTTGAAGCTTTCATTGTTGTTATCCTTTTTTTTTGTTTGTTGTTTAAATTCTGAAATATTAAAGACAGAACCTAATGTTTTTTTTCTAATTGGATGAGGTAGGTTTGATTTGGATTCAGAAATTTTAAGTTGTAAGAATTATGAACGCGATAATACTATTGTTCAATTTATATTAGTTGATTATTGATGAATTCGAATTACTTATTCCTTATATGGATGGTACACACTTTCCGGTGCATTCATACGTTTTAATAATTCCTGAATTCTGGGGTCATTCCGAACCTTGTCGAATTGTGGATTTGTTAATTCACCGAGCAGTTCGGGATCACGTGAATCAAATGCCCTCCATAACCAGCGTAAAGCTTCGTCCATTTCCCCTAGTCCTACATAAATACTCGCTATTTGGGTGGCAGACAGATATCTTTCCCCCGCATTTCGTTCTATTTCAGTCAAAAGCTTCCGTGCTGAATCTTTACGTCCTGAGTGAGCATATAATTCGGCGGCAAATACTTTCCAGGGAAACTGAGACTTGCTGAAAAGCGAAAGCGCTTTTTGCATCGTAGACACAGCTTCATCATATCTGCCTGCTCCCCACAAAGCCCAGGCTAACCTGAAATAACCTACTTCAAATCCAGGGTCCAGGGAAATGACTTCACTTGCCTGCCTGATCGCCTCATCAAACTTGCGGGCATTTGTTAAAATCAACGCATACTGTCCAAGTGTACTATTTGAAGTCGGATCCAGCTCAACTGCTATCCGTATGTGACGAAGTGCCTCCTCGTTACGGCAGATGATGCTTAGATTTGTTGCATACAACATATGGCCGTAAGCAGAATTAGGGTTCAATTCTAATCCTCTCAGGAAATTTTTATCTACGCCGGCCCAATCCAGATTGAAAGCGCTGACCATACCTAATTCAAAATAAGCCTGGGCTAAAGTTGAATCCAGCTTCAGTGCTTTTTCAGCAAACTGCTTAGCTTTAGGATATACCTCATCTGGAGGTGATCCATTATAAATGCTCAACGTATACCATTCAGCAAGCCAGGCATAGGGTGGTGCCCAGGTTGAATCTGCTTTGATGGCTTCTTTCAAATAATCATATGCTTTAGCTGTTCCTTCGGATGTGAGTTTTCTTAATAAAAAAGTAGCTTTAAATAGTGCATCCTGTGCCTCAGGATTTATTGTATGCGTTATTACAATGCTGGATTTTTCTTGAGGTGTAATAGTTATTTTAATTTCTTTGGCTATCGTCTGAGCAATCTCACTCTGCAAAGCAAAAATATCCGTAACAGGCCTATCGAATTCCTGTGCCCAGATCAACTGGTTTTTTCGTACATCAATTAATTGAGTCGAAATACGAACACGGTCGCCGGATCGCTGAACCGAGCCAACAATTATTCCATTCACTCCGAGCTCACTTGCTATTTCCGGTATTGTTTTCTTCGTATTCGTGTAAGGCATTGTTGAAGCGCTTGAAATGACTTTAAGCGCTCTGATCTTTGAAAATTGTGTTATTAATGCATTCTGAATTCCTACAACAAAGTATTCCTGTTCAGGATTATTGGAAAGATTTTTCAAAGGCAACACTGCAATAGAGTTGATTGGTTTCTCAGTACTTGTTTGCAGTAGTAATATTACTGCAAACACAGCGATGATCAAGAGAATAAATACGGAGAGAAATAATAGAAGCTTTTTCCGATGCCTTGCAGGTGGGCTGATAATCTTTTTCTCCTCGCTATCAGGTTTAATGCCGCTATTAATATTTTCAAGCTCTTCAATTAGTTCCTGCACATTTTGATAACGATTCTCAGGATCTTTTTCCAATGTTTTTATGATTACATCGTCAACAGCGGCATGTAAGTCTGGCTTTAATTCAGACGGCGGCACAGGTGTTTCATTCATTATTCCATATACAATTGCCTGGTCATACTCGCTTGCAAACGGCGGTTGGCCTGTCAGCATTTCGTAAAAAGTAACACCAAGAGACCAGATATCACAACGGTGATCTGCCTCTCGACCAATTGCCTGTTCAGGTGACATATAGGTTACGGTACCCACGGCTGCACCGGTCATAGTTACCCGTGCACTGCCAATAAGTTTAGCTAATCCAAAATCCAAAATTTTTACTATTCCGTCATTTGTTATAACAATATTACCCGGCTTAATGTCGCGATGGATTATATTATTTGCGTGGGCTTTAGCAAGACCGCTTGCTACCTGAATTGTAATATCCATTGCTTCATTAAAGGGGAGGGGACCGCGAGCGATTTTTTCCTTCAACGTTTCACCTTCATAATAAGGCATTGCAATGAACATTCCATGATCGGGTGTTTCGCCTATCTCGTGAACAGTGCAAATGTTAGGATGATCAAGTTTTGATGCAGACTGAGCTTCATTTAGAAATCTGTCCTTTGCTGATTTATCACCTGTCAGATTAGCCGGCAGAAATTTGAGAGCAACATTGCGATGGAGTTTTGTATCTTCAGCTTTATACACAACCCCCATTCCGCCTTCGCCCAGTTTTTCAAGTACCTTATAATGAGCAATTGATTGGCCTATCATTAACTTGTGACTCCCGTTTCAGTTTGTACCGACAAAAAAATAATTCTTTCAATCGTAAACTAAAAGTTTACCTCCATTCCCAAACGTACTGACATCGGTTTTTGGTACCTGAATGCTGTTCCATAGTTTGGATTCGGGAAAATACCGTTTCCATTCTGATCTACGTTAAAATATTGTTCCTCTACATACTGGATTGGTTCGCGCTGACTCAGGATATGAAATATATCAAAAATGAGACGTGCATCAGATAAAATACCGGCGGGAAGTACAAATATAATCCGGGCATTAAGATCCCAAATGGAAGCAGTTCTACCAGCCGTTCCACGTGGTTCGAGGAAAAATGGTTCAGGTATCTGTGTGACTCTGGCAAGCCTGCTAAGCGGTGTGCCGCTTGACCACTGAAATGATAATCCGGTAATAAAGTTATTACCCATACGGTACGATCCTATGAACTTGAAGCTGTGTGTTCTGTCATTTGGTAAAAGACCGGTGCCGTTCTTTAACGATTCAATATCATCGAACTGTCTGCTTGAATTAGAGAAAGAAAGAGGGTTGAAATAATCGAAAACACCCGGGTAGTTTCCATAATTTCTTGAAAGGACATAAGATGCTACAAAATTAAATCTATCTGCGTTGTGCTTTTCTATAGTGAGAACTAATGCGGTATAATCACGTTGGGCTTTGGGAAAATCAGCCAGGGGACCTTTGCCGGGATTACCATATTTGTAAACACCTCCTTCTGATGGAAACCAACATTCCTCAATTGCTTCACGAAGGGTTCTATAAATCCCCTTTACTCCAACCTTGATTTTCGAACTGATCATTCTTTCATATCCTAAACTGAATTCATCGTAATACTGTCCCTGAAGTCCCGGGATCTCAGGCGGGATTTTTCCTGGAATTAAAACAGAGTCTCCGGTAACATTTCCGGGACGTGGATCAGTGTTATACTCAATTATGTAAAGATAATTTTGTACTATTAACTGGTTTGCTAATAATCCTGTCTGCAGATCCTGAGTAAAACGTCCGAAAGAACCGAAGATCTTTTGAGTTCCATCTTCATCCGGTAGAAAAATAAAACCAACCCTCGGTTGAATAGGACCATAGATTTTCTGATCTACCAAACCATTTGAGCCTGCCAGGAATTGACTACTCCATCGAATGCCTGCATTGAGCCGAAATTTCCGGGAGATAGTCCAGGTGTCCTGAACATAGATTGAAGGGGTTCGATTATGGACAATCCCCCTTTGTGTTTGACCATAAATATAGTAGGGTGGATTTGGAGGAAAATCAGGAAACAGAAAGGAGTAACCAAGATCAAGATTTAACTGATTATCATTATACTCTGCACCTGCTTTTAGAATATGATCACCGGCAATCAAGGTGGTATTTAATTTAATTCCTGTTACTTCTCTTTTCTGAGAAGAATTGTAAGAAAATCCGCCGGACCATTCTCCGGTAGTATCCACAAACATAACTTCATTCTTACCGCGCTCTGTGGAAGGTTCATCGATCTCTTCACGATTTATCCTAGAAATTGAAGCATCAAAAAGTAAATAATCTCCAATTGTATAATTACCTGCCAGTGATAAATTTACACCTCCGGTTTTCCTGGTGGAAAGATAGGGGTCTTCATTAAGCAGTGCGGTTGGTGGTGTAAAAACCCCGGTTATAAATCCAATTGCTGTGCGTTCTGCCGGATCACCCGTTGATGTAAAGACAAGATTCAGCTGCTGCAGCGGTTTCCAGGTAAGTTTAACGGCAAAGGAGTGAGTCACAGTCTTGTCTGTGTAAGTTTTTCTAAGACCCGGAAGAACCACATCTCTTCTGTTAAAAGTGGGATTGTAAGCTCCGTAATACCAAAGCTTATCTTTAACTATTGGTCCTCCGATTCCGAACCCGGCATCGTAGTTGCTGAACGGCCCGTCTGCCGGGTCAGCTAAACCAACATTGGGCGATGATGAAAGCCAGTTGGCTGTGTAAAATCCGAAGACTGATCCGTGAACTTCATTACCGCCTGAGTAAGTAATTACATTCACCAATCCGCCGAGCGAGCTTTTGTATTCAGCCGCATATCCGCCGCTGATCAATTGGACTTCTTTCACAAAGTTATATGGGATGTTTGTTTCAATACTCCCTTCGTGTGTATCCGAAACATCAAGGCCGTCAATAAAATATTTGTTCTCCCACCCGGTACCTCCGGAAATATTAACTTCGTCTCCATAGGGACTTGTATTTGCCTGAGGAAGCAGTGCAGCTATTTCACGGTAATTTCTCCCGAGGGGAAGTGATTCAAACTCTGATGCTTTAAGATTTGTCCCGAGTGAAGTTGAATGCAGATCTATCAAAGATCTTTCTCCTTGTACAACAACTTCAGGTGTCTCCAGTGATTTTAAAGTCATTTTAAAATTGCCGACAGAGACTGTTTTACCAAGTGAAACAATTACATCTTCTATTATAAGTTCGTGATAAGATATGTGTGTTATATTCAGGCGATAAGTTCCGGGTGGTAACGCAACTAATCTGAAATAACCAAGTCTGCCGGATGTTGTTCCCTTTGTTCCCTGGAGGCTCGGGCTGCTTGCAACAATATTCACAGATTGAAGAGGATTGCCATCGGAATTCAGAAATCTTCCTTCAATGTTTCCTGTCATTTGCTGTGCTGATAATACCGATGTAAGAGCTAATATCAGAAAAGAGATGAAAATATATTTTTTCGTCATCGCTACCTCCGAAGTTAATTGACCCTGGTTGTAATTTTTTTACAACCATTTCTAAGCTTCATGAGAAGGTTTCTGAAATTGCTGGATATTTTAAAAATTCAATAGAATTACAGGATATGTTCAGGCAAAGGCTACCGGAGTTGGTTAAAAACTGTTGAAGAATTGAACTGCCCTTTCTTAGAGAAACAATAATAATTTAGTATTATTTATTCCTTAATGCAATAAAATTTATAAACGAATGATTTTTTATGTTAAGTGAAATGTGTCGATCATCTTCCGAATTAAAATTTTAAGTACCAAGTAGCCTCATAATTAAAAATAAAACCAGCGCGAACGTTGAGCCTAAATAAATCCACCTGATAAATTTTCGTCCTTCTTCATTTTTGGAATTCAGCAGCCTCAATGACGGCCAGGCAATCGATAAATCCATTATTCCTATCGGGATTAAATAGAAAGTTGAAAACCAGTTTAATATAAACGGAACAAATGACAGCAGAATTACAAAAAGAAAAATAGCGCAGCTTATTTTAAGCGCTTTCTGTTTACCATACTTTATTGCAACTGATTTTGAATTAATAAGAAGATCGCCTTTTATGTCCATTGAATCGGCGGCTATCTCTTCTCCAAGATCTATTAAGGCGACAATCAAAGCAAAGAATAAAACAATTTTATGGAATGGTAAGCCAACCGTTGCACCACCGTAGATGAATGTCATTCCCACAGAAAAACTTACCATAAGATTCCCGGGCAATCCGCTTCGCTTAAAAAAACGATTGTAAAGAAATCCTATAATTGAAAGTATGATTGAAATGAAAAGAACTTCAATGTTGATTATGTAGCTCAGAAGCAGACCGGCGAGCAGTAAAAAAATTGCAAAGGATAAAGCTTCGGAAGGAGATACAAGATTTGAAGGAATGGGTCTATCCGGCGCATTAATTTTATCCGTTTCTACATCGAAGTAATCATTCAATACGAGTATCGAGGCTGAAATAAGAAAGACAGATAAGAAACCGGATACTGTTACGAAAACTGAAGCGAGCTTTCCAAACACAAATAACTGGCCCATAACCACACAAATTCCGGCAGAGAAGGGGAGCTCAAACCGTATTAAACTTGCAAGTCCTTTCAGCTTTTTCATTGCATGCAAATTTACTAACAACGGGTTAAAATGAGTAAGGAAAAAAGGTAAATGTAAAAGTAGTAGTAAACATTTTGATCATTCACTTTTATTCGTTTATTGCTTAATTTTTATCATTGACAATAAGGGAAAAATTATGTTGTTTTCATTTTGACTTTTGGGCGATTGAATTTCCCGCTGAGGGTGTTAAAAATTTCCATTACGATTCCTTTTGATATTGGTTTTAAAGATTACTTTAACAGGGTTTATTTATGGAAATGGACGTACAACATACCGGGAATACATCTATAATCACTATTGATAAGGACCAATTACTCGGCGTTGAGAATGTCACGTTCCAGGTACTGATCAAAAATTCGATTGAAGCAGGTAGTAAAAATATTATGGTTGATTTATCTAATGTAAAATTTATAACAAGTTTGGGAATCGAAGGATTTCTTCACGCCCGCGCTACCTGCAAAGATAAAAATGTCAATTTTATCCTTAATAATGTTAATGTATCTGTGATGAAGGTATTTCAAAATTTAAAATTGACTGACTTTTTTAAGATAAGTTAATTTTATAAAAATATTTTGATTCAGGTGATTAGAACAGGATACTCTTAAAGCCAATCGATAGGAATGTTGTCGGACCTATTCGATAAAAATATCAATTATCACTTTTGTGCGAGAATTTCGTAATGATACGGCGGTAGATCAACGTTGTACTTTAAAACAGCAAATCCCGCTTTAATTAAACGATCTCTTAATTCTTCAGGCTTTGGCCTGATTGACATACTTGGTCCTCTCTGAGTAGAAGAGTCATAATTCCGGTGAATAATTCCGACCTTTCCATTTTTATCCAATATTCTATAGGTTTCTTTTAATATATCATCTGTTTCTGCAGCGTGCATGATATTAAAAAGCATTACATAAGACCTTTAATCTTTTTGCTTGCGGGGATAGTGAATGTACCCTAACCAAACCCAAACACCACCAGCTTTTCAATTTTAGTGTCTATCTCTAATCCATTTAATATTTTTTCCACATCAAAAAACTGTTCCCAGGTATTTTCATCGGGCATTCCGCTTTCTCTTGCTTTCATTTAACTCCTGAACTTGTTAGTGTAATTGTAATGATTAAACCTTCGCTTTCTCCATAGCCATATCTTTTCCGGGGTAGGGAACACATAGGTCAAGATTTTTTTCAGGCGGATTTTGGAAAAATTCTTTTATCTGGCTGCGCAAAAGTATTGCAGGCATCCGGTGATGAATGTCTTCCATAAACCCGTTTGCTGGTACAGTTATGATTGAGGTGCAGATTTTATCTTTTAGCTTTGTCCACAATGCTGCCGCAAAAAATAATTCTGTTTTTTTAAGAAACACCTGCTGCATGACCTTTCTTCCTTTTATAACGGGCCATTCGTAAAATCCCGTCATAGGTACAAGCGCGCGGTTATGATTAAAAAGATTGAACCAGTAATCTTTTTCTTTTATAGTTTCGATTTTCGAATTAATTATTAACGGAGCTTTATCTGAAAATTTTATCCCCCATTGAGTAGTTTCGAGAACGTAGTCCTTATCTTTTTTGAACAGAGTTAAAATTTCCGAAGTTGGGGGAATATTTATCTTTTGAAGTTTATCCTTAACAAGATTTCTTGCAGGTATTTTTCCTGCATTTAAAAATTTTGCCACTTCATCCGGTTCGCTAAGCAGGTAATCTCTTCCACACATTTTTATTTTCTTTTTTTCTGTAAAATCCTAAATGACAGCCTAAAGGGCAAGGGGAGTAAAATTTAATATTCTGTTCACTTGTTTTTAAAGTATTAAAACATTAATTAGGTGCTCAGATGTTTACTATATAATATTGTGATTTTTATGCAAAATGGCACAATTGACCTGAAAAGTTACAGTTTACCTGATTCCGGAGGCCTGAAGCTGACAAGCCTTTTCCCGGCTATTCCGAGGAATATTCGGGGAGTCAATTTCGATGTGTACGATTACAATTTTCTCTTTAATGATGAGCAAACGCTTGAACTAATAAGAACAGGCAAAACTATAGGCTGCTTTTATATTGAGTCGCCGGGAATGAGGCAGCTTCTCAAAAGATTGGATGTTCACACCTTTGAGATGCTGACTGCAGCTTCTTCAATCATTCGTCCCGGTGTTGCCGAAAGCGGAATGATGCAGGAGTTCATCGCACGTCACAGAGATCCTTCACGAAGAAAATATCTTCATCCATTAATGGAAAAACACCTTGGTGAAACCTACGGTGTGATGATTTACCAGGAAGATGTAATTAAAGTTGCTCATTACATTGCCGGGTTATCTCTTGATGATGCCGACCTGATGCGGAGAGCAATGTCGGGCAAAGCACGCTCACATAAAGCTATGCTGATGCTGGCGAATAAGTTTGTTAATTCCTGCAAAGCAAAAGGAATGTCAAGATATGTAACGCGCGAGCTCTGGCGGCAGATCGAATCTTTTGCAGGCTATTCTTTCTGCAAGGCGCACAGTGCAAGCTTTGCACTTCTTTCATACCAGGTTGCATATTTAAAGGCTCATCATCCTGCTGAGTTCATTTCTTCCGTTTTAAACAATGGCGGAGGATTTTATTCCGCTGCCGTTTATGTGTGGGAAGGAAGAAGAATGGGAATAAACTTTAAGCTGCCTTCAATCAATGAAAGCGAATATCATTACACAGGTTCAGGAAAGGGAGTACAGATCGGTTTGATGGCGATCAGGAATCTTCCAAAAGAATTTTGCGAAAAAGTAATTGATGAAAGAAAAGAGAACGGAGAATATAAATCGCTCCCGGATTTTTTAGTACGCGTAAGGCCCGGTCCTGAAGAGACTGCTTCACTGATAAAATGCGGAGCGATGGATTGTTTCAAATATACGCGTCCAACACTGCTGAGACTTCTGAATGTATATCTCAACAGCAGAAAAATTCTCGATGAATTTACGAGTGATCTTTTTGTCAGTGAATCATTCAGGTTGGAAAAGGAAGTGATCACAGATGAAGATTACAGCATTGCTGAGAAATGCAGCATTGAATACGAAACTTTCGGCTATATGATCACAAAACACCCTCTTGAGTTTTTCAGTGAGTTTACTTCTGCAAAAGATATAATCAAAGCGGCAGATATGGCAAAATATGACAGGCGAAAAGTAAAAATGATCGGCTGGTATATGGCTTCCAAAAGAATTACGACAAAGAAAGGCGAAGCAATGAAATTTCTTTCGCTCGAAGATATGAGTGGAACATTCGAGGCTGTTATCTTCCCGCGCGTTTATGCACGCGTTGCTGAAAACACAATGTCCAGGGGGCCATATCTCGTGGAGGGAAGAGTCGATGTTGAAGGTGGAAACAATCTTGTGGTCGATAAGCTTGAAGTGCTGGCAGATATAAAGCTGAGAGTTTCACAGAATGAGTTCAGTCCCGAGGCGCAATATTCGGAGAAAGATGAATTCCGTGAAAAAGATATCTCTCTTATTGAATTAAATACGGAAAAACTGGTTAACGCTTACGCTATAAACCAATGATACCATTGCATATTCATTCATATTACTCGTTCCTGCAGGGAACGATACCGGTAGACTCACTCATTGAGAAAGCAAAAGAATACGCACTGCCGGCAATTGCTCTTACCGACACCAACGGAATGTACGGCCTGATAGAATTTATGAAGAAGGCAAAGGAAGCAAACATAAAACCGATACCCGGCGCTTTTATCGATGATCCTTCAGATAAAAACATTAACGCTGTTTTCCTCGCAATGAACAGGAAAGGCTATTCCGATCTTTGCAAAATAATTACTACGAGAAAATTAAAGGAAAACTTTTCTTTAAAAAATTTGTTGCAGGCTGAGTTTCCCGATCTTGTTATACTTACTCATTCCCTTGAACTCCTGCAGAGCATCCCTTTAAGGAAAAACATTTACGCCGAGCTTATCTCAACTGAAAAAGAGAAAAAGAATACGAGAGAACTTTACGAGTTTGCAATTTCCAGGGGCATCAGGTGTGTGCCTACACATCCCGTTTACTTTCTTGAACGGGATGATTATATCATCCATAAAATAATAACTGCGATAAAGGAAAGAAGCACTTTTGAAAATTTACCGGGGGATGAACTAGTTGACGAAGAATATTATTTCAGGAGTCCTGCAGAGCTGAACAGGAAATGGAAAGCTTTTCCCGATATGATCTTCAACACTTACAGCATAGCTGAAATGTGTGATGTGGATGTAGGCCTTGGGACTTTCAAATATCCCGTATTCAGGACCAGGGATAACACCGATCAGTTTTCTTTTTTGTGGAAGCTTGCCTTCAGCGGACTTGAAGAAAGATACCCGGAACTTACGAAGCCTGTCATAAAAAGGCTTCAATATGAACTCGATGTGATAAATGAATTGAACCTGAGTGATTATTTCCTGGTTGTGTGGGACATACTCCGCGAAGCAAACAGGAGAAGAATGGTTACTATCGGGAGAGGTTCCGCTGCCAACAGTCTCGTTTGCTATTGCCTTGGCATTACGCAGGTAGATCCCGTAAAATATGATCTTTACTTTGAAAGATTTCTCAACAAGGGCAGATCAACTCCGCCGGATATTGATATTGATTTTTCCTGGAAGGAAAGGGACGAAATAGTAAGATATGTTTTTGACAAGTATGGCTACGAGTATGTAGCAATGATCTCAACTCATATAACTTTCCGTGCAAGATCGGCATTCAGGGAAACCGCAAAAGTTTTTGGTATGCCTGATTCGGAGATTTCGAAGTACAGTAAATTTATTCCTTACACCGATGCAAAGAACATTCAGAATATTTCTTCCATTTATCCTGAAGCACGTTCGCTGAAGTTTGATACTGAACCATGGAACACGATCGCTTCCATTGCGCCGAGGCTTGCGAACTTTCCGAGACATTTAAGCATTCACCCCGGAGGAATTGTAATTGCTCCTGAACCGATTACAAATTACACGGCACTCGAGTATGCAAAAAATAAGGGGCTCGGCTTAATTGTTACCCAGCCCGATATGTACGGAATAGAAGATGTCGGGTTGGTGAAGATCGATCTTTTAAGTCAGCGCTCACTTGGAGTTTTAAGGGATACATTAAAACAAATTGAATTCAACAATTTATATAAGGAGACGTAACTATGAGAAAAGTATTCATCGGTACTGCGGGATGGTCATACAAAGACTGGGTCGGAGCATTTTATGTAAAAAGTCAATCAAAACATTACGACTGGCTGCACCATTATGCCGAGTTCTTCAACTCGGTTGAAGTTAATTCAACTTTTTACGGTTACGCAAGGAATGAAACGATAAAAAGCTGGGTCGATAAAGTTTCTCACAAAGACAATTTCATTTTTGAGATGAAGCTTAACCAGGATTTTACTCACCTGAGAAATTTTAATGGCTCAAACGTAAAAGCTGTAAGAGAAAACCTGGATATTCTTAAAGATTCGGAAAGACTAGGCTCATTACTTTTGCAGTTTCCTTATTCGTTTCATATGGATCAGAAAAATATCTCTTATATCTCAAAACTTGCAGAATTATTTGTCGGCTATAAAAAAGTTGTGGAAGTAAGGCACAACAGCTGGAACAACGAAAAAGCCGTAAAGCTTTTTAACGATCACGAACTTACTTTCTGTTCGATCGATCAGCCGGCAATTGGAAAATCTCTCAAGTTTAATGTTACTATTTCGGATAGACGCGCGTACCTGAGACTTCACGGAAGAAATAGAGACGAATGGTTCAAAAACATTAATAATTTTAAAGCAAAACAAGCTTTCGATGAAAAGAATGCGAGGTATGATTACAAGTACACTCTCGGAGAACTCACTGAAATTAAACTGATGATCGAAGAACATTTTAATGAGATCGATGAGATACATATAATTTTTAACAATCATCCGGGAGGCAAGGCTGTAATCAATGCACTTGAACTGAATGCATTACTCGATAAAGAAGTTTATGCAAGTCTTAAGCGCGAACTGAATCTTTTTCCAGAATTACATAAAGTGGCTGTGAACTAATGAGACTGATTTTTCATCTTGATCTCGATACCTTTTTTATCTCGGTCGAGAGAGTAATGGATACTTCACTGAATGGTAAGCCTGTTATTGTGGGCGGCGATCCGAAAGTGGGAAGGGGGGTAGTCGCCGCCTGTTCTTATGAAGCAAGAAAATTCGGGCTTCATTCTGCAATGCCGATAAGACTAGCTTACCGTTTATGTCCTGAAGGGATTTATCTCCACGGAAATTTTTCCGAGTATGAAAGGTATTCCAATATGGTAAAAAAATTCCTGACGGGTTTGGCACCTACAATTGAACAGGCTTCAATCGATGAATTTTATATGGACTTTACAGGCACTCAAAAAATTTATGGTTCTCCATTAATGTTGGGCAATTATATTCTGAAAGAGATAAAAAATAAGTTCGGCCTGCCTTGCAGCATAGGCATTGCCGGTAATAAATCAACTGCAAAGATTGCCTGTGATGTGAGCAAGCCGGAAGGTCTTATCTATCTTTCGCAGTCTACCGCGAAGGATTTTCTCGGACATCTTCCGGTTGAAAGAATCCCGGGAGTTGGTAAGAAAACGCTTGCAAAGCTGCACTCCTTTGCAATCTACAAGATAAAAGATATTACTAGTATTCCCCTCGATTTTTTTACTGCAGCATTCGGCAAGTTCGGAGTTGACATCTGGCACAAAGCAAACGCAGAAGGGACAGAATATCTTACTTCCGAAAGAGAACAAAAGGGGATGTCAAAGGAAGTTACTTTCGGTAAAGATGTATTGAGCAACAGGAAAATTGAAGAGATGATATTCCATCAGGTTTGTAAACTTTGCCACAAGCTGAGGGAAGGAAATCTTACAGCTTCGACAATTTCATTAAAACTTCGCTACACTGACTTTAAAACTCTGACAAGATCTATCACATTAAGTGAACCTACCAACCAGGATCACAAAGCTTATAAAGAAGCTGTTACTCTTTTCAGGAAAGCACACACCAGGAGAATTGGAGTCAGGTTGATTGGCGTACGTTTCAGCAATTTTAAAGTCTCCTTTGATCAGACTGCAATGTTCGACAACAGGGGAGAATCAATGAAGAGAATGTATGCTGCAATGGACCGGATAAGAAGCAAATATTATTATGAAGTGATTACGCTGGGAGAAATAGATTAAAATATTCTTCAAAAGCAGAAAAATTTATTATCGAAGTATCACCTTTTTGATTTAATTAAAACAAAGACTTAAATTAAAAGGGTTAAAAAATTATAATTATTCAAAACCCCCCGAAATTACCAGGTTGTTAGAAATATTACTTTAATGTAGGATTACGATTGTTTATAACTAAAGCCCCTGTAGAAAAATCAATAGAGCTGGATCACGATATTTACCTGCTCAAGATATTCTGTCCCGAAATTTCGCATATAATAAAACCGGGCCAATTCTTAAATATTCGCGTTTCTGAGTCAATGTACCCTTTATTGCGGAGGCCTTTCAGTGTCTGCGATGTTGAGGGAGATCACTTCTATCTGATGTTCAATATTTTTGGAGAAGGAACGAGACTTTTATCACGCAAGCATAAAGGGGATTTGATTGATATTCTTGGTCCTCTTGGTAACGGTTTTAATCTTGATGATGATTTTGATACAGCCGTAATTGTTGCGGGAGGCTTAGGCGCGGCACCCTTTCCTTATTTTTCCCGTTCATTGGATAACAAAAAGAATATTTACACCTTCATTGGAGGGCGGACTCATCGCGACATAATTAAATACGGGATGAAAAATATTAAGGTTTCCACTGATGACGGTTCCGAAGGATTCAAAGGCACAATCGTTCAGCTTCTGGAAAAAGAATTTACTTCCATCAATGAAAAGAGGATAAAAATATTCGGCTGCGGTCCAAACCCGATGTTGTCAGCACTAAAAACTTTCTGTATAAAAAATAATATTGAATGTGAAGTCTCTGCAGAGTGTGCAATGGCGTGCGGGTTTGGTATCTGTCAGGGCTGCCCGATTGAATCTACAGTTCATCCTGAGAATTATTATCTCGTTTGCAAAGACGGCCCGATCTTCAATGTAAAAGATATAGTAATATGAGCAAAGTTGATCTCTCAGTAAATATAGGTTCGCTGAAACTTCGTAACCCAATACTGCTTGCTTCAGGTACAGTCGGATACGGCAACGAAATTTCTGAGTTCACCGATCTTAACAAGCTGGGAGGAATCGTTACAAAATCATTGAGCCTTAAACCGAGGAAGGGAAATCCTCCTCAGAGAATTGTGGAAACTCCTGCGGGAATGTTAAATGCTATCGGGCTTGCAAACGTCGGCGTAGAAGCATTCTTAAAAGAAAAAATTCCTTTCCTTAAAAAGTTTGATGTCCCGTTAATATGTAATATTGCGGCAAGCTCAGTTGAAGAATATGTAGAGTGTACAACAATTTTGACGGAAGAGGAAACAATCAAAGCATTTGAAATAAATGTTTCCTGCCCGAATGTAAAAGAAGGTGGTTTGCAATTCGGCAATGATGCTTCAAAAGTAAGGCAGATAACAGAAAAGGTAAAAGCTGTAACAGACAAACCGGTAATTATAAAATTGTCTCCGAATGTTTCCTACATTTCTGAATTTGCTAAAGCCGTAAAAGAAGGCGGAGGTGATGCGGTATCAGCAATTAACACCCTGGTAGGTACATCATTTAATATTATCACAAGAAAACCGAAAATCCATAATGTGAACGGTGGACTATCCGGACCTGCTATCAAACCAATTGCACTTGCAAAAGTTTTGGAGATAAGCAGGAATGTTGATATTCCCATAATAGGTGTCGGCGGAATAATGAACTGGAAAGATGTTATAGAATTTATGATTGTCGGCGCTTCCGCTATTCAGTTAGGGACACTTAATTTCATCGATCCTTCCGCTGCAGGAAAAATTCTGAATGAATTGGAAGAATATTGTATAAAACAAAAAATCAACAAAATATCTGATCTAACCGCATCATATAATTTATGACAATCGAACAGGCCCTTTCCAAGCTATTTGCGCTACATACATTCGGAATGAAACTGGGCCTGGATAATATTAAAAATTTTCTCGATCACATTGGGAACCCACAGGATCAATTAAAAGTTATTCATTTAGCAGGTTCAAACGGGAAGGGTAGCACTGCTGCTTTTCTTTCAAGCATTCTGCAGGAGCTTGGAAATAAGGTCGGGCTGTATACTTCACCTCATTTTGTAAGATATAATGAAAGAATTAAAATAAACGGGATTGAAATCCCCGATGTTTATGTTGCAGGTTTTGTAACAAAGTATGATAAATTTATAGAAGAACACAAACTAACGTTTTTTGAGGTCACGACTGCTATTGCCTTCCAGTATTTTAGTGATGAAAATGTTGACTATGCAGTAATCGAAACAGGATTAGGCGGCAGGCTGGATGCGACAAATGTTTTAACTCCTGTTGCAGTAATTATTACTTCTATCAGCCTGGAACACACACACATTCTGGGCGATTCAATAGAAAAAATTGCAGCTGAAAAAGCCGGAATATTAAAACCCGGAGTACCGGTTTTCACGAGTCAGTTGCTGCCGGAAGCAATAAAAATTATTGAAGATAAATGCCGGGAGTTTGATTGCAAGTATTATAAGCTATCTGATTATATAATCAAAAGAAAAGATTCAATCGAATTGTATACTGAAGAAATAGAAATTGATGATTTCACAATGCCGTTAAGAGGTAACTACCAAAAATATAATGCAGCGCTTGCTGCGTTGGCTATTTCAAAGATTTTTAACACTGGCGATTTTCTCCACATTGAAAGGGGGATCAGTAATGTTATAAGAAATACCGGATTGCAGGGAAGGTATGAATACTTCAACACCCAGCCGGATATTATCTTTGATTCGGCTCATAACCCGGATGGCGTGAGGAATTTTCTGCGGGAATTCAGGAAAGATTCAAAAACCTATAAAAGGAAGGTGCTGTTATTTGGGGTAATGAAAGATAAGTCCATTAAAGAGATGTTGTTCGACTTAAACAAGAGCTTTGATGAGATAAGGGTTTGTGAAATCAACTATGAAAGGGCTGCAAAGGTTGAAGAATTGATTAAATTAGCGGGAGAAATAAATGTTAAAGTTACAACTGAAAGCAAACCGGATGAATTTATTGAATCATTTAAGGACAAAGGTGAGGATGATTGCCTGGTAGTTCTGGGGAGTATGTACTTATTGGGTGAAATAAAATCTAAAATTAGTCAAAAAATTGCTTGACATTATTTATTTTTCGTTTTATGTTTCATCTAAACCTCTGGTTCCTTTCAATTTTAATTCAAAAAGAGTGAAAAGAAAGAAATAATAAGAAGATACCTCTTATAACTGCATATCCGAAAATAAACCTTTGAAAATTTTTAGTTTTTATAGTGCTTAAAAAGAAATTTCAATATTTAACAACCAAATTATTAGGAAAAAGTCATGCCAATGGATATCTCTGAACTGAAGTCAAAAAAAATAGTTGAATTAAACCAGATTGCAAAAGATCTGGACATTCAGGGCTTCAGCGATCTAAGAAAACAGGAACTCATTTTTAAAATTCTCGAAGCCCAGACCTCGAAAGATGGTCTCACATTCTCAAAAGGTGTGCTTGAAGTGCTTCCCGATGGATATGGTTTTCTCAGGTCGGCAGATTATAATTACCTTCCTTCACCCGATGATATTTACGTTTCTCCATCACAAATCAAAAAATTCAGTTTGCGTACCGGCGATTTTGTGAGCGGGCAGGTGCGTCCACCTAAAGAAGGCGAACGATTTTTTGCCCTGCTGAGGGTTGAAGCTGTAAACGGATTGGAACCTGATCATATCAGGGGAAGAACGTTATTCGATAATCTTGTTCCGGTTTATCCAACCAAGAAAATTAACCTTGAGTCTGCGCCTGGTGAATATTCGATGAGAATTATGGATCTTCTTTC
>Ga0315556_1000991_pt1 | contig 17466 bp, 16 predicted proteins | sample SalMarSW160310MG_FD_202112 | JGI IMG/M metagenome (GOLD analysis project Ga0315556, IMG submission 202112) | Salt marsh sediment microbial communities from the Plum Island Ecosystem LTER, Massachusetts, United States - Salt Marsh Sediment SW1603-10 ...
GGCCGATTCGCCAATGTACGGGTGGGGGTGCGCGGATGAACCGGGCTGCCGAATTGGCCGAACGTGTCCTGTCCCTCGTCGGTGACCGCGCCGAAGCGGAGGTTGTCACGTCCCACGGAAATCTGTCGCTGACCCGATTCGCGAACTCGTTCATCCATCAGAACGTCGCAGAGGAAGGTGACACTGTAAGTCTTCGAGTCGCCGTCGACCGACGTGTCGCGTCGGCGACCACCACCTCAACCGAGCCAGATGCTCTCGCTGCGTTCGTCGACGGGGCGCTCGAGACCGCTGCTCTCCAGCCGGTCGATGAGGACTGGCCCGGGGTGGGCGGACCGGAGGAGATACCGGACGTCGAGCACGTCGACGATGACACCTACGACGCGCTTCCTGCCGCGAGGGCTGCACTCGTGAAGGCATTCGTCGACGCCGGCGACGGGTTGCTCGCCGCCGGGTACTGCCAGACCGAAGGAGAGACGGTGGCGTTCGCCAACACGGCGGGCCGGTTCGCGCAACGGCGCGACTCGGTCGCGATCCTCGACGGCATTCACCAGACGGGTACGTCGGCGGGGTCGGGGCATGCGACGTCCGCCGCAATCGGCGATCTCGACGGTGCCGCTGTCGGTTCTCTGGCTGCCCAACGGGCGATCGACAGTGCCTCTCCGTTCGATGCCAAGCCCGGCGTCTACGAGGTGATTCTGGCGCCGGAAGCCGTAGCGACGGTCGTGATGTTCCTCGCGTTCTACGGATTCAACGGGAAGATGGTGAGCGAAGGGCAGTCGTTTGCGGAGATTGGCTCCCAGCAGTTCGACCGACGCTTCTCGATGTGGGACGACGCCACGGACGCACGGGCGGTCGGCGTGCCGTTCGATACGGAGGGAACGGCGAAGCGGCGTCTCGAGTTGGTGTCGAACGGTGTGACGAAGGACATCGCCCACAACAGGAGGACCGCTCGGAAGGCAGGCACGGTTTCGACCGGTCACCATTTCCCCGGAGCGGAAGGCGTGGGCCCGGTGGCGACGAACATCTTCGTTGCCGGCGGTGACCGCACCGTCGATGAACTCATCGCCGGTGTCGAACGTGGCATCTATGTTTCGACGTTCAACTACTGCCGCATCCTCGATCCGAAAACGATGGTGGCTACCGGACTCACGCGCAACGGAACGTTCATGATCGAGAACGGCCGAATCAGCGGCGCCGTCACGAACCTGCGCTTCACGCAGTCGTTCTTCGGGGCGCTCGGTCCTGACCGTCTGCTCGGCGTGGCCGATGATGCCCGGTTCGCCGATGGCGAGTTCGGACCCAGGTTCACCCACGTGCCGACCCTGCACCTCGCCTCGTGGAACTTCACCGGCGGCGCAGAAGGCTGACCTACCGGTTCGCAGGTCAAGGATGCTGTGGCTGCCTGGCGGCGGACCATCCACACATTTTGGTTCGGTGTACACGGCGTGGTTCTGTGCGAATCGACGTGAACCATTGGGCCACGGGCGGTGATGTGACCGCGAACCAGAACCCCAGTCGCAACGAATACTCGGGTGAAGGGTTACTGCATGTGCAACGTATGCGACGCTGCACCAAGGCCTGAGACGCCGACCGGAGGAGGAGAGGGTCATGGACACGAGGACCGCTGACACCCGGTCGCCCGGGCTCCGAAGCCATGGCGACGTCTTCGCCATACTGAGGACGGCAGGCTGGGGTGCGGCCGGTGTGCTTCTCTTCGGGGTGATGGCACGGTGGGTGTTCCCTCTCAGCAACGGCTTGTATCTGGCGTCCAGTCGTGGCGACGCCCTCGACACGGGCGTGTACGTTCTGGTCCTGCTCGGCATCGGAGCGGCCGTCGCGGGCCTGGTGTTCTGGCGACGGATTCCCGCCACGCCGTTCTGGGTTGCGGCCGTACTGGTGGTCGTGACATACGGTCCGCTGATGATCGATGCCCTGCCGGATCCCTGGTGGCTGCACGGTTCGAGGATCTGGCTCGAGGGATACGGTGTGCTTCCGTTCTTTGTGGCAGGGCTGTTCGCCGCAGCCGCTGGGCATCGAGTCTGGCTGAGGCATGCTTCTCGGCCTTCGTAGACGCTCCGGCGACACCCAAACGGAGACGGCCCCAGGTCTTCAACCTGGGGCCAGTGGTGGCCAGGGGCAGAATCGAACTGCCGACCCCAGGTTTTTCAGACCTGTGCTCTTCCTACTGAGCTACCTGGCCGAGCAGATTGGCGGGAGCGACGGGATTTGAACCCGCGACCTCCGGCTTGACAGGCCGGCGTGAACTCCAGGCTTCACCACGCCCCCAAGGCCGCTTCACGGCTGCGCCGTGTTGCGGCGGCAGTATAGGTGCTCTGGAAGCGCCCCGGGTCCGTCACTGGTGACGGAGAACGATCTTGCCGAACTGCTCACCGTTCTGCAGGCGCTCGAGCGCCGCGGGGAGTTCGTCGAAGCCGAAGGTCGAATCGACGATCACGGGAACTCGCCCGGACCCGACGAGGTTCGTCACATCGGCGAACTCGCCCATGTCGAACATGGTCGAGCCGATGATCTCAATCTGCTTGAAGAACACGCGAGGCAGCGACAGGTCGACACTCGGTCCTCCGGTGCCGCCACAGGTGACGAGCCGGCCGCCCTTGTTGAGCGAACCGAGCGACGCCTTCCACGTTGGTCCACCGACGTTCTCCACCACCACGTCGGCACCCGAGCCGGTCGAAACCTTCAAGGCTTTGCCGAAATCCTCGGTCGAGAGGAATCCGCCGTCCGCGCCACTGAACACCGCCTTCTCGATCTTCTTCGGGTCACGTGAGGTGACGTAGACAAGTGCTCCCATCTCCTTGCCGAGCATCATCGCAGCGCCCGACACACCACCCCCAACACCAACGATCAGCAACGTGTCGCCCACTCTCAGGCGGGCCCGCCGAAGCATGCGGTGCGCCGTACCGTGCACGAGGCCGTAGGCACCCGCCTGGTCCCACGCCAGGATCGACGGCTTGGGCACGACGTTCCTGGCCGGCACCGCCACCTGTTCGGCGAGGGTTCCCCATCGATGTTCACCGAGGATCTGATAGGTATCACAGAAGGGGGTGTCGCCGCGAAGGCAGGCTTCGCACGATCCGCACGACACAGAGGGATTGACGACGACCTCGTCACCGACGGTCACCGAAGTGACTCCCTCTCCGATCGCATCCACGGTTCCGGCACCGTCGGCACCCGCTACGTGCGGGAGTGGCGGTTTGGGCAACCCCATCGACGACCAGATGTCGAGATGATTGAGGGCGGAGGTCACGAGCCTGACTCGGACCTCGTCCGGTCCGGGGATGGGTACGTCGACGTTCTCGAGAGCGAAGGAGTCGGGACCGCCGATTTCACGAAGAACCCATGCTTTCATAGGTGGCAGCGTAGCTGCGCGTTCGCTTCTCCAACGAGGCGAGACCAGACCCCGAGTGAGGCAGCCTCCGTCTACACCACCCAGCCGGGGACGAGTCGGCGCAGCTTCGGTTCGATGCGCAAACGATCGAGATCCTCCTCGTCGAGCGCGAGATCGGCGGCCGCCGCGTTCAGTTCGAGCTGGTTCACTGTCCGCGCACCCGGGATGGCGATGACGTTCGGATGTGAGATCACCCAGGCGAGCGCCACCTGTGCTGGGGTCGCGTCGTGACGGTTCGCGATGTCTCGCAGAGCGTCGAACAGTGGCTTGGCCCGTTCCAGATTGCGGGCCAACGACAGGGGGTTGACGACGTTTCGGCTGCGAAACCCACTTACCGGGTTCGATGTCGTGTAGGTGCCCGACAGCAACCCTTGGGCGAGGGGGCTGTAGGCAATCACCACCCGCCCGTTGTCGCGGGCGAAGGGGACGAGCGTGGTAGCGGCTCGACGGTTGATGAGGTTGAACTGCACCTGGTTCGACAGAACCGGTCGACCCAAGGCCTGCTCTGCCCGACGCCAGCGAGCGAGCGAGTGGTTCGAGACGCCCACGTGCCGGATGACACCGAGGTCGAGGAGGCGGCGCATGCCGCGCATCGTGAACGACGCCGGCGCATGGGGCTGCGGCCAGTGGACCTGGTAGAGATCGATGTGATCGATCCCGAGACGCTCCCTCGACTGCAGACCGTGGGTGACGACCGTGCGAGGGAGTGGGACGAGGGGGAAGAACTTCGACGCGACGAACGAGCGATCGCGGTGTCCCGATAGTGCCTTGCCGAGGATCGTCTCTGAGGCGCCTCGTCCGTAGATCTCCGCTGTATCGAAAACGTTGATGCCGAGGTCGAGAGCGCGCGCGACGATCTTCGCAGCCTCGACATCGTCGTACTCGTGTCCGTACCCCCACTCCTCCGAGCCGAACTGCCAGGTGCCGAGCCCGATCACCGACAGGCGTTCGCCGGACACGTCGAGGTATCGCACGTTCAGATCCTCGCCAGTCGGTCGGCCAGCTCCGGCGGAAGGCGCCTGGGCTTGCCGTCGAGGTCGGTGATGGCACCGAGGATGTCCAGGGTTGCGAGCAGCGTGTCATCTCGGTACATCTCTTGGTGCCACACGGACGATGCCCGGTGCCTCTCGACGACCTCCGTCTCGATGCGGACCGTGTCGCCGCCGACAGCCGGTGAGATGAACCTGGCGTGAGCGTCGACGACGACGATGTGGAAGCCGGCGGACGACATCGTGTCCATGGCGAGTCCCACCGAATCCAGTGCGTCGATTCGTGCGGTCTCGAAGTATCCGAAATACGCCGTATGGTTCACATGGTTGTAGGGATCGAGTTCGTAGAAACGAACCCTGATAGTCGTCGTGTGTTGCATGGCCTCCCGAGGCTACTGCCCCCCACTGCATTGGGCGTAGGATCGAGTCGGAAGGAGGCCCTGGTGGTGCCGTGGCTGAACGTCGGGTTGCTGGTCGTGGCGACCGTCCTGACGTTCGGGTTCTATGTCGCGAGCGCAGGTCCGGCGACGCTGACCCGACGCATCGGCGGTGACGCCGCCTACCGGAGATGCACCGTGTACCGGATTCTGTCCGGCGTCTTCATGACCGTCGTAGGCGTCGACTACGTCGTCTACGCGTTCAAGCCGCTGCCATGGTCGTTCCCCGAGCGCTTCCCATGGCCCTACTGGGTGTCGGTCGTGATCGCCCTGGTGATCGCTGTTCCCTCGGGAGTCGTGTGGGTGCGTGGGATGCGAGATGCCGGCGAAGAGACAATGGTGCTCAAGGAGAGTCACACGATGTACCGCGGCATCTACCGGCGTATTCGTCACCCGCAGGCCGCAGGCGAGGTCTGGTACTGGTGGGTGTTCGCCTTCCTCTGTCACTCGCCGTTCCTCGCGATCTACTCGATCATCTGGCTGCCGCTGTTTCACCTCATGTCGCGGGCCGAGGAGCGTGACCTGCTGATCAGGTTCGGCGACGAGTATCGAACCTACATGGAGCAGACTGGCATGTACTGGCCGCGGCACGCCGACTGAACCGTCGGCGCGCCGAGTCGCCGGGGGTCACGCCGGAGAGTCGGGCAGTCCGACGACACCTTCCGGATCGATACTGAAGGCGAACGTGTCGCCGACCCTGGTGGCCTCGTCGAGTTCGGCCTCGAGGGTGCTTCCATCCCGCATCTCGATCGTCACCTGGTAGTGGCCACCTCGGAAGCGTCGCTCCGTGGCGACACCACTGAGGGGGCCACCGAGCTCGATGGCGGTCTCCCTGACGATGACCCGATGACGTCCGTCCGCGAGGGCGGAAGCATCGAAGGTACCCCACGAGGCCGTCGCCACTCCTCGAGACACGTCAACGTCGATGATGTTGGAGAAGCCGAGGAACCCGGCCACCCATGCATTGGCCGGAAAGGACCACACTTGCTCGGGCGTGCCGGTTTGCATCATTGTGCCGTCCCGAAGGATCACCATCTGGTCGGAGATCGTGAACGCCTCTTCCTGGTCGTGCGTCACGTAGATTGCCGTGATCTGATGTCGCACCAGCAGCTCCCTGAGCTGGGGCACGATGCGCTCCCGAAGGGCTCGATCGAGCGAACCGACCGGCTCGTCCAGCATCAGGACTCTCGGTTCTGGAGCGAGGGAACGTGCGAGCGCGACCCTTTGTTGCTCCCCACCCGACAAGTGACCGACGCTGCGATGCTCGTACCCTGCGAGCCCAACCCATTCGAGAACCTCGGTCACACGTCGATCGGCTTGGGGGTGCCCTTCGATACCGAAAGCCACGTTCGCGCCAACGGTCATGTGGGGGAACAGGGCGTAGTCCTGAAACATCAGCCCGAACCCGCGGGCGTGCGGGGGCACCCCATTCAGCAGCTCGCCGTTCCAGGAGATCGAGCCGGCATCGGGAGACTCGAGCCCGGCGATCGTCCGCAGGAGTGTCGACTTGCCGCTGCCGCTCGGTCCCAGGATGGCCACGACGGCTCCGTCGGGGACGGTGAGGTTCACGTGGTGCATGAACGGCTCGCCTTCGAACGACACGGCAAGATCGCGGACCTCGAGCATCAGAACTCTCCCACTTCGCCGAATCGGAATCGCTCGATTGCGAACATCGATGCGGCGGTGAGCACCATCAGGACCGTCGCGAGTGCAAGGGCCTGAGGGAACGTCCCGGGCCTCGAAAGCAGCCGGAAGATCGCGATCGGCAGCGTGGGTGTGGACGGTCGTGCGAGGAAGCTCGTAGCCCCAAACTCGCCGAGCGACACGGCGAAGGCGAATCCCGCGCCGATCAGTCCTGCACGTGAAATCATCGGCAGGTCGATGCGCCTCCAGACCCGAGCGGGCGTCGCTCCGAGCATCGCCGCGGCGTCACGCAGGTCTTGTCGAACCGATCGCATGACTGGTACCGCGGTCCTCACCACGAACGGAATCGCGACGAGCGCGTGAGCAATCGGCAGCAGGACCGGCGACGTGCGCAGGTCGATGGGCTTGCCCAATGCGACGAGAAAGCCGAAACCGATCGTCACTGCCGACGTGCCCAGCGGCAACATGAGCAGCACGTCGAACGCCCGCGAGAACAAACTGGTCCGGTAGGCGACGATCGCCGCGGCCATCATCCCGATGGTGACGGCGAGCAGTGTCGCCGCGGCGGCGATGAGCAGTGAGTTCGTTATCGCCTCGACTGGCGGGACGAACAGGGCCGACGTCCGGGTGCCAAGGGCACGGTAGGCGGCGAGTCCGAAGCCTCTGTTCGTCCGCAGCGATCTCACGATCAGCAAAGCGAGTGGCGTGCCGAGGAAGAGCCCCGAAAGGACGAGTGTTCCCGACAGGAGCAGGCGGTCCGACGCACTGCGTGGGGGTCGGGCGACTTCTTCCGAGGGTCGCAGCGGCAGCTCGAGCGCCCGGCGCCGCTGGAACGCCGAGTACGTAAGCAGAATCGACGTGACTCCGACGAGCTGGATGACTGCCAGCGCGGCCGCGATCGGGAGCTGGAGGTAGGTGATGGTCTGGCGGTAGATCTCCACCTCGATCGTGGAGAACCGCGGCCCACCGAGGATGAGGATCACTCCGAACGATGTGAATGTGAACAGGAACACGATCGAGCCGGCCGCCGCGAGCGCGGGGCGGAGCAGCGGCAGCGTTACCTTCTGGAAGGCCCTCCAGCGGCTCGCCCCGAGCATCCGGGCGGCCTCTTCCAGTCGGGGGTCGAGGTTGCCCCAGAAGCCGCCGACGGTGCGCACGACGACGGCGAAGTTGAAGAACACATGGGCGATAAGGATGAGCCACACCGTTCCGCTCAGATCGACGATGCCCGTCGGACCCAGCAGTGCAAGGAAGGCGGTGCCGACCACCACGGTCGGCAGCACGAACGGGACCGTGATCGCCGCCTTCAGCAGGCTCTTACCTCGGAATCTGTATCGGGCGAAGACAAAGGCTGCGGGCAGGGCCACGGCCAAGGTGAGGAGCATGGAGGCTGTCGCCTGCCACACCGTGAACCAGATGGCGCCGCGCAGCGTGCCCCGGCTGAACACGTCACTGAACGGTGCCAGGCCGAGCCGACCGTTTGTGACGAGGCTCTTGAGGAGAATTGCTCCGAGCGGGTAGGCGAAGAAGTACGCGAGGAAGAGGAGCGGAACCCCAACGAGGAAGACGTCGCCGATGCGGAGTGGTCTTCTCACGATCTGACGATCTCGGTCCACTGCTGGATCCACTCCTCACGATGCTGATCGATCAGCGCAGGGTCCATTGTTTCCGGATGGTCCGGGACGGTCGCGAACTCGGTGAACACCGAAGGCAGTGTCGCGTCGGATCTCGCCGGGAACACGAACATGTTGAGTGGCATGTCCTCCTGGAATTCCGGCGACAACATGAAGTCGATCAGCTTGCCGGCCGCTTCGGTGTGATCGGTGCCGGCAAGGATGCCCGCGTACTCGACTTGACGGAAGCATCCGTCGGTGATGACACCGGTGGGAGCCTCGTCCAGGGGCACCTCCGAGTAGTAGACCTCTGCGGGCGGAGACGAGGCGTAGGAGACGACGAGCGATCGTGTTCCATCCGAGGCCGCCGAGAAGTCCGAGTAGTACGCCTCCGTCCAGCCGGCGTCGACCTTGACGCCGTTTGCGACCAGATCACGCCAGTAGTCCTGCCACGTGTAGTCGCCGGTCTCGCCAAACTTTGCAATGGTCGCCAGTAGGAACGCGAGGCCAGGGGAGGAGGTTGCCGGATCCTCGACAACGAGCATGTCCCTGTAGGCAGGGTCGGTGAGGTTGTGGAGCGTTTGTGGAACGGGAGGTGTGTCGTTCTCGAAGGCGGCCTTGTCGTAGTTGATGCACACGTCGCCGTAGTCGATCGGTGTGACCTGGCCACCGGCCCTGAGGCTTTCGGGGACGGCACTCAACGAAGAAGATGTGTACGGCTCGAAGATGCCTTCTGACAGGGCGCGAGACAAGAACGTGTTGTCGATCCCGTACATGACGTCGGCGATCGGGTTGTCCTTCGTCAGGATCGCCTGGTTGAGCATCGTCCCCGCGTCGTCCGACCTGAGGACTTGAACCTCGATGCCGGTCGTGTTCGTGAAATCCTGGAGGATTCCGTCCGACACGGCGAACGCGTCGTGGGTAAGCAACGTGATCTGCTCGGGTGTCTGCGTGTTGGCGGGCTCCGAGGCGCCCTGTGAGCACGCCGCGAGCGTGAGCGCGAGGACGACGAACCCGCCGATACGGCGGGCCCTCGATGCGATCTGCATGGTGCCTCCTTCGTTGGTCGGAGGCCAGGCTGAGGCTGCTTCCTTCGCCGGCATTACCCGGTCAGGTTCCAACGGTCGGAGGCTCCGAGCCTCCTTCTCAGCCCGGTCATACCGAGCTCCCGTGCAGCAGAGATCATACCCCGTTTCCGTCGTGGCTGGCCCGAAACGTCAGGTGTCGTCGCTGCGATCGGTAGTACCACTGACGAGGAGGGCGACCCCGAGACCGATGACGAGCGCAGGGATCAGATAGCCGGAGGGGACCGTCCAGACACCCGCCGCCTGTAGCAGGAACACGATTCCGACGATGATGAAGAACACACCGGCGGTGATGGATCCCTTCATCGTGACACTCCAATCTGTCCGGCGAACGCCGACGCCTTCAGCACCAGCGTTCCCCCGGAGCCCTGCGACGTTGTGTTCAGGTTGACGCCGACGCCGTCCCTGCGTTCGCCGAATGCGTCGATCTGGCCGAAGAGGGTGCTGGCCTTCACCTCCACGGTGGCGCTGCGGGGTACGTACACCATGATCTCACCTGCGAACACACTGACGTTGAGAGAGGCAGTGCCCGATGGAAGATCGAGATCGCGCAGGTCGACGACGAGGTTGCCGGCGAACAACGAGACGTCCTTCAAGTCGGTGACGCTCGAGACGGTGATGGTGCGGTCGCCCACTCCGCTGCCCGTGGTGATCGCGGGTGTGCCCGTGCCACCGGCGACGAGCACGATCGTGAGGATGATTCCCAGAGCGATCAGTCCACCGTGCGACTTCCCCTTGGGATCGGCGACGAGGGCGACGCCGATGACCAGCAGGACGCTCGGGAGGACCCACTCCCAGGGGAATTGGTCGACTGCGCCGATCACCTGGAGGAGCCACCCGCCGCCGATCGCGATGATCAGCAGCCCGAGGACGAGGCGCCCGGCTCTCATCGCCGCCCCCCAAAGACGACCGCAATCCCGATGACGATCACGATGGCGGGCCAGACGAACCTACCAATGTCGGGGAGCAGACGATTGAGGATCATGAATCCGCCGACCACGATCAATGCTCCACCGATCAGGAGGGTTGCGCTGCTCGCTTGGCCAGTCGCCGGGCCGACGTTGTCGTCGGGCTGTTCCATCGGCATGGCGATCCATCCGATGAGGTAGATGAGGAATCCCGATCCACCGGCAATGAGCAGCACCAGGAAGATCACCCGGACGATCACGGAATCTATTCCGAGGTACCGTCCGAGGCCGCCGGCGACGCCGGCGATCATCTTGTCCTTGGCGCTTCGACGCAGCACCTTCGGAGCGGAGCTGTCAGGCGTGGTCATGGTTCCTCCCTTTCCGCAGCGTTGCCTGCCTGTTCCGGCTCCTGACCGAGGTTGTCGCCGGGTCGTTCCATCGGAATGGCGATCCATCCGATCAGGTAGATGAGGAAACCGGCGCCTGTGAACAGAAGCACGAGGAAGATCACCCTGACGATCACGGGGTCGATGCCGAGGTACCGGGCGATACCTCCGGCGACTCCGGCGATCATCTTGTCGTCGGAACTCCGACGCAGCACCTTGACATTGGAGCCGTCGGGTGTGGTCATGGTTCCTCCCTCTCCAACAAGCTACTCGACCGGGTGCTGTGGTGGAGCGAGATGTGGTCGGGCTCACTGCGTGAGTTGGGTCGACAGCGTCCGCCTGGCTCACGCCAGAAGGGGAAGGAGGGTCAGCGGATGAGCATGATCTGCCGAATGGGCACGAGCGTGACGCGGTCGGGGTCGGGGGCCATCTCGACTATACCTTGGCCGTCGATGAGTAGACGCCTGGTCAAGAACTGAGCCCTTGCCTGGAACTGACCGGTGTTCCCAGCCAATCGGAAGGGATCCGCATTTGGTGTGAAGAGCGTACCTTCGACGTTGTTGCCGGTCTGGCCGCCGAGGTTGTGAGGCAATGGTGACTCGGACCACAGTGCTAGATCTTCGAACTGTGTTTCGCCGGTCCCGGCTCCCGTTGGTGCCGTCCAGTCAATATCTCCGGACCCTCCGCGGAAGTCGATGACACCGTCGTTCAAGTAGACCATCGTCCGGGGGAGATAGAGGTTGGCCTGAGCCACCTTGAAGAAGTCTCCGTCTCGAATGACCACCACGCGATCTTGGCCAGCTCCCGTCGCTGCGTTCGCGCCGGAGTTGATCGTTAGCGTGCCTCCTGCCCCGACGGAGACCCCTCCCTCGAAGACGACGTTTCCTCCTTGAAAGGTGACTGTATTGAAGACCGAAAACCCGCCCGGGCAATTGACGTACCAATTACCGGTAAGCGTGACGTTGGGATCCGACGATTGAAGACTGCAGAGTTCACCCGGATCGTCGCCGTACATGTTGTAGAAGCTCTCGGGGATTGTGCCATCGACCAGAGCCCCTCGGAGTTGTTGGATGTACGATGGTCGTGTGGAAGCCTTGGGGCATTCAGGTACTTCGATTCCAGGCACCGAGGGGTCGTTGAGATCTGCGTTGAGGAAGGGGTAGTCGGGGTATGAGGCCAGGCAGTTGTAGCGCCAGTCGATCGGCGCACGAGTGATGCGATCTGTGGCTCCAATCGGTTTGGGGGAGAGCCGGTAGCAGGTCGTGGGATCATCGGGGCAATCTGCTGAGGGAATGAAGTCGTCCAGGTCGTCTGGATTGTAGGCTTTGGCTGGCACGGCTCCCGGCTGTCCCGACAGGGCATACGAGAGGATGGCACTTGGCACGTTGTCGGGTGCGGGTACAGGAAGTGCTCGTATCCAGTCCTGGTTTGCCTGGCTCGGTCCGCCGTGAGGGTCGATGGTGTAGCCGTTGTTTCCGCACTTGTTCGGATTGGTCGTCTTGGAGCCGTCCGAATCGACGATGATGTACCCGGGCGTGATCCCGTTGTAGGTCACGGTGACCCGGCCCTGACCACTCGTGTACAGAGCGTCGCAGGCGATTGGTTCGAGGACGAGGAGGGGTACAAGCTCACCGGTTCCCGAACCTGGGCCGATCCTCGCAACGCTCGCAACGCTGGTGGTTCCCTCGTCGAAACCGGCGACTCGCGCGAACGTATAAGACCTGGTACGTTCGATCTTGACTCCTATGCGCTGGCACGCCGAGCCATCCACGTCCGGATCGGGGCTTTGTGAGCCCATCAACGGATCTCCGTCCGGTACTGGTTGGGTGATTGTGATGGTGTATTCACCGGCCACGCCGCTAGTGCTCCTTGCGACCATTGCGTCGCAGGGTGTCGAAAGAAGCGAGCAGTTCGGGGGAGAGTCAACCGCCGGACTGCCAAGGTTCTGCAGCGCATACTCCCATGCCACTTGGCAGGCCTCTTGCGCGTCGCCTGCTCCGAACGGATTGAGTGATCCCGCACCGGCAGTGGCAGCGATGTCCGTGGTCATGCGATCGACTCTGCGGTCGAGACGAAGCCCTCCGATATCGACGACCAGGGCTGCTACCACAAGCAGGAGAACAAGGAGGAAGGCGGAGTAGATGAGGATCACTCCTTCCTCGGAACGAAGACAACTACTCATGACTCTCCTGGAAGGTCGATTGCTTCGAACCGCGTAACGGCCTGAGAGGAGAGATCTAGGTCAGTACGGAAGATCAATACATTGAGTTCGCCTGTTCTCTCGATTTGGATTTGCACTCTCCTCTCATCGGCGGGACGGCCGTCGTTGAAGGAGGGACACGCAGCGTTGTTTCTCGAGATCGTGCCCGATTGATCCTCAATCCGATTCCGAGTCCGATCGGTGGTGGATCCTGCATCCCCGTTCGGGAACACGTAGGCGACGCATAGGTACCTTCCGGGCGTTCCATCGGGGAGGTCCGCACCGTCGAAGGCTCGCTGAGCGAGGAGATCAAGCCACGCATCGAGGTCGCCGATCGCAACAACCGACAGCGTTGCTCCGTAGCGAGCGGTCTCCCGAGCCGAGTGCGTGAGGGCGAGTTTCTGGTTGTACGCGACGCCTACCGACACGAGACCGAGCACGACCATGAGGAAGAAGGGCAGCACCAGCGCGAACTCAACCAATGAAGCGCCGCGATCGCGACTCATCATGTGCCTCCCAAACGGCGCCAGCGTGCCGTGTTCCGCCCAGCCCCGCTCACATTGTGGGGTCACTCTGGGTGGCTGTCAACTTGTTCTCGTGGCGCTCCGTTTGTTCGTTGCCGTTCTTGCGTGAGCTAGCCGCGACATGGCCAACTGGCTCACGCAAGAAGATGGGCTACCAGCGCAGGAGCATCGACGCCCAGGTGAAGCCGCTCCCGAAGGCGGCGGAGGCGACGAGCATCCCAGGCCGCAGGCGTCCCTCTTTCACCGCTTCCGAAAGACCGATGGGAATAGTCGCGGCGGTCGTGTTGGCGAACCGGTCGATGGTGTTGAAGACCTTCTCTTCCGGGATGCCCATGCGCTGGGCGACCGCCTCGTTGATTCGCAGGTTGGCCTGATGGAACACGAACAGGTCCACGTCGTCTATCGCGACGTCGTTGAAGTCGAGCGCCTCGTTGATCGCTCCGGGCATCAACTTGACCGCATTCACGTAGACGAGGCGCCCGTTCATCTTGGGGAAGGTGAGCTTGTCGTCGATGATGTCGTGGGTGATCATGCGCGCTCCGACCGCCATGCCGGGGGCGGGCACCCACAGCTCCTCTGCAAAGGTTCCGTCGGCGTGGAGATGAGTCGAGAAGATGTGCGGATCGCGGGATGGGTCCTGCACGTCGATCGCTTCCATGATCGTCGCTCCAGCCCCGTCGCCGAACAAGACGGTCAGGTCGCGGCCCGCATCGCTGATATCGAGACCTTTCGAGTGGATCTCGGCGCCCACGACGAGGATCTTCTCGGCCGAGCCGGTGCGGATGTACTGGTCCGCGATGGATGTCGCATAGATGAAGCCGGTGCACTGCTGTCGAATGTCGATCGCGGGAATGCCGGGCACTCCGAGATTGCGTTGAAGGAAGACGGCACTGCCGGGGAAGTAGTGATCAGGGCTTATGGTGGCGAAGACGATCATGTCGAGATCGTCGGGGCCGACGTCGGCCATCGCCATTGCCTGTTTCGATGCTTCGAGCGCGAGGTCCGAGGTGCTGGTGTCCTCATCCACCCAATACCGCTGACGAATGCCCGTGCGCTGAACGATCCACTCATCTGACGTGTCGAACATCTGTGACAGGTCGTCATTGGTGATCACCTTGGGCGGCACATAGCTGCCTACGCCGGTGACTCGTGAACGAAGTGCCATTCCCTGTGCCTTCCCGCGGGTGGAAGCATGGTATCGCGCACGATCGTCGCGTTCAGGCCGGGTGTCGTATCTCCGGTGCGCCGAGCCTCACGGCATCGGCGGTGTGATCGTCGGGCTGGCGTTGCGAGTCGCGTTCCGCTTCGACACGTGCGAGGTAGTAGGCGACCTCGCGCGACCTCGTGGCTTCATCCCACCCGAGCGTTGGTGAGACCAGCTTGGCCGTGCGTTCGGCGACAGCGGTGCCGCGGTCGACGGTCTCAACGGAGATCCTCGTCCTTCGTGTGAGGATGTCGTCCAGATGGAGCGCACCCTCATGAGTGACCGCGTACACGGCCTCCGCTTCCAGGTAGCCACCCGAGAGTTCCGCACCGAGCGCCGGGTTCGCCCCGATCGACTCGAGCAGATCGTCGGTCAGCGATCCGTACCGCTGGAGGAGGTGTTCGATCGCGTCGACGTGCATGGAATGCCGGGCGGCGATGTCGCGACGGTGTTCCCAGCGCTTGCGAAACCCGTCAGCGCCGAGCAGGGGGACTAGGTCGGTGGACGAGGAAGGGAAGCGTGCCGCCAGGCCGGCCGCCACTGCGTCAATGGCGTCCTTGGCCATCACCCGATACGTTGTGAACTTGCCGCCGGCGACGGTGATGAGTCCTGGCACGACCTCACTCACAGCGTGCTCGCGGCTCAGTTTGGACGTCGAGTCCGACTCGCCGGAAAGCAGAGGTCGAAGGCCCGCATAGACCCCTTCGACATCGTCATAGGTGACTGGCGGGTCGATCAAGCGGTTGACGTGCCCGAGCAGGTAGTCGATGTCGGTTCTCGATGCAGCCGGATGGGCAAGGTCGAGGTTCCAGTCGGTGTCGGTGGTGCCGATGATCCAGTGCCGACCCCACGGGATGATGAACAGGACGCTCTTTTCGGTCTTGGTGATGAGACCGACGGTGCTCTGGATACGGTCTCTCGGTACGACGAGGTGGATGCCCTTCGAGGCGCGGACGTGGATCGCGCCACGTCCCGCGAGGTCTTGGATGTGGTCGGTCCACACGCCGGTTGCGTTGACGACCGCACGTGATCGGATCGCGAAGCGTTCTCCCGACTCGAGGCAGTGAGCTTCTACCCCGGAGACGCGGCCTTTGTCCTTCAGGATGCCGACGGCCGCGACGCTCGGCGCAATAGCCGCGCCGTGGATGGACGCGGTTCGAGCGACCGTGACGACGAAGCGGGCATCGTCTTCCTCGGCATCCCAGTACCGAATCGCCCCGACCAGGCTGTCGCGTCGCAGAGCCGGGAACAGCTCGAGTGCCTTGGTGTGTGAGAGCTGTTGATGACGGGGGAGGGAACTCGCACCTGCGAACAGGTCGTACAGGGTGACTCCGGTGCCGACGTAGAGGCGTTCCCATGCCCTATGGGTGAGGGGGTAGAGAAACGAGACGGGGCGGACGAGGTGCGGTGCGAGGCGATCCAGAAGGAGCCCGCGTTCGCGGAGAGCTTCACGGACGAGGCGGACGTCGAGCTGTTCCAGGTACCGGAGCCCTCCGTGGATGAGTTTGCTGGAGCGGCTCGACGTCCCCGACGCGAAATCCCGTTGCTCGATCAGGCCGACGGTCATGCCTCTGGTGGCTGCGTCGAGCGCCGCGCCGGTGCCCGTGATGCCTGCTCCGATGATGAGAACGTCGAACGTCTCGGCCTTCAGTCGCTCGATGTCGTTTGCCCGCTGGCTCGGGTTGAGAGCACCGCTCATACCTCAAGGCTAGAGGGCGGAGACCGTCCCCTGTTCTGGCGTGACCTGACCGCCAACTTCTGTTCTTGCGTGAGCGAACCGCACTATGGCCAGCTAGCTCACGCAAGAAGGGTTTGGGTGCGGGGGAGTCACGCAAGAAGGAGCCGGGTTGGGTTCGGATCGGGGGATGTGCCGGGCTCGGCGCACGGTAGCCTGGGTGTACGCCCGGCGAGTACGGAGGTACGCGTGGAGGACCGAACGTTCATGATTCTCGGTGGGGCCGGGTTGGTCGGCTTCCAGGTCGCGCACCGGATCACGACGGATCTGCATCCCGACCGCATCGTGATCGTTTCGCTGTACGAGGAAGATACCGAGGAGGCATGCGCAGACCTTCGCGCCCTGTTCCCCGATGCCGCGACGCAGTTCGTGGGGGAGTGGGGTGACATCTTCGCAAGAGAGGAGTTTGCGCAGACCTCGCGCAAGGTGCTGCTGGAGGACGAAGATGCCCGAGAGGGTATCTTCGCTGATTTGCTGGGCCCTATCGATGACGCATTCGATCGTTCTCGTCTCGCCCACCTCGTCGATCGGTATCGGCCCGATGTGATCATCGACTCGATCAACACGGCGACGGCCATCAGCTACCAGGACGTGTACACGACGTCGAAGATCGCGAAGCGGAGCGTGGAACGCCTTCAGGCCGACACGTCGACATCGGCGAAGGTCGTCGCGCATGACGTGGAGAGCCTGATCCTGTCCCAGGCGGTTCCGCAGCTGATCAGGCACGTGATGATTCTCGATCGGGCGATGCGTCGTGCGGGCACTCGTTTGTACCTGAAGATCGGTACGACGGGGACCGGCGGCATGGGTCTGAACATCCCCTACACACACTCCGAGGATCGCCCGTCGGCCAAGTTGATGACCAAGGCCTCCGTGGCCTTCGCCCACACGGGATTGCTGTTCTTGATGGCCCGGACGGCCGGTGGTCCAATCGTCAAGGAGGTCAAGCCGGCGGCGATGGTCGGGTTTGCCGATATCGACTACCGGACGATCACGGAGCGAGGCGAGCCGGTCCGCTTGTTTGAAGCCACGACCGAGCCACTGGATGATCGCCTCCATGTACGCCTCGACTTCGAACTGTTCGAAGCCGGTCCTGAGTTGCAGCTGCCGGTGGTCGGCACGGGCGAGAACGGCGTGTTCACGAAAGGCGAGTTCGAGGCGATCACGGCCCTGCGACAGATGGAGTTCGTCACGGCCGAGGAGGTTGCCGACATCTGTCTTCAGGAGATCGTCGGGTCGACCACTGGACGCGACGTCATCGGTTCGATGGATGCAGCGGTCGTCGATCCGAGCTATAGGGCCGGCGTATTGAGGGAGGACGCGCTCGTCCGC
>Ga0315556_1000994_pt1 | contig 17455 bp, 14 predicted proteins | sample SalMarSW160310MG_FD_202112 | JGI IMG/M metagenome (GOLD analysis project Ga0315556, IMG submission 202112) | Salt marsh sediment microbial communities from the Plum Island Ecosystem LTER, Massachusetts, United States - Salt Marsh Sediment SW1603-10 ...
AAGCTGACCATTCCCCATATGAAGAAGAGCGCGGACGGGACCGGCGCCATCGGGAATATGGCTTCAGTGCATGCCCATATCTGCACGCTCAATAAACCCGTGTATAATATCACCAAGTTCGGGTTGCGTGCACTCACCCAGTCCATTGCCGCAGAAGGGGAGGGGGAGATCCGATCCTTCTCGGTGAGCACCGGCTTCGTAAAAACGGCCCTGGCCCTGAAACAGATCCCGGCCCAGGCCGAGCAGCGGGGTATTACGCCGGATGAAGTGGTCCGGGATGTCATGATGGGGAGTTCCCGTATCAAGGAGATGATGACGCCCATAGAGGTGGGGAATCTCTTTGTCCTGGGCTTTTCCCGTTTTGCCAGGTATCTTATTGGTGGGGACCTCCTTTTTGACGGCGGGATGGTGCTGACGTATGCGGAAATGAAGAATTGAAAAGGGACTGACTTTTTACGGTTCCATCATATTTGGGTTGGGAGAACAGCTTGCGTCATTGTCAAATCAAACCGGTTTTGATATATTTTTCGAGGTATAACAAGCGAGAGGGGGTGATAGGCAAAAAGCGTTGTTTTTTCATGGACGAATCATTTTGAAGTTGATCACTAAAGAGGGAGGATGTCATGAAACTGATAGGAAAAATCGTGTTGGTAGCTTGTTCATTTTTGTTGGTTACAGCATTAGTCAATCCCACCTCCGGGATAGCAGCGGAATCCTACCATCTGGGAGTTGATCTGGCCATAACCGGTACGGGCGCACTTTATTGCAAAGATGGCATTGACGCCATCAAATTGGCTGTCGATGAAATTAATTCAAAAGGCGGCTTCCTTGGAAAGCATCCCATTAAAGTTTTTGTAAGGGACAGCCATACCAAGCCGGACGTAGCCGTTCGAGAGGCAAAGGACCTGATCTTGCGCGAAAAAGTACGAGCTATTCTGGGAACCTATTCCAGCGCATGTGCAGTTGCTATTAAACCTATCGCCAGGGAATACAAAGTTCTCCATATCGCCGCCATCAGCAACTCTGAGAACATTACCAAGGTCAACTTTAGCCCTTATACTTACCAGGTGGTACCAAACAGCTATATGCAGGCTAAGGCCGTGGTTCTGGGTGTTGCAAAATTGGCCAAGAAGAAAGGGTGGAAGAGCTATGTTACCATTGCCTCGGATTATGAATGGGGCCGGTCCACACAGGAAAATACTGTCAGTCTCTTAAAGCAATTTGCGCCTCAGTTGAAATTAAAAAAGGAATTCTGGCCACGACTTGGAGAGACACAGTTTACTTCTTATATCACGGCTATTATGGCTCAAAAACCGGATTTTGCGATTGGCTCTTTGGCCTCAAAGGATAATGTCGCCTGGAATCAGCAGGCAAAAGCATACGGATTCTTCAAGAAGATTCCCTTTCCTGGGTCACTCATCAGTGTCTCCGAACTGATAATCCAGGCCAAAACGCTCCCCCGGGGTCTGGTAGGGCTGTGCCGGGCGCCCTTCTTTGCTCACATGGATGTCCCGATGATGGCCGATTTTGTGAAAAATTTTAGGGCCAAGTATAACCGGTATCCCAGTGACTGGGGTGTTATGGAATATGACGCAGTCTATGCCTTAAAGCAGGGCATTGAAAAAGCCGGCAGCATTGATAGTGAAAAAGTCAAAGATGCCCTAAAGGGCTTGACCATTAATACTACCAGGGGAAAACTCTTTTTCCGTTGCATAGACAACCAGCTAAGCTGCTCATCTTATATCGGTGTCGTGTCAGATGACCCCAAGTATCCCTTCCCTATTTATCACGATCTGGTTGAGGTCAATGGCCCGGATTCCTGGCGGCCCGAGGCGGAGATTGTTGCTGCCAGATTGAATGAAAAATAACAGGCGGGAATAGTCTATGGATTTCTCTTTAGTTATTGCACAGTTTCTAAGTGGGCTGTCCCGGGGCATGATGCTGTTCCTCATTGCCTCCGGGCTGTCCCTTATCTTTGGAGTAATGAACATACTCAATTTCGCCCATGCCGCCCTGTGGTTGGCCGGTGCCTATTTCTGTTACACTTTCTGGTACCTGATGCAGGGGTATGGTTTCGGGCTGTGGGTGGCTATTCCCCTGGCCGCATTGGCCATGGCTGCTATCGGTTGGGTCATCGAGGTTGTCCTTATACGCCGGGTATACGATCGGGAGCTTTCCGAACAGCTCTTACTCACCTATGGCTTGATCCTGGTTATCGACGACTTGATTAAGCTCACCTGGGGTGCGGAAGACAAACTCATCACCCGGCCTCCTTTGGTAGCAAGCCCTGTCTTTTTCTTTGGTATACCCTTTGATTCCTATTTTATCTTTGTCATCCTGATCGGGGTTGCCGTGGCCATTGGCCTGTGGTTGTTCCTAAAGAAGACCAGATATGGGCATATTGTCAGGGCCGCCGTCTTCAGCCGTGAAATGGTGGGCGCCCTGGGCATTCCAATCCCAAGGATCTATACGGGCGTATTTGTCCTGGGGATTTTCATCGCCGGTCTTGCCGGTGCTGTTCAGGCCCCGGTTGGTTCCATCACACTCGGAATGGACACGGCGGTCATTGTTCAGGCCTTTTGTGTCGTGGTTATTGGCGGTTTTGGCAGCCTTTTGGGTACCTTTGTGGGATCCATGATTGTGGGTGAGGTCTATGCATTTTCCATCCTTTTCTGGCCCCAAGGGGCGCTGGCTCTCATATTTATCATAACTGCCCTTGTATTGATTGCCCGTCCGTGGGGTTTGTTCGGGACACCTATGCGGACTTAACTTATTAAAAGGCATATTCATATGAAGAGATACTGGTGGATTGGACTGATCTTCGCCGGAGCCTTGATTCTGCCTCTGACTGTGGAAGAATTCTGGGTTCATGTAGCCATTGAAATCCTCATACTAGGCCTATTTGCTGTAAGCTTTAATATGATTTTTGGCTACATGGGCCAGCTCAGCTTCGGCCATGCTGCATTTTATGGTGTGGGGGCCTATGCTACCGGCATGCTCATGGTGAAGACACCAATCCCCTTGCCAATCTGTCTCGCAGCTTCCATGATCGCAGCCGGTGTATGTGCTGTGATTATTGGTTATTTCTGTGTGCGGCTAACCGGAATTTACTTCGCAATCCTGACCCTGGCGTTCGGGCAACTGATTTACTACATCATATTTCAGTGGTATTCATTCACCGGCGGGGACAACGGTTTACAGGGAATCGTCCCGCCGAAAATGCTCTTTGGTGCTACCGCCTATTACTATTTCACCTTGTTTATTGTTGGAGCCGCATTGATTGTAATATGGTATATTATCCGATCTCCTTTCGGATACACGATGCGGGCTATCCGGGACAATGCCGACAGAACCAGGTTCATCGGCATCAATGTGCGAAGATATATGCTCATCAATTTTGTTGTGGCAGCGATGTTTGCAGGCCTGGCCGGAGGCCTTTTGGGTCCATTCAACCGAAGTATTTCTCCGGACCTGTGCAATTGGCATCAATCAGGTGTACCGGTATTCATGACCGTCATCGGTGGGGCCCTGGGTTTCTTAGGGCCTATGATCGGATCAGTGGTTTACACTTTTCTGATGGCCTTTGTGACCGGATTTACCGAATACTGGCCCCTGGTTATCGGATCGGTTATTATCCTTGTTGTCCTGTTTGTACCTGGGGGGATCCTCGGGTTGGTGGAGGAGAGAGTAAAAATCTTTAGATCTAAGGATATGGCGGACGGAGTGGACGAATCCACCCATAAGGAGAGTGCCTGATATGTCTGACGAAACTATCCTAAAAGTGGTGAGATTGAACAAATCCTTCGGTGGTCTGAAGGCCACAAATGACGTCAATTATGAAATGAAGACAGGCGAACTCTCTGCCATCATTGGCCCCAACGGGGCAGGAAAAAGCACATTGTTTAATCTCATGACAGGATACCATCAAACCGACTCGGGTGAGATAGTCTATAAAGGCAGGGATATTACCAATTGGCCTCCACACAAGATAGCCCGTTTAGGCATTACAAGGGCTTTTCAAGTGAGTAATATTTATCCTACTTTGACAACTTATGAAAACATCCGGCAGGCTATTTTAACGGAACAAAAAAGGACCCTTACTTTCTTCACGCCCGCGGAACGACTGGCCAAGAAGGAGACCATGGAACTCCTTGAGGTTACAGGTTGTTCCCGGCATGCAAACAGGGTGGCCGGCAACCTCTCCCAGGGGGATAAGAAGCGACTGGAACTGGCAATTGCCCTCGGGAGCAAACCACAATTGGTCTTTCTGGATGAACCCACCGCCGGGATGTCCCGGGAGGAGACCTATGAGACCATGGAACTGGTAGCACGACTGAACAGAGAGATGGGTTTGACGATTCTTTTTACTGAGCATAACATGTCTGTCGTCTTTGGGTATGCTCGCAAACTTACAGTCTTGCACCTGGGAACTATTATTGCCGAGGGCACCCCGGAGGAAGTCAGAAATAATAAAAGAACACAGAAAATTTATCTCGGGGAAGAAACATGATATTAGAGGTAAGAGACATAAATACCTTTTATGGGACCAGCCATATCCTTTTCGGTGTCTCCATCTCTGTAGATCGCAGTGAGGTTGTCTGTCTTCTGGGACGAAACGGGGCAGGCAAAACAACGACCATGCGAAGCATTATGGGATTGACTCCTCCTCGATCGGGAAGTGTCCAGTTTCATGGGGAGGAGATGCGGGGAAGAGCGCCCTATCACATCGCACAAAAAGGAATGGGATATGTGCCGGATAACCGATTGATCTTCCCTGATCTCACGACACGTGAAAATTTAGAACTTGCCCGTAAGGTTCCCAAGAGCTTTGACGGCGAGCCATGGACGGTCAATAGGATCTATGGGCTTTTCCCATTACTGAAAAGGCTGGATAAGCGATTGGGTGGGTACCTCAGTGGTGGCGAACAGCAGATGCTTACCGTGGGACGAACGCTCATGGGAAACCCCGACCTGCTTCTTCTCGATGAGCCGGTGGAGGGTGTGGCGCCCCTCGTGGTAAAAGACCTGGGGGAACAGATCCTGAAGTTAAAAGACATGGGACAAACCATCCTGTTTTCAGAACAGAATGTCAAATTTGCTACCATGACGGCGGAAAGGGCTTATGTAATTGATAATGGAAAAATTCGATATGAGGGAGGTATTGAAGAATTGCGGGTTAATGAGGAGGTAAAAAGGGATTACCTGATGATATAGAATACAATTTACCAAAGGAGATGATTACATGTTAATCCCCGGCAAAACCTACGACGAACTGTACAACTCCTTTCGTTGGAAGATTCCTGAATTTTTCAATATCGGGGTCGACATCTGTGACAAGTGGGCCCATCAGCGATACCGTCTTGCCCTTATCTATGAAAATGAAAAGCGGCAAATAGAGCAATATACCTTCTGGGACCTCAAGAGGCTTTCGAATAAACTGGCCAATGGACTCACGGCCCAGGGGCTGGGACAGGGCGACCGCATGGGCATTTTATTGCCCCAGTCGCCGGAAGCTGGGCTTTCTCATATCGCCATATACAAAATCGGAGCGATCGCCATCCCGCTCTTCACCCTTTTTGGCACCGATGCGCTGGAATACCGATTATCGAATAGCGAAGCCAAGGCAATTGTCACTGATGAGGCCAACCTGCCTAAAATCCTTGAGATATGGGAGAACCTACCCCATCTTAAATGTGTTATGCTCACAAGGGGGCCCAAGCAGGAAAAAGTGCTGGATTTCTGGGAACTGATAGAAAAAGGATCAACCCAGTTTCAACCGGTTTGGACAAAAAAAGATGCCCCGGCCTTTATCAGCTACACATCGGGTACAACCGGCCCACCCAAGGGGGCCCTTCATGCCCACCGTACCCTGTTAGGACACCTCCCCGGGATCCAGTTCCCTCATAATTTTTTCCCAAAGGAAGATGACCTATTCTGGACCCCGGCAGATTGGGCATGGATGGGAGGATTTATGGATGTGTTGCTGCCCAGCTGGCATTACGGGGTTCCGGTGGTGGCTCATCGTGCCAAGAAATTTGATCCGGAGGAGGTATTTCATCTTTTGGCGAAGTATGGAATCCGGAATGCCTTTATGCCTCCAACAGCGCTTAAAATGATGAGACAAGTGAAAGACCCGGGTAGACGCCATGATTTTCATATGCGAACCATTGGGAGCGGCGGAGAAACACTCGGGGAGGAACTCCTGGCCTGGGGCAGAGACGTCATGAAGTTGACCATCAATGAATTTTATGGACAAACCGAGTGTAACTTAGTGGTGGGAACCTGTTCGGAGGTAATGGAAGTCAGGCCCGGTTCAATGGGAAAAGCGATCCCCGGTCACAGGGTGGAGGTGGTGGACGAATCCGGTATGCCGCTGCCTCCCGGAACGGTTGGTGAGATTGCCATCAAGGGGCCTGATCCGGTTATGTGTATAGAATACTGGAAAAACCGAAAGGCCACCGAAGAAAAATATGTAAACGACTGGTGGCTGACGGGAGATTTGGCCAGAAAAGATGAAGAGGAATATTTTTGGTTTGTCGGGAGAAAAGACGATCTTATTACCAGCTCGGGCTACAGGATCGGTCCCTCGGAGATCGAGGACTGCATCATGAAGCACCCGGCCGTCACTATGGTGGCCGTCATCGGGCGTCCCGACAAGGTGAGGACCGAGATCGTAAAGGCCTTCGTGGTCTTGAAGGAAGGCCGGAGCCCCGACGCGGACATCGAAGAGGATATCAAGCAGTTCGTGAAGGTACGTTTGGCTGCCCATGAATACCCCAGGGAGATCGAATTTGTGAGTGAACTCCCCATGACGACCACCGGCAAAATCATGCGAAGGGAACTGAGGGCGTTGGAGGTGGAAAAAAAGGCCAAAGAGAAATCCTGAGATTTCTTGGTCAAACCAACCCCTTTAGTGGACCTTTCGTTCCACTTCAGGCCCTCCAGAGGTACTCTTTCTAGTGGCCTCCCCTGTTGCACCATGCCTGTAGGAGCCCAGCATCCACATCACAGCAATTTCTTTTCCCTCGACGGAAACACCCCCGATCGATTCGGGCGTTTGTGTCCAACGGAAGAATGCCTTGAGCGTTCATATGGGTGGACCAAGGGAGGCAATGAGAAAATGGTTCAGGAAATCCCCAGGAAGCTTGTTCAGATAATGGATTCAGCCCGTGTGGATTTCACTATTCTAGCAAGGGGGGGGAGTGCATCTGCGGTATTCTGGAGTCAAGTAGAAGGGGTGTCTGAAGCCATGAGTTCCCTCAGCTCGGTTTCAACAAAGTCGATGTGCTGCCTGGCTTCTCTGCTTGCGCGCTCCGCATCCCTGTTCCTGATAGCCTGAAAAATCCTGAGGTGCTGCCCGGCGATGAGCCGTTTGTTTTTTTTCTTCTTGAAGATTTGCTCCCGGGTTACCTTTTGGGAGTTCCACAAAATATGGTAGCAGGAGGCGGTGAGGTGGGACAGGACGGTATTGTGGCTGGCAAGGGATATGCCGATATGGAAGTCTGCATCGGTCTTCGCATCGTCCCTGTTCTCCCTGAGATTTTCCTGGTCCAGGGCGATGATATCTTCGAGCCGCTTGATGTCTGATTCCTTTGCCCTTTTTGCCGCATTAAAGGCGGCCCAGCCTTCCATGGCCCTTCGGATATCCAGGAGTTCAAAGAACTTTTCCGGGTCATGAGCGATGAGCAGACTCAAGGGATCTTCAACGGGTTTTTCGGTCAGAGATTTGACAATGATCCTGCTTCTCGGCTTGATTTCAATGAAGCCCATGGCCTGCAGGGCATTGAGTGCTTCGCGAAGCGGCGGCCTGCTGACGCCTATGGATTCGGCCAAGTCTCTCTCGGAGGGCAGTTCATCACCCGGCTTGAGATCCCCGGTGCTCAAGAGTCTCTTGAATTGTTCAATGATCTCATCGGAAATTTTCTTGGGGGATATCTTGCGAAACATGACGCTCTCCTGGTGGCAGGCTTTTACCTAAGCTGGTAATACCACTTCTATTCATGAAGTGCAAGGGATTTTATCCATAAAGCTTCACTTTTTTCTTGACAACTTTCCTACATTTGGATATTGGTATGACCAGTTTGCCAAAGTGTTTCTTTCCTGAAAAACAGCCTGTTGAGCCAGTTTCAAAACGTTCAATTTTGTCCAAGGTCAAGGAAGACGATGATTTTAACCACAGGAATATATTGGATATTTCGAGGATTAAAATTTGAGTTTGACGCAGAGATTGGGGAAAAGGGGGCGTTTTGAAACCGGCTCTGTTTATTTGATTTTGATGAACCCTCCAATAGAGGCGGACAAATGAAGGCTCATTTGCCCTATGGTGAAAAAGCGGTGGATCTGGATCTCCCGGGGTCTGTGAATCTCCTGGAAATGAAGGCCCTTGATCCCGTAGAAGATCCATTGGCATCAGTTCAGGAGGCCCTGGCTCACCCCATCGGGAGCCCTCCCCTCGCCGAATTGGCCCGAGGGAAGAAGAACGCCTGTATCGTCGTCTCCGATATCACCCGCCCTGTCCCCAACAAGACCCTCCTTCCTCCCCTGCTCAGGATACTGGTGCAAAGCGGTATTCCAAGAGAAAAAATCACCATCCTCATTGCCACGGGCATGCACCGGCCCAACCTGGGAGAGGAGCTGGAATACTTGGTTGGTCGGGATATCGTGAACAACTATCGGATTGTGAACCATTACTGCCGGAAGTCCGAGGAGTACCGGAAGATAGATGAAATAGACGGGGCGGCTATTGAGATCAACCGGCACTATCTCGATGCGGACCTGAAAATCTTGACCGGACTGATCGAGCCTCACTTTTATGCGGGTTATTCCGGAGGACGTAAGGCCATCCTGCCGGGTATTTCAAGCTTCGGAACCATGAAATTCATGCATTCCTATGAGATGATCGACCACTCCAACGTCACCAACTGTCTCCTGGAGGGAAATCCCTTTCATGAATACGGGGTTCGTGTTGCCGAACTGGCAGGCGTAGATTTTATCCTCAACGTGGTCATCAACAGGGAAAGGGAGATTGCCGGAGTCTTTGCCGGCCATTACGACAAGGCCCATCTTGCCGGCTGTCGATTGGTTCGGGGACATTCCGTTGTGGAACTGGACGAACGGGTTGATCTCGTGATCACTTCCGGGGGCGGGTACCCCCTGGATGCCACCTTTTACCAGATCAGCAAGGCCCTCATCTGCGCCATGGATATCCTTGAAAAAGGAGGGACCATCGTGGTGGCCTGCGAGTGCCGCGAAGGACTTGGGAGTCCGGAATTTTGCGGAATCCTGCGAACGGTCTGTTCCCCGGAGGAATTCTTCAGCGGGTACTGTGATCCAAGCGATTTTGTCATTGATCAGTGGTGTGCGCAGAATATCTATCAGGTATTGGAGCACGCCGGGAAGGTGTATATATATTCTTCAGGCCTGACTGCTGAAGATGCGACAAAGATGGGAGTCACAAAAGTGGATGACCTGCAGGGCACTATTGACAGGCTGCTGAAAGAGGATAACCGGTCAGTAGTGGTCCCTGACGGGCCTTATGTTGTGGGAAGGGTCCGGTAGTGTCAGAAAACATGCAGATCATACTCGCTATCTTCTTCCTGGTAGGGGTCTATATCCTCACGCGCTACGGGATAACCTGGCGGATACGTAGAGCGTCGCTTTTCATCATCCGGGATCTTGAAAAGAGGAAGGCGCTGGATCCGGAAAGTGCGGTCGAACTCCCCTATGGCAAGAAGGAGCTTTTCAAGGTGGGGATACGGGATTATAAACCCCGAGCCCTGGAATCCTTGATTCACGATGGGGTTTTGGGGAAGACGGAAAACGGTATGTATTATCTCAAGAGGAGATTGGAGGATCTTCGTTCGAATATCCAATAGGGAGGAGGTGATATAACAGTCATTTGTTTCAAGGTGTTATTGTGGTTTTGAGCTTGATTTCAACCCATTTACAAAGGAGGCAGGATGATGAAAAAAATTGGATTGGCCATTCTGGTGCTGCTGGTAGCTGTTGCCTTTACCCTATCAGCACCGGCGAACTCATTTGCGAAGAAAAAATTCGTGAAATTCGGTGAAGACCAACGCGCGATCGCATGGAAACACAAAAAGTTCCAGACATCCAAAAAAACCTATCACTTGCGCATGAGTGACCCCTGGGGCGGGTTGCTTTTCCATGATATTTCTATCCATTTTGCAGACAGCGTAAGGGCGGCGAGCGGCGGTAGACTGGTAATAAAAGTCTACTCCACAGGTTCCATTGTTCCGGCCATGGAGATCTTCGATGCCACAGCCAAGGGGACGCTGGATTGTTTCCATTCCTGGCCGGGATACTGGAAGGGCAGGAACGAGGCGTTCGTGGCCTTCGCATCGGTGCCGTTTGGCCTTGATGCAGAAGGTTACAATATCTGGCTGTACGAGCGGGGCGGAGCAGACATGCTGAATGAACTCTATAACCGCTATGGCATGGTAGCTTTCCCCGGCGGAAATGCCGGTCAGGAGCTGGGGCTTTATTCCAACAAACGTGCCACCAAGATGGAAGACTTTAAGGGCATGAAGATCAGGACGCCCGGCTGGTACATGGATATCCTGACCCGACTCGGCGCTTCCGTCACCCCGCTCCCGGGAAGCGAGATCTATCTTGCACTGGAGCGCGGCGTGATTGACGCCTGTGAGTTCAGTTGCCCTGCAGTCAATTACCCAATGGGCTTCCACGAGATCACCAAATACGTGATTGAGCCGGGCGTGCATCAGCCTTCCTGCCAGTTTGACTTGGTGTTTAACAAGAAAAAGTATGATTCCCTGCCGGAAGACCTCCAGGAGATCATAAAGCTCTGTGCCAAAGAGACCCAGTTGTGGTCATGGGCCTGGATGGAACAACTGAATATCAAGGCGCTTCAGATGATGGGCGAGAAGGTGGAATATGTGAAGATGGACGATGCCACCATGACCCAGTTTGCGAAGACCACCCATGAGTACCTCGAAGAAGTGAAGAACAAATACCCGGATGTCAAGAAAGTGCTGGGCTCCCAGGAACAGTTCAAGAGGGATTTCGCCCAGTGGCGTAACCTGAGGGGTGGCGTCGCACCTTGGCCATACAAAGATTATATTAATGGGAAACACCTGCAATAAAACAGATGATATGATCCTGTGCCCCTGGGGATTATGTTTTCAGGGGCACAGAAGTAATTATGACTTCGTTGGAAGCTGGTTTATGCCGCAAGCGGCGTCCTATGAGCAACGAAGGCGATAGAGGTATTCGGCCGAACCTGACACTCTTTTTCAGATGCTTTCTAAACACCTTGGAGGAGATGGACGACAGAGGGAGCGTAGCTTCTGGAACATCCCGTTTACCTGCTCAACGATGCCTCGCCGAAATGAAAACGACTTCCTTGGAAGTCATCATCGTGCCCACGGATGGGCATGCAAATCAATGGAGCGAATCATGAAAAAATTCGTCCACGCAGTGGATGCCTTTACAGCATTTACAGGGAAATGGTTTGCCCTGCTGATCTTGCCTATGATCTTCGTAGTCATGTATGAGGTCATTGCAAGGAAGGTATTTCATGCCCCTACCAGATGGGGGTTTGAAATGACGGTATATTTATATGGCGCTCACTTCATGCTCGGTATGGCAGTCGCCTATCTCTATGATCGCCATGTACGCATCGATGTGATAGTAACGGCGCTCCCGGAAAAGGTTCAACTTTGGCTTCGTATATTCACATTTCTGTTCATCTTTGCGCCGTTTGTGGGTGCCTTGAGCTATGCCTCAATAGAATATGCAGGGCATTCATGGGCCATCGGAGAGCATAGCTGGAGTGCCTGGAAACCGCCGCTCTATCCTTACAAGACAGTCATGCCCGTTGCCATGATCATGCTATTCATTCAAGGAGTTGCTACCTTTATTCGTGACATTTACAAACTTAAGGGGGAAGACATATGAATCCTGACACCTTAGCCCTTATCATGTTTGGGACACTGTTTATCACTCTCTTCCTGGGTCATCCTCTGGCCTTTTCCCTCGGTGTTCTTGCCCTGGTTTTTGGCCTGATTGGATGGGGTGGGTCCCCCGAGGTGGTCTTCGGTCTTTTCGCAAACAGGTGTTACGGGGTGATGGATGATTATGTCCTGGTGGCGGTGCCGCTTTTCATATTCATGGCCCAGATGCTGGATGCATCCGGCATTGCTGAGAGTCTCTTTCACACCATGCACGTTATCCTTGGGCCAATCAGGGGCGGTCTGGCCCTTGCAGTCGTCATTGTGTGTACCGTCTTTGCGGCCTCCGCAGGGGTGGTCGGCGCTACTGAAGTGGCAATAGGCCTCTTGGCTGTTCCTGCGCTCATGAAAAGGGGCTACCATATTCCCCTGATTGCAGGCTCGATCTGTGCAGGCGGGACCCTGGGCATCATTATTCCGCCGAGTATCATGCTGGTAGTGTACGGCAGCCTGGCAGGGATGTCCGTGGGACAGCTCTTTGCCGCAGCGATCTCACCCGGAGTCCTCCTTTCTCTTCTGTACTTGACGTACATTTCCATTCGATGCGGCATCAATCCTTCTCTGGGACCGCCGCTTCCAAAAGAGGAAAGGATCTACACCTGGCTGCAGAAGATCAGGATGATATTGACTTCCCTCGTCCCACCTGCGTTCCTGATAATAATTGTACTGGGGAGTATTGTGGCGGGGATTGCCACGCCGACGGAGGCAGCCGGTTTGGGCGCAACCGGGGCCTTTCTTCTTGCACTCGGCTACGGAAAGTTGACCTGGAAGGCAACGACGGATGCATGTAACTCCACGCTGTTGACGACGGCCATGGTCATGACCCTGTTCCTGGGCGGAAATGCCTTTCAGGCCGTCTTCATGGGGCTTGGGGGAGGGGATGCCATCAGCAGCATCCTTCTGGGGATGCAGGTAAGCCCGTATGTGGTTCTTTTCATCATGATGGGTACGGTCTTCTTCCTGGGGATGTTTATTGATTGGCTGGGAATCCTTTTGATTGTCATCCCCATTTTTACGCCTATTGCTGCGGAACTTGGATTTAACCCCCTGTGGTTTGCAACGCTCATATGCGTCAACCTGCAGATGGCCTTTTTGACGCCGCCTTTCGGGTACTCCCTGTTCTACCTCCGGGGGATTGCACCGCCTGAAATGACGATCGTCCATATCTATAAGGGGGTGATACCGTTCATCTGCCTCCAGTGGGTTGGACTGATCCTCTGCATCCTGGTCCCGAACATTATTCTCTGGGTGCCCAGGGCCTTTTTCGGTGCGGCTACCATCGGATAGCGCACGGGGGTGAAGTACTTGTGGAACCAGGTTTTCCATGTGCTGGTGCATGTGAATAGAAGGAAAACAGGAAGAAGGTCCCTGGTGGTTTTCCTGTTTTCCTTGTTTTTGCTCCTGATCGGTCCGCAGTGTCGGGCCAGCGGCTCCTGGCTTATTGAGCCAAAGGAATACCATGTATCCGCCCACGGCCAGACATCATGTCAGGATTGTCACGGGGACATAGCCGATAAGGCCTTGCACCCGGATCCTTCGGAGGTGAACAAGGGACGGGGTGATTTCTTTTCTCCGGAAATGTGTTTCTCTTGTCATGATGAGATAGAAGGTGATCTGGCAGCGGGAAAACACGGCCGGAAAAAAATTCAGGATCCAAAGAAATACAGTTACTGTATCCGGTGCCACAAGGTCCACCGTCAACCCCGCCTGGGGGAAGACAGAATCGGGAAGTTTAAACCAGGCACCCCAAGGGAACGACAGTGCGGTGCCTGTCACGCGATACGCGCCGAACTGCCGCCCCTTTCTGAAGAAGACGAGGCCTGCATGGCCTGCCACGGGGCAGTGGACCCGGATAAGCCGCAGGGAAGGGAGAAGATCCAGGCCCTCTGTTTCCACTGCCATGCAAAGGGGGATACCCCGGCGCAGAAAGCAACCGGTGCCCTCGTTCCCCTCATTGATTCGGCAGCATACGGGAGCACTCCCCATGCCAACCAGTCCTGCACTGCATGCCATCCCGGGGGCGCGGCCTTTCATCACCAGGACCAGCCAAAGGGCGACTGCCTGCAGTGTCACACTCGTCACGACGAGAAAAAGGCACACGACGTCCACCTGGATGTGGCCTGCGGAGCGTGTCACCTCAAAGGCGTAACACCGTTTCGGGATACGGTCTCCAAGAGGGTCTTGTGGAAGCTCCCGCCGGATACGGGAAAGCCGCTCCAGGTCCACGACATGGCCTCAAAAGGGGGGCAGGATACCTGTGTCCGCTGCCACGAGAAGGGAAACAAGGTTGGCGCCCCTGCCATGGTTCTGCCGGCCAAGAGCCTTATCTGCATGCCCTGTCATGCGGCCACCTTTTCGGTGGGAGATACCACTACCATCGTGGCACTCCTGATTTTCCTGGCGGGAATCATCATGGCCTTGTCCTACTGGCTGACAGGCACTTTCTCTGGAGGAGAGGCTGTCGGGCCGGTGCCGGAGGAGACCCGCAGGAGCCTATTTGCCGGGACGCTAAGCGTGTTGAGAAGCCTGTTGCTGGATGTCCTGTTCCAGAGGAGGCTTTACCATCAGTCCGAGGGGCGGTGGCTGATTCACGCCCTCATCTTCTACCCCTTTCTGTTCCGTTTTGTCTGGGGCCTTGCCGGACTCCTGGGGTCGCTCTGGAAACCCGGAAACGAGACGGTGTGGGTACTGCTGGACAAAAATAATTACCTGACGGCGTTGCTTTTTGATATAAGCGGCGTCATGATCCTGCTGGGCATTTTACTGGCCCTGGTGCGTGGTACTTTGAGGCGGTTTCGCCGATTACCCGGCCTTCCCGCACAGGATCCCCTGGCCCTCGGCCTCATCGGCGGCATCGTAATCGTGGGTTTTGTGCTGGAAGCAATGCGCATGGCCATGACCGGTTTTCCTGGAGATGCAGAATATGCGTTTGTTGGGTACTGGATCAGCCGGTTCTTTTCTGATCCGTCCGAATTGACATCACTCTATGGATACCTATGGTATGGTCATGCTATTCTGGCCGGAGCCTTTGTGGCCTATCTGCCCTTCAGCCGGTTGTTTCATATCATCCTGGCTCCTGTGGTGATGATAATGGATGCGGCCACCGAGCATGATCGGGGCAATGGAAAAAACTAGTATGTGTCTGCGGCCAATAGAAAAGGCGGCAGTGATTTCGGAGGAATGTATGGATGAAAGGACAAGACGGGCTCTCACGGATATCGTGGGTGAGGAGAACTATACCGAGAGCTTGATCGACATGGTTTCCTACTCCTACGACGCGTCGGAGCATAGCCATCGGCCGTCTTGTGGCATCTGGCCCCGGTCGGCTGAGCAAGTGGCGGAGATCCTCAAACTGGCAAACAGGGAAAAAGTTCCCGTCATACCCCGGGGCGCAGGGACGGGCCTGTCCGGCATGGCTGTTCCCGTCAGGGGCGGGATTGTTCTTGACTTGAGTCGCATGAACCGGATTGTGAAGATCAGCATCGAGGACCGGCTGGCTGTAGTCCAGCCCGGCGTGGTCTATGCCGATCTCGAAAAGGTCCTTGCAGCAAAAGGTTTTTTCTTTCCGCCGGACCCTGCCAGCGGAAAGGCATCCACCCTGGGTGGGAATGTCGCCACGAACGCCGGCGGACTCAAGGGCGCCAAGTACGGTACGACCCGCGATTATGTCCTGGCCCTCCAGGTGGTCCTGCCCGATGGGAGGATCATGAAGACGGGGTCCAGGGCCATGAAAAGTGTGTCCGGCTATGATTTAACAAGGCTGTTTGTGGGCTCAGAGGGGACTCTGGGCCTGGTGACGGAAATTACCCTGAAAATCAGCCCTCGGCCTGAGGCGACCTCTACAGCACTGGCCACTTTCGATGACCTGGAAGACGCCGGTCATGCCCTCACCGAGGTGATGCATAGCGGCATCATCCCCAGTGCGTTGGAGATATTGGGCCGGGAAACCATCCGGGCCATCAACCAGAACACGGACCTTGACCTCCCTGAGGTAGATGCCATGATCCTGGTGGAGACGGATGGTTACACGCACGGGGAAACGGACTACCAGATGCAGAAGGTTTTGGATGTGTTTAACCTGAACAACCCGAGGGAGGTCAAGCGGGCGGAAAACCAGAAAGAGGCGTCGGGACTGTGGGAGGCGAGAAAGTCAGCCTACGGGGTCCTGGCCAGGATAAAGACCCATTTCGTCCTGGAAGACGTGACCGTGCCCATGTCAAGGATTGCGGACCTCCTCAAGGGAATCGATAGTATCGCCAGGAGACATGATATCCAGATTGCCACGTTCGGCCATGCAGGGGACGGAAATCTCCATCCCCAGATTCTCTATGACGGCTACGATCCAGAGCAGGTAAAAAAGATGGAAGCGGCGAGTGGGGAGCTGTTCAAACTGGCCATTGATCTGGATGGGACGCTCACCGGGGAGCATGGCATCGGCCTTGCCAAGGCCCCCTACATGACACTGGAACACGATGAGACAGAGATGGCGGTGATGCGGGGAATCAAGCGGTTTTTTGATCCGAACAATATCCTCAACCCGGGCAAAATGGCTTTGGAAGGATGAGAGAGAACGATATGGAAGCAAAATATGATTTTGAACGGAAATACCGGGAACAGATTCTTCAGTGTTCCCGTTGCGGGTTCTGCCAGGCCGTGTGCCCGGTATACGGGGCGACCCTCAGGCCCGCGCTGAATGCCCGCGGAAAGATGCTCCTGCTCAAGGAGGTCATGGACGGAAAGATCGAACTCAACGATGAGTTGGTCGAGACCCTCTTCCAGTGCACCACCTGTGCAAGTTGCTTTGAGAGCTGCCCATCAGGTGTGAACGTGCCTGAAATTCTCAAGCAGGTGAGGAAAGACATGGTACACGTGGGTACGTGCCATCCGGCCTTCAAGGGGATGAACGAGGTGTTGAAGAAACACACCAATATCTATGCGGAGGATGAAAGGGAGGATTTCGACCGGGATCACAACCAAAAGGCTGAATACGTCTTTTTCGTGGGATGCGTGGGTCTATACCGGGAAGATGAGTCCACCGAAGAGACCCTTGAACTGCTGGACCGTCTGGGAGTGGACTACACCCTGATCGATGAGGCGTGCTGCAGCGGAGTCCTGGAAGATGTGGGATACGAACTGAACGAAGATCTTGCCCGCAAGAATATGGACAGTATCCTCGCAACAGGTGCAAAGAAGGTGATCACCGGCTGCCCTTACTGTTTCAGGACCTTCAACAACAGGCCCCAGTACGGGGAACTCAAGGAGAAGGGCGTGGAGGTCGTTCATGTCAGCCAGTTCCTGAAAGATTTTGATTTTGGGGTCAAGACGGACAAGGTGGTGACCTATCACGATCCCTGTGATCTGGGGAGGCATTGCCATATCTATGATGAACCGAGGGAAACGATCCGGCAAATTGCCCCCAATTTTGTTGAGATGCGGGACAACCGGGAAAACGCCTTGTGCTGCGG
>Ga0315556_1000995_pt1 | contig 17455 bp, 12 predicted proteins | sample SalMarSW160310MG_FD_202112 | JGI IMG/M metagenome (GOLD analysis project Ga0315556, IMG submission 202112) | Salt marsh sediment microbial communities from the Plum Island Ecosystem LTER, Massachusetts, United States - Salt Marsh Sediment SW1603-10 ...
CCGGGCAGAGATGCTGGTGCAGACCTATCGCGGACTCGCGGTCCTCGACAACCTCGACCAGGTGCTCGAGGCGCTGCTGGGCATAGTGGCGCGGGAGACCGACGCCGAGCAGGCTGCTTTGTTCCTCAACGACCCGCGTACCGGGGAGCTCTACTCGCGGGTCACCCACGGCAGCTTCAGGCGCGAGATTCGGTTTCTCAACGACGAGGGCGTCGCCGGCCGGGTGTTTCGCAGCGGTCGCGGGGAGATCGTCCCCGAGGCCTACGCCGATAGCCATTTCAACCCTAAGATCGATCAGAAGACCGGGATCACCACCCGCAACATCATCGCGGTGCCCATCCGCACGGCCGCCGGCGAGATCATCGGCGTCGCCGAGTCCATCAACCGTCGGGGCAGCGCGTTCACCCCCGAGGATCTGGAGACCCTGGAGGAGCTCACTACCCAGGCCTCCATCTTCCTCAAGAGCACTCAGTTCGCCGAGGAGATGGAGCGGGCCAAGGTCCAGGAGCTGGAGTTCCTGGACATGGTCTCGGGCATCACCTCCGAGATCGATCTCTCGGCGGTATTGCGCAAGGTCATGAGCGAGGCCACGCGCCTGCTGGACGCCGAGCGCTCCACCCTGTTCCTCAACGACGAGAAGACCGGCGAGCTCTGGTCCCAGGTGGGCGAGGGGCTCACCACCACCCAGATCCGCATGCCCAACCACGTGGGTATCGCCGGCGCGGTGTTCACCTCCGGGGCGACCATCAATATCCCCCATGCCTACGCGGACCTGCGCTTCAACCCCGAGTTCGATCGCAAGACCGGGTTCTTCACCCGCTCCATCCTGTGCGTGCCGGTGGTCAACAAGGAGGGCCGGACCATCGGCGTGACCCAGGTGCTGAACAAGAAAGGCGGGGTGTTCACCGAGGAGGACGAGTCGCGGCTCAAGGCGTTCACCGCCCAGATCGCCGTGGGCCTGGAGAACGCCAAGCTCTTCAACGACATCCAGAACATGAAGAACTACAACGAGGGGATGCTGCGCAGCATGTCCAACGGCGTGCTGACCCTCGACGCGGAGGGGCGGATCCACACGTGCAACGATGCGGGCCAGCGCATCCTCGGCATGGAGCGCGCCCGGATCGTCGGCGTGCCGGCCGCCGAGCTGTTCACCGAGCGGGGCGCCTGGGTAGCCGAGCGCATCCGCCGGGTGGACGAGACCCAGCGCCCGGATGTCTCCATGGACGCGGAGCTGGAGCTGGGGGCGCGCCGGGCCTCGGTCAACCTCACCGTGCTGCCCTTGCTCAGCACGGAGGAGACCCGGCTCGGGACCATGCTGGTGCTCGAGGACATCACCGGCGAGAAGCGCGTCAAGGCCACCATGTCGCGCTACATGGACCCGTCCATTGCGGACCAGCTGCTGCAGAGCGAGGACATTCTCGGCGGCAAGAGCACGCCGGCCACGGTGCTGTTCACCGACATCCGCGGCTTCACCACGCTCGCCGAGAAGCTCGGCGCTGCCGGGACCGTGTCTTTCCTCAACGAGTACTTCACGCTGATGGTGGAGTGTTTGCAGCGCGAGGGAGGCATGCTCGACAAGTTCATCGGTGACGCCATCATGGCGGCATTCGGCATCCCGCTCGGCCACGGCGACGACGAGGACCGAGGGGTGCGTGCGGCCATCGAGATGATCCGCACCCTGGACGGCTGGAACGAGGTGCGCAGGGCCCGGGGCGAGGACCCCGTGGACATGGGTATAGGACTCAACACCGATACCGTGGTGTCGGGCAACATCGGCTCGCCGCGGCGCATGGACTACACCATCATCGGCGACGGGGTGAACCTGGCTGCCCGGCTGGAGAGTGCCTGCAAGCAGTATTTCTCCCGCATCCTGATCAGCGAGAACACCTACCGCAAGCTGCGTGGCACCTACCGCATTCGCGAGATCGACCGGGTGGTGGTGAAGGGAAAGACCGAGCCGGTGGGCGTCTACGAGGTGCTCGACTACCATACGGAGCAGACCTTTCCGAACCTGATGGAGGCCGTGGGCCATTTCAAGGAGGGTCAGGGGCATTACCGAGCGGGGCGCTGGGACCCGGCGATTCGCTCCTTCGGCGAGGCTCTGCGGCTCAACTCCGCCGACCGGCTCGCTGCGATGTACGTGCAGCGCTGCGAGCGACTCAAAGCCGAGCCCCCCGGCGAGGGCTGGAATGGCGTTTGGGTGATGACGGCGAAGTAGGCGACGCCGCATTCGCCCCCACAATGGGTGGGAGCGAGCTCCAGCTCGCGACCAAGAAGGTCTTTGATCCCCTCACCCCGACCCTCTCCCGGGGGGGAGAGGGTGTAAACCGTGTTCGGGCTCTGTACGCCATTCCCCTCTCCCTCCAGGGGCTGGGGTGAGGGGGGCTAGGGGGCTGCGCTGACGACGGCGTCGGGTCGCTGCGCGACCCGTATATGGTCTCCTCGCTCGTACGATTGATCACCTATCGCGAGCTGGAGCTCGCTCCTACAATCTTTGGCTACCGTCTAGCGATCTCTTTCCGGGGAGGGACCGAGTGTGAGAGCACTGATTGGGATGGTTCTGGCCGTCATGAGTCTGGCCGCCGAGGCCCGGGCCCTGTCGCCCGAGGAGGTGCCTCAGCCGCTGCGGCCCTGGGTCCAGTGGGCCTTGTTCGATCACCCCGACCGGAGCTGTCCCATCGCGTATAACCGCGCGGACCGCGTGTGCAGCTGGGAGAGCCGGCTCAGCCTGAACGTGCAGCAGACCAAGGGCACCTTCGTCCAGGACCTGAGCCTGTTCGCCGAGGCTTGGGGCGCCTTGCCGGGCGATGAGACCCATTGGCCCCAGGACGTGCGGGTCGACGGCGTTGCGGCGGCCGTTGGCCTGCATGACGGGCGGCCGGCGCTCAGGCTCAAGCCCGGCCAGCACCGCATCGAAGGCACCTTCAGCTGGCGGCAGCCGCCTGAATCCCTGCTGGTGCCCGCGGATGCCGCCCTGATCACCCTGGAGGTGCTCGGTGAGGTGGTGCCGGCCCCGGTCGTGAGTGCTCAGGGCCAGGTCTGGCTCAGGTCCCGAGAGGCGCCCAAGGCGGGGGCGCCGCCCGAAGCGAGGCTCGACGTCAAGGTCTTCCGCCGCTTGATTGACGACAACCCCCTCCAGCTGGTCACCCGCATCGAGCTGGCCGTGGCCGGTCCGGAGCGGGAGGTCGCCCTCACCGGGGCCCTCGGGGCCGGCTTCGTGCCCCTCCGGCTCGAAAGCCCGCTGCCGGCGCGGGTCGAGTCCGACGGACGACTGCGGGTCCAGGTGCGGCCCGGTCGCTGGACGCTGAGCCTCAGGGCCCGCCATCCGGCCTATCTCACCGAGATCTCGCCGCCGTCCGCCGAGCCGCCCTGGCCGGCGGAGGAGGTCTGGGTGTTCGAGGCGCACCCCGACCTGCGTCTGGTGAAGATAGAAGGGGTGGCCGAGATCGATCCCGCGCAGACCAGTCTACCGGCTGACTGGCAGCGGCTGCCGGCCTACCGGGTGCGCCCGGGGGATACCCTGCGCCTTAATGTCCAGCGTCGTGGAGACCCCCAGCCCGCACCGGACCGTCTGGAGCTGGACCGTACCGTCTGGCTCGATTTCGACGGCGGCGGCTACACCTTGCGCGATCGGCTCTCGGGCACCTTGACCCATGACTGGCGCCTGAGCTCCAGTCCCGCATTGGCCTTGGGTCGGGTGCTGCTGGATGGCAAGCCTCAGCTCATCACGCGCCTGTCGGGGGCGTCCGCAGAGGGCGTGGAGGTACGCCGGGGACGCCTGAACCTGGTGGCGGACGCCCGTGTCGAGCGCCGCTCATCGGTCCTGCCGGCCGTCGGCTGGGGTCGGGATTTCCAGCGGGTGAAAACCGCGCTCAACCTGCCCCCCGGCTGGGAGCTGTTCGCGGTGACAGGTGCGGAGCGGGCTTCCGGCGGCTGGCTGCAGCGATGGACGTTGCTGGATCTGTTTCTCGTCCTGGTGGTCGCCATCGGCGCCGGGCGTCTCTGGGGCTGGCCCTGGGCGCTGCTCGCTCTCGCCACCCTGGGGCTCACCTGGCACCAGCCCGGGGCACCCCAATGGGGCTGGATCAACCTCCTCGCCGCGGTCGCGCTGCTGCGCGTCCTGCCCGAAGGCCGTTTCCACGGCCTGGCGCGCTGGTACCGCAACCTGAGCCTGTTGGGCCTGGTGATCATTGGTGTGCCCTTCCTGGTCAACCAGGTCAGGGTCGGCATCTATCCCCAGCTGGAGCAGCCGGAATGGACGGTGCAGCCCGAGACTCAGGCGTCGGCACCCGTCGCCGCAGCCCCGACGGCGGATGCCCTGATGTCACGTTCCTTCGCGGAGAAGAAGGGCGTCGGGGGAGCCCGTTTCATGGCGAAGCCTGCAGGGCCCGCAGCCCCACCTCCCCGTCCGGCCCTGGACGAGATCGACCCCAATGCCCAGATCCAGACCGGACCCGGCCTGCCGGATTGGCAGTGGCGGCGCGTGGAGATCGGCTGGAACGGTCCGGTGGAGCAGGGCGAGACGCTACGGATCTACCTGATCTCTCCGGCGGTCCGGCTCATGCTCAATCTTCTCGGAGCGGGTCTGGTGCTCGCGCTGGCCTGGCGCCTGTGGCGAGGCGGAGGCGCTGCGCCACGGACGCGCGGCGGGGCGGCGGCCGCGGCCCTGATTCTGGGCGCGGGTGTTTTGCTGGGCCCCGGCGCCGTCCCCGAGGCCCGGGCCGCGGAGTACCCACCCTCCGAGCTGCTGCAGCGCCTGGAACAGCGCCTGACCGAGCCTCCTGATTGCCTCCCCGCCTGCGCCCAGATCGCGCGCATGAGCCTGACGGCAGACCGCGGGGGGCTGCTCCTGCGTTTGGAGGTCCATGCCGAGCAGTCGGTCGCCGTGCCCCTGCCGGTCGCGACCGGGGAGTGGCTCCCGGGGATGGTGAGCGTGGACGGCACCCCCGCGGTCGCGTTGCGACGTGGCGCGGAAGGCCAGCTCTGGCTGAAGGTGGACCCGGGGGTCCACGAGGTCGCCCTGGCGGCCGAGCTTCCGGCGGCGGAGCGGATCTCCATCCCTCTGCCGTTGCCGCCGCGCAGCCTGGACGTGAAGGTGCACGGCTGGACCCTGCTCGGCCTCGATCCGACCGGCCACGCCTCGGGCCAGCTGCAGCTGGAGCGGCAGGGGTCTGCCCAGGGTGCCGCGTCCGCGGCGCCCGCCCTGCAGCCCCAGGCGCTGCCGGCCTTCGTGCGCATCGAGCGCACCCTGCACCTGGGGCTCGATTGGCGGGTGGAGACCCGGGTGCAGCGGTTGGCCCCGGCGCGGGGCTCCGTGCTGCTGCGCTACCCCTTGCTGCCCGGTGAGTCGGTCACCACCGCCGGCATCCAGGTCGAAGGGGGACAGGTGCTGATCAACCTCGGCGACGGGCAGGACCGTTTTGCCTGGGACTCCTCGTTGCAGAAGGCTGCCGAGATCGATCTCATCGCAGCCGACAATCGGCACTGGACCGAGGTCTGGCGCCTGGACGCCAGCCCGATCTGGCACCTGGCGCTCGCGGGTATCCCGGTGGTGCACCACCAGGACCGCGCCCAGCGCTGGCTCCCGGAGTGGCGGCCCTGGCCGGGAGAGACGGTGAGCATTCGGGTCACCCGGCCGGAAGGGGTGCCCGGCGCCACCCTGACGGTCGATTCGAGCCGTCTGTCGGTCAGCCCTGGCCAGCGCGCGACCGACGTAGAGCTGGAGCTCGCCCTGCGCAGCAGTAAGGGTGGTCAGCACAGTGTCCAGCTGCCTGAGGGCGCCAGGCTGCACTCCGTGTCGATCGACGGGCGGACCCAGCCCATTCGTCAGAGCGGGCGCTCGGTGACCCTTCCGCTGACGCCCGGAAGCCAGCGGGTCGCCCTGGACTGGCAGGAGGCGCGAGGAATGACCTGGGTCTTCCACACCCCGCGGGCGGACCTTGCGGCGCCCAGCGTCAACGCCTCCATCCATTTGGAGCCCGGTCAGGACCGCTGGATCCTGCTGGCCGGCGGTCCCGCCCTGGGACCTGCCGTACTGTTCTGGGGCGTGCTGCTGGTCCTGGTGATGCTGGCTTACGGACTGGGACGGATCAACCTCACCCCGCTGCGGGCCTGGCATTGGCTGCTACTCGGCATCGGGCTCAGCCAGTCCGAGGTCTGGGTCGGCGCCCTGGTGGTGGGATGGCTGATGGCCCTGGGGCTGAGGTGTCGGCAATCGACGGGGATCTCCCGGGGACGGTTCAACTGGACCCAGATTGGACTCGGGCTGCTGACGCTCGCCGCCCTCTGGCTGTTGTTCGCCGCGGTTCAGCAGGGGCTGCTGGGGTTGCCCCAGATGCAGGTCGCGGGAAACCAGTCCGACGCCTTCTCGCTCAACTGGTACCAGGATCGGGCCGCAGCGCTGCTGCCCGGTGCCTGGGTTCTGTCGGTCCCCCTGTATTGGTACCGCGTGGCCATGTTGGTCTGGTCCCTATGGCTCGCTTTCGCGCTGCTGGGATGGCTGCGCTGGGGCTGGAGGTGCTATTCGCGCGACGGCTTGTGGCGGGCGATCCCCCTGGAGCTGCGCAAGGGGTATCGCAAGCGCCACGCGGCCGAGGCCTCGGCGCCCGCGCCCGAAGGCGGTGAGCGCGCCGTGTAGGAGCGACCTCCAGGTCATTTATTGCCGGGTGTCTTTTCGCGAGCTGGAGCTCGCTCCTATGAGAGATGCAGGGCCCGAGGCCGTGGCGGTCACGAATGCTGCTTTGCCGCGCGCAGCACCTTGAGCTGGAACAGGGTGTTGCGCTCCTCTTCCTCCAGGGCGGACTGGATGAAGCGGATGGTGTTCAGGTAGCGCGGGATGATGTTGTACCTGAGGGCGTTCACGCGTTTCTGGGCCTTGCGCTGCTCGGCGATGAGCCGGCCGAGCGCCATCTCCACCTCGCTGAGCCGGGCGAGCAGCAGGGCCGCTTCGGTCATGGCGCGGCGGGTCTCGTCGAAGATCGAATCCACGCCCATCAGTCCCACCGGCTTGAGCTCCAGAGCCCGCGCCTCCACCGACGGATACTGAACGCCGAGGCTGCTGCGCGGCAATATGTCCACGGCGATGGTGGCGTCGGTGCCCAGCGCGGCCTGCTGCAGGGCGCGCCCGCCCATGCGCATCTGGGTAATGGAGAGCGCCCGGTAGGCCCGGGTGAGGGCCCGGCGGGCCTGCTCGCGCAGATCCCGGTAGGTGCGGATGCGCTCGTAGACCAGGCGCGTGAGCAGCTCGCGCTTGCGCTCGAGCAGGGAATGGCCTTCTTCCAGGAACCGCACCTGCTTGCGCAGCCGGATCAGGTTACTCTTGGTCGGGGCGACCTTGATCAGCGGTCTGGCCATGGGACTCAGTCGCCGCTGCGGTGGTACTTGGCGAGATCCGTCTCGCGGACCCGCGTGAGCTCTTCCTGGGGGAACATGCTGAGCAGCTCCCAGGCGAGGTTGAGGGTCTCGATGATGCTGCGGTCCTCGTCCTCGCCCTGGCTGACGAAACGCTGGTCGAAGGCGTCGGCGAAGCCGAGATAGCGCCGGTCACGCTCGGACAGCTCGTCGGCCCCGATGATCGAGGCCAGGTTGCGGGTTTCCAGGGCCCGGGCATACATCGCATACAGCTGGTTGGCCACCCGGGGATGGTCCTCGCGGGTGTCGTCCTTGCCGATCCCGTCTTTCATCAGGCGCGACAGCGACGGCGAGACGTGCACCGGCGGGTAGACGCCCTGGTTGTGCAGCTCCCGGGAGAGCACGATCTGTCCCTCGGTGATGTAGCCGGTCAGGTCCGGGATGGGGTGGGTGATGTCGTCGCTCGGCATGCTCAGCACCGGGACCAGGGTGATCGAGCCGTGGCGGTTGTGGATACGCCCGGAGCGCTCGTAGATCTCGGCGAGATCCGAGTAGAGATAGCCCGGATAGCCCTTGCGGGCGGGCACATCGCCCTTGGCGGTGGAGACCTCGCGCAGGGCCTCAGCGTAGTTGGTCATGTCGGTCATCACCACCAGCACGTGCCGGTCGAGATCGAAGGCCAGATACTCGGCGGCGGTCAGGGCGAAGCGGGGCAGGGCGAGGCGCTCCACCGGCGGGTCGTCGGCCAGGTTGATGAACATGGTGACGTTGCCGAGCACGCCGGACGAGGTGAGCTCCTCCTGGAAGAAGTTCGAGTCGGCGTAGGAGACCCCCATGGCGGCGAACACGATGGAGAATCGGCTCTCCTCGTCCGGCAGCTTGGCCTGGCGCACGATCTGCGCGGCAAGCCGGTTGTGCGGCAGGCCCGAGGAGGAGAAGATGGGCAGCTTCTGGCCGCGCACCAGCGAGTTCAGCCCGTCGATGGTGGAGATGCCGGTCTGGATGAACTCGCGCGGGTAGGTGCGGGCCGCCGGGTTGATGGCCGAGCCCGACACCGGGCGGCGCAGCTGGCTGACGATCGGGGGGCGCTGGTCTCTGGGCTGGCCGATGCCGTCGAAGATCCGGCCGAGGATCTCCGGCGAGAGGGCGAGCTCCAGCGGTTCGTCGAGAAAGCGCACCCAGGTCGATTCCAGGTCCAGACCATCGGTCCCCTCGAACACCTGGATCAGCACCTCGGGACTGCTGGTGCGGATCACCTGGCCGTTGCGTTCGCTGCCGTCGGCGTCGCGAATGCTGACCCGGTCCCCGAAGGCGACGGGACCGGTGCCGGTGATCGTCAACAGGCCTCCCTGGGCTCGCGTGCAGCTACGGTACTCCACGGCGCTCACGGTGCGGTCCCCTCCTGGGCGGCGGCGTAGCTGATGCGCAGCTGTTCGAAGGTCGGGGCGATCTGGTCGCGCAGCTCCTGGATGCGCTCGACCTGGTCGCTCGAAAAGCTCTGCTTGAGGCGTCGGGCCCTTGGGAGCAGATCCAGCGCGGCCAGCTCCTGGATCGGCACCCCCAGCTCCACCAGCTCGGCGCCCTTTTCGTAGATGCTCAGCGCCACGTCGAGCAGCGCGAACTGCTTGGCCGGGGAGGCGAAGCTGTCGTTTGGCTCCAGCGCGCTCTGCTGCAGCACGGCCTCCTTGATGAGGGCCGCCCCCTCGAGCACCCAGCGCTGGGTCGGGGAGAGCGCTTCGGGTCCGACCAGGTTCACGATGCGCGAGAGCTCCGCGTCGCGGGCCAGCAGGTTCAGGGCCTGGGCTCGGCGTCCCTCCCAGTGCGGACTCACGTTGGCCGCCCACCAATGGGCGGCATCCGGCACGTGCTCGGAGAAGCTCCCTACCCAGTCGATGGCGGGGTAGTGGCGGGCGTCGGCGAGCTCCTTGGAGAGCGCCCAGAAGGTCTGGATGATCTCCTTGGTATGGCTGGTCACCGGCTCGGAGAAATCGCCCCCCGGTGGAGACACGGCGCCGATCAGGCTGATCGATCCCTCGCCGCAGCAGGGTGTCTCCACCCGGCCCGCACGCTCGTAGAAGGCCGCGAGCCGCGAGGCCAGATAGGCAGGGTAGCCTTCCTCGACGGGCATCTGTCCGAGCCGTCCGCCCACCTCGCGCAGGGCCTCCGCCCAGCGGCTGGTGGAGTCAGCCAGCATGACGACGTCATAGCCCATGTCTCGGAAATACTCCGCCAGCGTGATGCCGACGTAGATGGATGCCTCGCGGGCGACCACCGGCATGTTGGAGGTGTTGGCGACCAGCAGCGTGCGGTCCATGAGGGGGCGGCCGCTGTAGGGGTCCTTGAGCCGCGGGAAGGTCTCCAGGATGTCCACGAGCTCGTTGCCGCGCTCCCCGCAGCCCACGTAAATGACGATGTCGGCGTTGGCCCAGCGCGCCACCTGCTGCTGCACCACCGTCTTGCCGGCGCCGAAGGGGCCGGGCACCGCCGCCTTGCCGCCCTTCATCAGCGGGAAGAAGGTATCGAGGATGCGCTGGCCGGTGATCAGCGGCTCCACCAGGTGCACCCGCTGTCGGTAGGGTCTGGGCCGGCGAACGGGCCAGCGGTGGAAGAGCCGCAGCCTGTGTACCCGCCCGGCCTCGTCCTTCACCCGCCCGATGCTGTCCTCCAGCGTGTACTCGCCGGCGGGGGCCAGCTCCACCAGCTCGCCCCGTAACCCCGGGGGCACCAGGATGCGGTGGAGCACCAGCGGGGTCTCCTGCACGCTGCCGAGGGCGAGCCCGCCCTGGACCGCGCTGCCGGTTCCCAGCCCTTCGCCCGGCTCGAACCGCCAGCGCTGAGACCGGTCGAGGGCCGGTACCTGGACCCCTCGCGGCATGTGGTCGCCGGAGGATTCGAAGATCCGGGTGAGCGGTCGCTGCACGCCGTCGAAGATCTGTCCGATCAGACCCGGCCCGAGCTCCACCGAGAGCGGATAGCCCAGTCCTTCTGCCGGTTCCCCGGGGCGCACCCCCTCGGTACTCTCGTAGGCCTGGATGATGGCCTGGATCCCGCTGAGCGCGATCACCTCGCCGGACAGACGGAGGTCGCCGACGCGCACCTGCTCGCCGTTTCTGATGCCCGGCAGGTCGGCGATCAGGATGGGGCCGTTTACCTCGCGGATAGTCCCCCGGGCAGTGGTCATGGGCTTGGGCTCGTCGCGGCTGCCCGAGCCCGGGTGTGCGGGATCAGAGGCTGGCACGGAAGCTGTCCTCCGGGGTCTGCGGGAGCAGGCGTTCGACGATCGCCTGCAGGATGGGCTGCTCCAGCCGGCGTTGCCGCCCCTCGAAGGTGTTGTCCACGCGCGAGCGGTTGTCCGGCGTCCGCACCAGGAGGCCGCCCAGGCACTCGCGGCATTCCGGACCCAGGGTGATGTCGTGCCCCGGCACCGCGGCGAAGGCGTCCCACTGGGGCTCGAGCTCGTCGTGGTCGCGCCGGTTGAGCTCCACCACCAGGGCCGGCGCGTCCATGGCCGCCGCGCTGCGCGCCAGCAGCGCCTTGAGAAACGCGAGGTAGCGGACGCGGTCCTCCATGAACCCGGAGAAACGCTCGGCGAGCCGCTGGTGGACGGCCTGGACCATCTCCCAGCGCAGCCGGTCCATCTGGCCGCGCAGCTTGAGCTCGTTGGCCTGGACCGCCCGGCGGTAGCTGCGCTCGGCTTTGGACTTGGCGATCAGCACCTCGCGCTCCTCGCGCAGGTGCAGGCGGTCGTGGGCCTCGCCGAGGATGCTGTCGCGGCTGCGCTGGGCGCGCTGCCGGTACTCCTCGGCCAGGTGACTGGCCCGCTCCAGGATCGCCGCCTCGAGCTCGGAGACCTTGTCCACCCCTTACCTCCGTTCGTCCAGCTCGGCACCACCGAGCAGCGCCCGCACCTGGTCGTCGATGATCCCCCGGAAGCGCTCCGGCTCATGGAGTCTGGGCACCTCCGTCACCAGGATGCGCCCCCCCTCGGAGCGCACCTGTCGAAGCCGCAGACTGCAGCACTGCGACAGGGATGCATCCAGCACGACGAAGGCGCGGGCGCGCGAATGCAGCAGATCGACGAGGACCCGCTCCAGATCTTCCTCCGAGGCATCCGGAAAGGTCTCGAAGCCGATCAGCCGGAAGCCCTCGGTCAGGGCCGCCTCACCCATGAAGAGCAGGCGCGTCGCCTCATGGAGCCCGCTGTCGGGGCTGCGCTGATCGGGCGGCATGGGTCAGATCTTGTCCAGCAGGAGGATGCTGACCACCAGCCCGTAGATCGCGATCCCTTCGGCCAGGCCGAGATACACCAGGGTCCGGCCGAAGATCTCCGGCTTCTCGGCCAGCGCCGCCAGCGAGGCGGCCCCGATCGGTCCCACCGCGATGCCCGCGGCGATGGTGCTGAACGCGGTGGGCAGGCCTATGCCCACCAAGGCGAGGCCCAGTCCCAGGGAGACCTCGCCGGTCGTGGCGGCCTTGACCAGCTCGGGCTGGGCGAGCGCGTCCTGGACCCCGATGACCAGCAGCGCAATCTGCGCCGTGACGAACAAGGCCAGGCTGCCGATCAGGGTCCGGCGCGGGCTCCATCTGCGCCGCGGGGCCCCGCGCGGGCGCAGCTCGAGGTAGATGCCGACGGCGATCGTGCCCAGAACGCCCAGGGTCATGAGACTGATCAGCCAGTGCATGGTCTGCTCCTTCGCTAGCGGGTGATGGTCATGGGGTCAGGCGTTGCGGCGCCTGGCCAGGCCGTTCAGCCGCAGCGGCTGGAACTCCCGGCCGTCGCCCGAGAAGTATCGGGAGAACCCCTCGTAGTATTCCAGACGCAGCGCCTGGATGGTGACGATGGCGCCTTCGAGCACGAGCACAAACAGATTGCCGAGCACCAGGGTGATCCAGTGCCCCGTCGTGTCCATCATGTCGGCCAGGGTGAAGACGGCGATGGCCAGCGCCACGTGGTTCAGGCCGAAGGCCGCCACCCGCAGAAAGGACAGGGTGCTGGAGATGTTGTGCATGACGGTCTCGAAGGTCTCGATGACGATCATCAGGATCTTTTCGCCGAGGGGGGCCCGGATCTCGACCCATTGGTAGGCGGCCATTGCGGCCAGCGCGGCCAGGGCGACGGTGCCACCCACGGCGTCGATTCGCCCGGTGCTGAGCCAGTCGTAGGCGCTGGCGAGCAGGCCTGCGAAGAACAGCAGGTTCATGACCCCGTTGGCGTCGAACAGCGCGGCGGCGGGTCGGCCCTCGACCAGCCGGTTGTGGACGCTGATCAGGTTGGCCAGGACCAGGAATGCGACGCCCCACACCAGGGCGACCTTGAGCATAAGCACCGGGTCGGACAGGGGGCTGATCCAGATGGGGTGAATCAGGGTCTCGTAGCCGAAGACGCTGCCATACAGGAAGCCGAAGGCGGCCGAGGACAGGCCCGCCAGAAAGATGCAGAGCCACAGCGTTCCGACCTTCGGGCGCAGCGCCAGCCCGGCCAGGGCGATGACCGCGCCGTGGCCGACGTCGCCGAACATCATCCCGAACATGAGAACGAAGGTCACGGCGAACACCGAGCTGGGCTCGAACTCGCCATAGCGCGGTATGCCGTACTGGCGCACGAACAGGCAGAAGGGGCGCAGCGCCCTGGGGGTCGCCATGGCGCTGGGGACTTCCGGGCGCTCCTCCGGGCGGGGATCGCGGGCGCTGAGCTGGAATGGGTAGAGCAGCCGGCGTCTGAGCCCGCGCTCCATACGCCCGACCTCCCGGGCGGGCACCCAGCCCCTGATCAGGGACAGGAACCCGCTGGTGCGGGCGGCACTGTCCAGGCGCACATAGGGCTCGGCCTGGGTCAGGGTCCGGAGCGCGGACTGGAGCAGATCGCGGGTCTCCTCGGCGCGCCGTGCCGTGGTGGTCCTTTCCCGCTCGAGATCGCGACGCAGAGCGACGCGGCGCTCTGCCAGACGCTGGCGAATCCGGTCCGGCTCGTCACGCAGCTCCGGCGGGATGGAAAGGGCTTGAAATCCGGCCGTGTCCAAGACCGCACTGAGCTTGCCTTCCCCGGCGCTGCGCGGCCCGATGATGACCACGTGCGCATGGGTCTCCCCGAGCTGGAAGGGAAACAGCAGGAATCCGGCCAGACCGATGGCGTCGCGCAAGTGCTCCAGGTTGCCCCGCGGCACCAGGCCCACGTGGGTATCCAGGAAGGCGCTCTCCTGCTGGAGGCGGCCAAGGTCGATGTTCAGGGCGGCGAAATCGTCCAGGGTCTCGTCGAGCTGATCGACCATGCGCTGCTCTTCGGTCAGCGCCTGCAGGTGCTCCTCGCGGGCCGCGCACTCGGTCCAGAGCTGGCCCAGCTCCCGGTCGAGCCCCTCCAGCTCGGCCTCGCTCACCGGGTGCAGGTGCTCCAGCCCGGGGGCGAGCCTGAGGCCGAGCTGCTGGACGATCTTGTCCAGATGGTTGCGGTCGCGGTGGTAGAGCTCGCGAAACCGCTGCCCCGGCACCTGACCGAAGGCGGGCTCGTCGATCGGGCGCTGGTCCGGGCTGAATAGCCCGAGGTCGGCGAGGATCAGCGAGAACCGCGGAAGCTCCTCGCTCAGCAATCGCAGCTCCACGTGCTTCATTGGCAAGGGCTTGAACATCCGATCCTCGTCCCCTGGGGCCGCCGAGTCAGGAAGCCCGGCGCTGCGGCAGCGGCTCGGCGTCCCGCTCGGCCACACCCAGGGCCTCGCGGACCAGATCCGGGGCGAGGCCGAGCGCCTGGCCCTGAATGAGCACCTGGAGGCGCTTGAGGTCGATCTCCCGCAGCAACAGGTAGGCAAAGGCCCGGGCCGGCGCCGAAACCGAGTAGCGCAGCCGGTCCCGCGCCTCGTGCCGGAGAAGCGTCTCGAGCGCGCGCTCGACCTGGACCGCGGTGCCCGCCGTGCCCAGCGCGCCACGCAGGGTCGGCGGCAGGTCCTCGATCACCGCCTCGAAGTCGGGCAGGGAGCAGAGCTGCTGCAGCCGCTCGCGATCCAGGCGCAGCCCCTGGGGTATCAGGATGAAATAGGTCTCGGCGGGGCCCAGGGCGTAGGCGAAGCGGTAACGCAGCAGCCAGACCAGGTTCTGTTGATCCACCAGCCCTCTGACCAGCCGGCGCAGAGGCTCGCGGTGACGCTCCTCCAGGCGTTCCGCACGCTTGACGAGACCGCCGAAATAGAGTCGGTCAATGGTGGCGTCCAGGTACAGCGCCTCGTGGCGGGCCTCGAAGGCGAGTCGCGCCTGCCGGGCGATGTCCCCGTAGGGGCTCGGCTCGAGCATCTTGAGCAGCTCGCCGATGGATTCGGCCTGCAGCAGCGCGGCCAGCGGCATCCGCGTGTAGGGCGGCAGATCGTAGAGATTGTCTTTGATGGCGCGAGGGTCGAGTCCGTGGAGCTTGCCGCGGATCAGCGTCTTGAGATTGAACAGCTCGAAACGGCGTGCCCAGAACTGGAAGAAATCGCGGATCTCCCCGCCGACCGCGCGCAGCACGATGGTGAGCTCGGCGAGCAGGGTGCCGATCAGCGCGTTCTCGATCGCTCGGGACCTGGCCTGCCCCTTCATCGGCGGCTCGAGCAGCGGGGCGAAGCCTTCGAGGCGGGGAATCTGGGCGAGCGGCCGGTCGATCATCGCCTCGATGGCATCGTCGTCGATGAGCTGCCGGGCAAGGAATGCCACGCGTGTCGCCAGATAGGCCTCCGATCGGGTGATATTGGCGGATGGCACGGGTGTGCTCCGGCCCGGCCTAGAGACTCGGGTCGACGAGGATCGCGAAGGCGGCCTCGAACGCTTCCTCGTCGCGCTCGTCGGCGAGCCGACGCAGGTGCAGATGGTGCTCGTCGTAGCGCAGCTTCAGCTCGTCGACGGTCTGCTCGGCGCGGGTTTGTGCCTTGGACACGAAGGACTCGTGCAGCTCCGGGATGCGCATCTCGAATCGCTCTTCCTCGTTGCGCGCCTCGCTCAGGGCCTGTTGGATGACCTTTTGTCGCTGGTCCTCGGCCTTGTGCACGATCTCCTGCGCGCGCTGCTCGGCGTCGAGCAGTCTCTGTAAGCTCTCGTCCATCTCGCAGGTCGCCCCATCTGTGGGTGTGATATGGATGACGCTATGCCCAGCCCCCAGTGTAATGGAATTGCGGGGCGGTGGACGGATGGAAGACAGTAGATGGTAGACGGGGAAAAGAAAGCAGACAGTAGACAGTAGCCAGGGGTTGTCGGAGCGAGCTCCAGCTCGCGATGGACGTTGGTCCAAAAGCAGCACATTCCGCCACTGAAGATCTCAAGAGGGTTGTCGATGGGGGCTCAAACGGTAAGCGCGCCCGACGCATATCGATTCAAGCCGGTCGGGGTTGTCCGCTCCTGCTTCGAGGAGAAATTCGGCATTCCGCGTCAGCCGGGTCTGGTTCCGGAGGCGCGCGCCTTCTTGCAGCTGCATCCGCCCTATGATCGGGCCGAGGCGTTTGCCGGGCTCGAGGCCTTCTCCCATGTCTGGCTGATCTTCGTGTTCCACGGCATCGACTCGGGGCCGCGCGGACTCACGGTGCGTCCCCCAAGGCTCGGCGGCAACCGTCGGGTCGGGGTGTTCGCGACCCGTTCGATGTTCCGCCCGAACCCGATCGGCCTGTCGGTGGTGCGGCTGGACGGGATCGAGCGCGGGAGCGACGGAGTCCGGCTGAGGCTCGCGGGCGTGGACCTTCTGGATGGCACGCCGGTGCTCGATATCAAGCCGTACCTGCCCTATGCGGACAGCCTGCCCGAGGCCCAGGCGGGCTACGCCGACAATGCCCCCGAGCGGTTGCTGGACGTGGCCTTTGCCGATTCGGTCGAGCGGATGCTCGACTCCCGGGCCGACGGCGCTGAGCTGAGGCGCCTCATCGAAAGCGTGCTCGGGCTGGACCCCCGGCCGGCCTACCGCAGCGGAGACGGGAGCGGCGACCCGCGCATCTACGGCGTCCGTCTCCAGGGGGTGGACGTGCGCTGGCGGGTCGACGGCCGCAAGGCCCTTGTGGTGGAGCTGCGCGAGGCGCGCGACTGATGTGCGACGGCCGGAGCGGTCAGGCCCTGGCCGCGCAGAGCCGAGTCCCTCGGCACTCAGGGCCGAGGACACCCGATCAACGGAGCGCTGATCCTCCGGGCCGCCGCCAGATCCCCTCGAAGGTCCTCCAGGTCCGGCAGCGTGTCTGGGCGCTCGATCAGGGTCGAGACCGCCCCGAAGTGCTCCAGGGCCCGGCGGTACAGCTGCCAGACCGGGTCGGCGTCCAGGTCCACCGCCTCGTCCGCGACGAAGTCCCCCCTGGCCAGCGGCGTGCTCAGGTGCAGCTCCCAGACCCGATCGGCCGGCAGGCGCTGGAGGTAGACCTCCGGCTCGAAGCCCTTGGCGATCCCGCTCGCGTAGACGTTGCCGAGGTCGACGAGCAGCAGGGAATCCGAGCGCGCGGCGACCTCCGTGACGAGCTCCCACTCGGTCATCTCGCCGGGTGCCGGCGAGGTCCCGCTGCCTATGTTCTCGACCAAGATGCGGCGGCCGAGCCGATCCTGGACCCGGGCGACGCGCTCGGCGACCCGGGCGGCCAACGACGGCGCTCGCGGCAGGGCCTGGGGTGAAAGGCTGGCTCCCCGATGGCGGCCGCGCCCCCAGAGATGATCGGAGATCAGGGTGGGCTCGAAGCGCTCGATCAGGCGATGCAGGCGTTCGACATACTCCGAGGCTGGACCCGCGTCCCCGCCGAGGTCGAGGCCGATGCTGTGGAAGCTCAAGGGGTAGCACGCGCGGACCCGGTCGAGCTGGGCCAGCCGGGCCGGCTCGGCATCAATGAAGCTGTCCGGCGTGACCTCGACCCAGTCCACCCCAGGTCCTTCACGCAGCACGGCGGACAGGTGCTCCAGTCGAAGCTCCAGGCCAAAACCGAGAAAGGGGCGGGGCCCCAAGGGTGGCAGACCGGACACAGACCGAGACGCGTGTCGTCAGATTGATCTGGCGCGAAGATAGCGCTACCGGGCGGCCCCGGCAAGCCGAATTGGAAAGCGCATCGGCCCGTCTTTGATCTTGCCGTCGACGTCTCTTTGCTCGGTCGGAAGGCGTCTGGGATCGGCACCGGAGTGGATCGCT
>Ga0315556_1000996_pt1 | contig 17449 bp, 29 predicted proteins | sample SalMarSW160310MG_FD_202112 | JGI IMG/M metagenome (GOLD analysis project Ga0315556, IMG submission 202112) | Salt marsh sediment microbial communities from the Plum Island Ecosystem LTER, Massachusetts, United States - Salt Marsh Sediment SW1603-10 ...
AGGGAATCATCATGCCTTTCGGCAGTGCTTTCGAGTCCATGATTGACTTCTTGCCGCGGGCAAGTGGAGCAAGGGGAACTCGAATGAACCTTTCCGGCGTAAGTTTCCCGTCCTTGAATGAGTAAACCGCGATGCCATTGCCGGTGTCGTTGGGCTTCTTGCCGAGAGGATCAGTGAGCGACGACATTGACGCATAAAGCCTGCCTCCGTCGTGGCTGAAGGCGAGACCCAAATAGTAAGTCTGCCCGGCGCGCTGACCCAGACGGGTGTCTGGAAAATCTGTAACCTTGTGCGTCGTCCGATCAAGAATCGCAATCGACTGCTGAAAACCGGATTGCTCTGTTCCATATCCGTTGTTCAGGATCGCCAGGTAATGGCCGTCCGGACTCAGGACATCAGCCGTAGGGAAACTGTTGGTTGGCTGAGGATGACCGGGAGCCGGAACATAAAGCGCCTTGCCGGAAGGAAGATTAAGGGAGCGCCGCTGAGCCTTTTCAGGTCGCCTCGCCAGCTGAAAAACGACGACGATGACAACCAGGATTGCAAACACAACAAGCAAGGTACGCAGTTTCATTGGGCCACACTCCTCTGGATTTATGAAGATTGCGCATTATCTCACAATTCGGTGCCAACGAAACAGATTGCAACGCAATCTTAACAGATGAGAGGAAGGTTTCAGTAGAAGGAGAGGGGAAGAGGAAAGGGACACTGACAAATGCCGAGGTTAAAAGGGCATATCACAGACTGAAATCAGAACGCGCCGAGTGGCAACCAATGAACCCACCCGACACGTTCCACACCATCTGCTAGAAAGGTTCGGGACGCTCGCTACTCTTCAGACTCGGGCGGCAATCCAGGTTGCTGAGCAGCTGCTTCCTCGGCCGCCTTCTTCCGGCGTTCAGCGCGCTTGGCACGCAGTTCAGCACGCTGCTCCAACACTTTGGTTCCCACCAGTTCCAGCACGGCCGTATCCGCTCCGTCACCGCTTCGCCAGCCGGTCCGCACAATGCGGGTATATCCGCCGTTGCGCGACTCGTAGCGTTTTGCGATGTCCTCAAAGAGCTTCTTCACCGCCGCAGCGCTCAGAGCGTAACTTGCTGCAAGCCGCCGGGCATGCAGGTCGCCCCGCTTGCCGAGAGTAATCATATGCTCGGCAGCAACTCTCGCCTCTTTGGCTTTAGGAAGAGTGGTTTCAATCCGCTCTTCCAGGATCAGCGAAGTGACCAGATTCCGCAAAAGCGCCCGCCGATGCTCTGTATTTCTGCCCAGTTTTCTTCCGTAATTACGGTGCCGCATCTTTAGCTTTCCTGTCCCCAGGCTGGCTGGTCTGAAGCCGGCTGGCTGGCCACAGGCAGGGGATTACCCCTTTCGTCAAATTTCATGCCCAAGCCAAGACCCATTGCCGTGAGAATTTCTTTGATCTCATTCAGAGATTTCCTGCCGAAGTTCTTGGTCTTCAGCATCTCCTGCTCAGACTTTTGCACCAGCTCTCGAATCGTTGAAATGTTGGCATTCTTGAGACAGTTGTAAGAGCGGACGGAGAGTTCCAACTCTTCAACCGAACGGTCAAGGTTTTCATTATAAACCGTGGTCGGCTTCTCCTCGGCAATCTCCTCGGAAAGCGTCCCCTCTTCAAAGTTGATGAAAATACTCATATGGTCCTTCAGGAGTTTGGCCGCCAGGCCAATCGCATCCTGGGGAGTCACGGCGCCGTTGGTCCAGACGTCAAGAGTGAGCTTGTCATAATCTGTCATCTGCCCCAAGCGAGCGGCTTCCACCGCATAGTTCACCTTGCGAATCGGGGAGTGGACAGAGTCAACCGGGATATAGCCGATCGGAAGATCTTCATCAAAATTCTTTTCCGCCGAAACATATCCTCTTCCATTTTTCACGCGCATCTCGATCCGCAGGCTGCCACCCTCGCTGACCGTGGCGATATAGGAGTCCTTGTCCAGGATTTCAATATCGGCATCTTCCTGGATCATTCTCGAGGTCACCTCACCCGGCTCGCTCACTTCCAGCGTGAGAGTTTTCGGGCCCTCGACATTCATCTTCAAGGGAATCTGTTTGAGGCTGAGGATGATATCCGTTGCATCTTCCACCACACCAGGAATCGAAGAGAACTCATGCATGACTCCTTCGATCTTGACCGCGGTAATGGCTGCGCCCTCAATCGAAGAGAGAAGAACGCGGCGCAACGCATTGCCGATCGTCGTGCCAAAGCCGCGCTCGAAGGGCTGTGCGGTGAACTGACCGTACTTATCGGTCAGGGTATTTGTGTTGCACACAAGCCGCTTGGGCTTTTGAAAACCTTTCCAAAGCATATTACTTCACCTCCCTGGAGGCGCTGTCGTTGCCTCCAGCGCTGTCATCTTGGGTAAGAATACTATTTCGAATAAAGCTCGACGATCATCTGTTCCTGAATCGGGAAATTGACGTCTTCTCGCTTCGGCACTGAAACCACCTGGGCCTTCAGGCCCTCACGATCAAGCGCCAGCCACGGCGGAACACCGCGGCTCCCCGACAGGTCAAGAGACCGTTGAATCGATTCCAGCTTGCGGCTCTTTTCACGGACCGCAATCTCCTGTCCCGGGACCACATGGAACGAAGGGATATCGACCTTCTTCCCTGATACTTCGATGTGGCCGTGCCGGACCAACTGCCGCGCTTCGGCCCGCGACGCGGCCAGACCCAGCCGATAAACCACGTTGTCCAGCCGCTGCTCAAGCATCAGCAGCAGCATCTCGCCGGTAACGCCCCTTCGGCTTGCGGCCTTCTCAAAATAGTTGCGGAACTGGTTCTCAAGAACCTGATAGAGCCGCCGCACCTTCTGCTTTTCCCGGAGCTGGATCCCATAGCCACGGGGTTTCGGGCGCCGCGCCTTCCCGTGCTGGCCCGGAGGAAAGTTTCTCTTCTCAATGGCACATTTGTCGGTCAGACAACGCTGGCCCTTCAAAAAGAGCTTCTGCCCTTCCCTGCGGCAGAGCCGACATACTGCTTCACGATATCTTGCCAAGCAAACCTCCTGTCACGTCCCTTCCCGGACTGGGGCGGCAATCCAGTTCTTCTGACGAAATCAACATGGCACCGTCTCCTCAATCCTCATACGCTTGCTAACCTTTAAACTCGACGCTTCTTGGGCGGGCGACAGCCGTTGTGTGGAATCGGCGTCACGTCCTTGAGCTCACGGACATCCAGCCCCGATGCCGCAAGTGCGCGGATGGCTGATTCGCGCCCCGATCCCGGTCCCTTCACCCGAACCTGTACGCTCCGCATCCCGTGATCCCGGGCCGCACTGGCCGCCCGAGAGGCCGCCTGCTGAGCAGCAAAGGGCGTACCCTTACGGGATCCACGAAAGCCCAGTGCGCCGGCACTGGACCAGCAGAGGGTCTTCCCGTCGGGATCAGTAATGCACACCATCGTGTTGTTGAAGGTCGCACGGATGTGTACCACGCCGTGAGGGACAACGCGTTTGTCACGCTTTTTGAAACTCTTCTTCTTGCCTGCTTTAGCCGCCTTCGCCATAATCCTCCGTGGAAAATCCTGTTACGATCACCGGACCCAACCCGTGCCGCTCTGCCGGTCAAAGTCTAAGTCTTTGCAGATGCCTTCTTCTTGTTCGCGATCGTACCGCGGCGCGGACCTTTGCGCGTCCGGGCATTGGTATGAGTCCGCTGTCCCCGGACAGGCAGGTTGCGCCGGTGGCGCATGCCGCGATAAGAACCAATCTCAATCAGCCGCCGGACATTCAGCGAGACCTCTTTTCGAAGGTCTCCTTCGACGCCGCCTTCTTCCTCGATGATTTTCCGAATGTTCGTCACTTCCTCTTCGGTCAAGTCCTTGACCTGTTTAGTGGGATCGACACCCGCACGGCCAAGGATAGAAAGCGCGCGTGCGCGTCCAATTCCGTAAATGTAAGTGAGGCCAATTTCAACCCGTTTTCGGATCGGCAAATCGACCCCTGCAATCCGTGCCATAAAAAACCTCCAAGTCGCTCAAACCCGCCAGCTACTTTCCCAAAACATTGGCCGAAACAGCCGGCAAAATCCGTTGGCAGCTTCCTACCCTTGCCGCTGCTTGTGCTTGGGATTCACGCAGATCACGCGCAAAACCCTGCCTCGCCTCACCAACTTGCACTTGGCGCAAATCTTTCTTACAGAAGAACGTACTTTCATCTCTGCCCTCTTTTTCCCTACACCGACCGTCCAAGTTACCGTCTGACCACAGCCGACACACCTGTCGCGCTCCGGACCTTCCGGAACACCAACCTCACACCGTCACTTGTAGCGGTAGACAATGCGGCCTCGCGTCAAGTCGTATGGTGAAAGCTCCACAGCAACTCTGTCACCCGGGAGGATCCGGATAAAATTCTTCCTCATCTTCCCTGAAATATGCGCCAGAACCCTGTGCTTATTCTCCAGCTCCACACGAAACATGGCGTTCGGGAGCGATTCAACCACTGTCGCCATCACTTCAATCGCTTCTTCTTTGGCCATAGAACATTTTCTTCGCGTTAACTGCGAGCCAAACTCTCTCGCTTCCCGGCTACAACCGGGTTAAAACATCAGGTCCGTTGTGCGTTACGGCAATCATATGCTCAAAATGCGCCGAATGAGCGCCGTCGGCCGTGACAGCCGTCCACTGGTCATCCAGAATCTTCAACCCGGGACTACCTGCATTGACCATGGGCTCGATCGCCAGGACCATCCCCGCCTTCAACGGAGGACCATAACCCGGCTGGCCAAAATTAGGAATCTGGGGTTCTTCGTGGAGCTGACGCCCAATCCCGTGGCCGACAAATTCCCGCACGACTGAAAAACCGCTGCTGACGACGTGCTGTTCCACCACGGACGAAACATCGCCCAGCCGGTTTCCCACACGCACCTTTTCAATCGCCAGTTGCAGCGACTCCTCCGTTACACGGAGAAGCCTTTGGAGCGATTCCGAGATCGTCCCCACAGGGACCGTCATTGCAGAATCGCCATAATACCCGTCAATAATCACGCCCAGATCGAGACTGATGATGTCACCATCATTCAGACGACGATTCGATGGAATGCCGTGGACAATCTGTTCATTCACAGACGCGCACAAACAACACGGATAACCTCTGTACCCCTTGAAAGCCGGTTTTGCATCTGCCTTTGCCAGGCGGCGCTCAACAAACTTTTCCAAGTCCATCGTCGTAACACCGGGTATCGCCTGCTCGCGCGTTTCTTCCAATATTTCTCTGACTAGCCGTCCACTCCGGCGCAACTTTTCAATTTCCGTCGCCGACTTACAAATAATCATGGGTTTTCACAAGGTTCAGGAGCCTCTCGGTAATGACCTCAGGCTCGCCGTTTCCATCAATCTGCCTCAAGGCATTCTTTCGCCGATAATAATCGATCATCGGCAAGGTGTCCCGTTCGTACGCCTTCAGGCGTATTCTAATTGCACTCTCGTTATCGTCTGCTCGCTGAATCAGCCTGCCTCCGTCATTATCACAGATGCCGTCCCGGCGCGGGGGACTCATGTAAATGTTGTAAATCTCTCCGCAGGTCTGGCAAGTTCTTCTGCCCGTCAGTCGCTTGATCACGGAATCGGTCGCGACCTGGATATTGATAACCAGCGGCTCACCCAAGCCGGTTCTTTCAATCATGCCGTCAAGAAATTGGGCCTGAGCAGTGGTCCTGGGAAAGCCATCCAGAATGGCGCCTTCCCTGCAATCAGGCTGGCTCAGCCGCTCTTCCACGATGGGAGAGATGACGTCGTCCGGAACCAGTTCTCCTTTATCCATCTTAGCCTTAGCCGCCAAGCCAAGACCAGTTTTTTTCCGCGCGGCCTCCCGAAGGATATCACCGGTTGAGACGTGCGGAACACCGAACTCTCGAGCAACCACCCGCGCTTGGGTTCCCTTGCCAGCACCTGGGGGGCCCAGAAAAATAAGGATCTGCGCCATCGTTCGCCTTCTTTACGTCCAGCGCACTCACGAGGCGGCGCGACGCCCCCGAACTCGCCCCTTCTTCAGGAAGCCTTCGTAGTGCCGCATGATCAATTGAGCTTCAACTTGCTGGATGGTATCCATCGCAACACCCACCACAATTAGCAGAGAGGTGCCGCCAAAATAAAAGTTAATATTGAGGCCGTGCAACAGCCAGCCGGGAAGGTTTGAGTCGAACCAAGCACCGCCCATCCAGACCGGCAGGTGATTCACTCGCAAACCGGCAAGCATCACTTCGGGTATCAGTGCGATCAGCGCCAGATAAAGCCCGCCGACCCAGGTGATCTTCGTCAGAACATCATCCAGATGGTCAGCCGTCCGCTTCCCAGGACGAATGCCCGGAATAAATCCGCCCTGTTTTCGAACGTTATCGGCAACTTCGTCCGGATTGTAAATAATCGAGAGATAGAAATGCGCAAAGAAAATAATCATGATGACGTATGTCAAAGTATAAAGCGGCTCACCCCAGCCAAAAGCCGTTTGGAACCAAGTCAGCACCGCGCCCAAAGTTCCCTGCTTCCCCGCAAACAACGCGATGGTTTGCGGGAAGGTCAGAATCGAGACCGCGAAGATGATCGGCATCACGCCGCCGCTGTTGACCTTCAGCGGGAGGTGAGTGGAAACGCCACCAAGAACTTTCCGTCCCACAATACGCTTTGCGTACTGAATCGGAATACGCCGCTCACCACGCTCAACAAACACAATGAACGCCACAACCACGAGCATAAAGGCCAGCAGCAGAAAGACAATCGGGAAGCTCCACGTCCGCGTTACAAACACTTTCTGATAAAGGTTGGCGATCGCGTGCGGTAGCCCTACCACGATACCGGCAAAGATCAGGAGTGACATGCCGTTGCCGATGCCCCGAGCGGTGATCTGCTCGCCCAGCCACATGACAAAAACCGCGCCGGTCGTCAGCGTCAGGACCGTGCTCAAGGTAAACCCTAAACCAGGATGAGTCACCAGCGGCACGTTCGCGCTGGTTTCTTTCTGCAGCGCAATCGCAATACCGAACGCCTGAAAAAGACTGAGGCCAACCGTCATCCAGCGAGTATATTCGGTGATCTTCTTACGTCCGAGTTCGCCCTCTTTCTGAAGTTTTTCGAGGGTAGGAGAAACCACACCCAGAAGCTGCAGAATGATGGATGCCGTAATATACGGCATAATTCCCAGGGCAAAAACCGTGAGGCGGTTCAGGCTCCCTCCCGAGAACATGGAAAGCAATCCAAACAGGGTATTGCCCAAACTGCTTAAAGCCTGCGCCAAAACGTCGGGATTGATTCCCGGCGTGGGGACGAACGATCCCAGGCGATACACGGCCAGCATGAGCAGCGTAAACAGGATGCGTTTCCGCAGATCCGGAATCTCAGTCAGGCTTTTGAGATTCTCCATCATGCGGAGATCACCTCCGCTTTCCCGCCGGCCTTGGCAATCTTTTCTTCAGCCGACTTGGAAAAATGGTGTGCTGCAATTTGAAGGGGAGCGGTCAACTCGCCTCCTCCCAAAACCCTAAGCCCGTCGTGCAGGCGTCCAACAATGCCACGCTTCACCAGCAGTTCCGGCGTCACCTTTTCCTTGGGGTCAAGCTTTGCCAGGTCGCCGAGATTTACGATCGCATATCGCTTCTTGAAAATGTTTGTGAAACCGCGCTTCGGCAGACGGCGCTGCAGAGGCATCTGGCCGCCTTCAAACCCGGGGCGCATCCGCATGCCGGAGCGCGACCGCTGTCCCTTGCTTCCGCGAGTCGCCGTCTTCCCGTGTCCCGAGCCCATGCCCTGGCCAACCCTCTTCCGCCGCTTCTGCGCGCCGGCTGGAGGCCGAAGAGTTCCAATATGAATGGCCATGACGGTTATTTCTTACCTTTCTTCGACTTGGATTCCTTCTTCTCCGAGGCCGCAGACTTTGCCGCAGCGGTCTTCTGCTTTGCCGTTGGCTTTCCCGATCCCGCAGCCTCTTTCTTGTCGGGGGATTTAGCCGCCCGAGTCTTGGCCGCAGCCGGCCTTTTAGCAGGGGCGACAGTCTTTTCCGTTTCTTTTCCTTTTGTTGCAACTTCCTGAGTCGCAGCAGGCGCCTCGGCAGGCGTTTCCTTAGCCGCCTTCGTCTTCTTTGCGGCAGGTGACGTTTTCCCGGGGGCAACTTCCGCTGGAATAATCTTGTACTCCGGCACACCGGCCCATGCTGGTGCCTCCGACGGACCCACCACTTCGACCAGATGGCTTACTTTCGCGACCATACCACGAAAGTGCACCGTGTCGGGCCGTTCAACCACCTGGTTCAAACGTCCCAGACCGATACTCCTGACCACTTCCCTCTGTTTGCGCGAAAATCCGATACCGCTCCGGACCCACTTGATGTGAATTGTCCCGGTCTTCTTTGGCACGATCCTTAAGCCTCCCTAAATCTCTTCCACTGACTTTCCACGCAACGCAGCAACATCCTCGATGCTCCGCAGGCTCAAGAGAGCCTCCATCGTGGCTTTAACGACATTGTGCGGATTGGTTGTGCCCAGCGACTTGGTCAGGACGTTCTGAATTCCAGCAGCCTGAACCACAGCCCGGACCGGCCCGCCGGCAATGACACCCGTGCCCTCAGCGGCCGGCTTTAACAAGACTCGGCCCGCGCCGTAATGGCCCAACACTGCATGCGGTATCGTCGTTTCAGTGATGTTGATTTTGTGCAATGATTTCTTGGCAAGTTCGATTCCCTTGCGAATGGCCATAGGCACTTCCCGCGCCTTGCCGGTGCCAAAACCGACGTAGCCATTGCCATCGCCCACCACCACCAAAGCCGAAAAGCTGAGGTTCTTCCCGCCTTTCACAACCTTGGTCACACGATTGATGGATACGACCTGGTCCTTCAGTGCTAATGTACTTGGGTCAATCCCAACAGCCAAATTGCGCTCTCCTTCGCGTTAAAACGTCAGGCCGTTCTGCCTAGCTTCGTCGGCCAGCGCTTTGACGCGCCCATGATAGGTATAACCCCCGCGGTCAAAAACGACCCGGGAAATTCCAGCCTTCTTCGCACGCTCCGCCAGAGCCTTCCCGACAACCTTGGCGGCCGCAATGTTGCCTCCGGTCTTCAAGGTACTTCGGATCTCTGCATCACACGACGACGCGGAAGCCAGAGTAACACCACGCGCGTCGTCGATGATCTGAGCATAGATATGCTTGAGCGAACGGAATACGTTCAGCCTTGGAGAGGACACCGCTCCTCGCAACCGACGGCGGATGCGCCGGTGAACCCTCTGGCGGCGGAAATTCTTTGAAACCTGCGTCAACATGCCTCTGCAATTCCTTCCTGAAGCCTACTTTGCGGCTCCCGCAGCCGCCTTCCCGACTTTCTTCTTCAGCCTCTCACCCGTGTATCGGACCCCTTTGTTCTTGTACGGATCCGGTGGCCGCAAACCGCGAAGCTTGGCTGCAGTCTGACCCACCAGGCGGGCGTCAATTCCCTTGATCACCAGGTGCGTCTGCTTTTCAACGCCGACAGAAATTCCTTCCGGGATGGGGAAGTCCACCGGGTGTGAATAACCAAGCGCCAGCACAACCGATTTTCCACTGACCTCGGCACGATAACCAATTCCAACGATATCCAGGTGTTTTTCAAAGCCCTTGCTCACGCCCTCAACGGCATTCGCCACTTCCGCGCGCACCAGTCCGCGCAACGCCACCTGGTCTTCACTTTCCATTTGCGCCACGTAGGTTCCGTCCTGCTTCTCAAGGCGAATTCCCCGGGCAAGAGGGACCCGCAGAGTTCCTTTCGGCCCTTTCACTGTGACCGCAGACGCATCTACTTGAAGGGTGACGTCAGACGGAATTTCGATCGGCTTTCGACCAATTCTTGACATAAACCTCAGCCTTGCCCGAAGTTCGGGCCTACTCCACGTTACAGAGAATTTCGCCGCCTACCTTTGTCCGGCGCGCCACTTTGCCAGTCATCACGCCCTGGGGGGTCGTGAGAATGTTAATACCCAACCCGCCGAGGACCTTCGGCACCTCACGGGAACCAACGTAAACGCGACGGCCAGGCTTAGAAACCCGCCCGATCTTCGAGATGACGCTGGCGCCGTCTGGCGCGTATCGAAGGAAAACTCGCAAGGTCTGCTTCTTCTTATCTTCCGAGACCTTGTAGTTGCTGATGTAGCCCTCTTCCTTTAATACCCGGGCGATCTCGATTTTCAATTTTGAGGACGGCATATCCACGCGTTGATGCCGCGCGCGAAAACCGTTACGAATTCGCGTCAGCATGTCAGCGACCGGATCAGAAACAGCAGACATATAGCTCCCAATTCAAGAGACTCGTCGCAGCTTGGCTCCTTCCTGCTGCGATCGTTTTACCTACTACCAACTTGATTTCATCACACCAGGGATATCACCCTGCAGAGCAAGCTTTCGGAAACAGAGGCGGCACATCTCAAATTTTCGAAGATAGCCTCGTGGCCGGCCGCAGATGCGGCAGCGGTTCCTGTGGCGAATCTTGAATTTCGGTTTCCGGACTAATTTTGCCATCTGGCTGGTACGAGCCACTGTTTATCCTCCTGCCTGCTCTTTAGAATCTTCCTGCGCGGCCTGACGGCGCTGAGCTTCGGCCCGGAACGGCATGCCAAGATGCCTCAAAAGCGCAAGCGCTTCCGCGTCGCTTTGCGCGTCGCTCACAATGGAAATGTTCATTCCCTTAACCTTCTCGATTTTTCCATACTCCACTTCGGGAAAAACCAACTGGTCCCGCAATCCCAGCGTGTAACTTCCCCGGCCGTCAAACGATTTTGTCGAGAGGCCGCGAAAGTCCCGCACGCGCGGCAGGGCCACATTGACCAGCCGATCGAAAAACTCGTACATCCGGTCGCCCCGCAGGGTCACCATCACCCCAATCGGCATATTCTTGCGCAGTTTGAAATTCGCGATGGACTTTCTTGCCCGCGTCACCACCGGCTTCTGGCCGGTGACCTGGCCGAGCTCGCGCGTGGCGGCGTCCAGAATCTTGACGTTCTGAATAGCCTCGCCCAACCCCATATTCACCACGATCTTGCTCAGCCGAGGCGCCGCCATGCGGTTCGGGTACTTAAACTCTTCCATCAGAGCCGGAAGCACTTCCGACTGATATCTCTCTTTTAGTCGCGCTGCCATAATCGCCTGGTCTTCCTCAATCTTTAATTGTCAAGCACCTTTCCACACTTAGTGCACTGACGAACCTTTTTCCCCTTTTCGCCTCCCGCCATGTGCTGGTGGCGAACCCGGGTCGGGCCGCACTCGGTGCACAGAAGGGCAACGTTCGATACGTGAATCGAGGCTTCCTTTTCCAGAATGCCACCCCGAATCTGTTTGGCAGGGTTCGGCCGGGTATGGCGCTTGATCATGTTGGCGTGTTCCACAAAAACCCGCCCCTTGCCAGGCAGCACACTCAACACGCGGCCCGTCTTGCCTTTATCGCGCCCGGCAATCACCTGAACCTGATCATTCTTGCGGATATCCAGCGTTACTCCCATTACAAAACCTCCGGAGCAAGGGAAACGATCTTCAGAAACTTTTTCTCGCGAAGCTCACGAGCAACAGGCCCGAACACGCGCGTTCCCACGGGCTCCCCCTGGTCATTGATCAGCACTGCCGCGTTTTCGTCAAAGCGGATATAGCTGCCGTCCCGCCGCCGCTGCTCCTTCCGCATTCTTACAATGACAGCTTTCACGACCTTGCCTTTGGGCACAGGACTTTCCGGAGCGGCTTCCTTCACGGACGCTGTAATCACATCACCCAGCCCGGCCTGCAGCCCCACGCTTCCACCGAGAGGGAGGATGCAGGAAATCTTCCGGGCGCCCGAATTATCGGCCACCTGCAGCATCGTTCGCATCCCAATCATGCGCTTTCCTCCGCCACCCGGCCAACCTGCACGGCCTTGGAAATAACCTGCACGACCCGCCAGCGTTTCCGCCGGCTGAGCGGGCGAGTTTCCTCAATGCGCACCCTATCACCAGGCTGGCATTCGCCCCTCTCATCGTGAACCAGAAATCGCTTCGATTTCCGGGTGACCTTTTTGTACAGAGGATGCATGATCCTTCGATCCACTGTTACCACGATGGTCTTCTGCATTTCATTGCTGCTGACCACCCCGATTTTTTGCTGCCGCGTCTTATTCAGCATTCCCCATCGTCCTTATCTCTCTGCCCTCTCACTTCGGCTTCAGGATTTTTTCTGAGCGCTCAATTTCAGTTCCCGCTCCCGCTGCACCGTCTGGACCCGGGCAATTCCTTTTCGAAGCCGGCGCATCACAGGCAGCACATCTCCCTGGCCACCAATAAGCTGGAAGCGCAGCTTCAGGAGTTGCTGGCCGAACTGGGCCCGATTTGTTTCAAGCTCCGCGTCGGTCCACTCCCGCATGTTCTCGGCCGGCCATTTCCACTTCTTATCCTTTTCGAGTTTCACGCCCTGCACTCCTTCATCCGATCAATGTGTCGTTTCCAGCCGAGTGACAAACCGGGTCGGCAGTGGGAGCTTATCGCTCGCCAGCCGAAAAGCCCGCCGCGCCTCTTCTTCCGTCACACCTTCCATTTCAAACAGGATTCGGCCTGGCTTCACAACGGCAACCCAGAATTCGGGAGCGCCCTTCCCTTTGCCCATACGGGTTTCAGCAGGCTTCTTGGTCACGGGCTTGTCCGGAAAGACACGAATCCACAACTTTCCGCCGCGCTTGACAAAACGCATGATCGCCACGCGGCTGGCTTCGATCTGACGGTCTGTAATCCAGCCGGCCTCCATCACTTTCAGTCCAAAATCGCCGAAGGAGATATTGGAACCCCGCCAGGCCTTTCCAGCCATCCGGCCTCGCTGCTGCTTCCGGAATTTCACCTTGCTTGGCATCAACATAAGTCATTCACCTTCAATCCCGTTTACCCCACCACCGCTGGAGCGACCTAAGCAACCGGCGCCTCAGCATCCTCAACCGGAGCCTTCGCAACGGGGCGGCGCCGTTGCTCAAGAATCTCACCATTGTAAATCCAGCACTTCACGCCAATCACGCCATAAGTGGTCCGGGCTTCCGCCAGTCCGTAGTCGATGTCGGCCCGCAGCGTGTGCAGGGGAAGCCGCCCCTGCAGATACCATTCCGTCCGGGCGATTTCCGCGCCGTTCAATCGCCCGCCAACCCGAACCTTGATTCCCTTACAGCCAAAACGCAGCGCCGAGTCTACCGCTTTTCGCATGGCGCGGCGGAAAGCCACGCGCTTTTCAAGTTGCAGGGCAATCGACTCCGCCACCAACTGGGCATTCAGTTCAGGCCGGTGCACTTCCTGAATATTGATGGGCAGCACCTCGCGGCCCGTTCGTCTTTGAACTTCCTGGCGCAGGCGGTCAATTTCAGAGCCCTTGCGTCCAATGATGATTCCGGGACGCGCCGTGTGAATGGTAATCTTCAACTTGTTGCCCGGGCGTTCGATTTCGATCGACGATACTCCGGCGCTCTTCAACCGAGCCTTGAGCTGGCGCTTTAACTTCAGATCTTCATGAAGCAGGTCCGCGTAACCCTTTTTCGCAAACCACCGCGACTTCCACGTCTTGATGACTCCAAGACGAAATCCGTAAGGATGTACTTTTTGACCCACCAACAACCTCCTCTTCCAATCCCTCGCCCGCTCCGGCTCCATGCCGGAAATTGCGGCAACCCGCTTCAGCGCCGCTACTCCTGCGATTCCGGCGATTCAACCACCAGCGTAATATGGCTCATCCGCCGCTGGTAGCGATAGGCCCTGCCCATCGGGGCCGGCCGAATGCGCTTCATTCGCGGACCTTCATTCACATAGGCCTTTGAAACCACCAGTTCGTCAACGTCAATCGAATCCGACTTCTGCTCGGCGTTGGCAATTGCAGACTGAAGGATCTTCAAAACTTCCCGCGCCACACCCTTCTTGGTAAATCGCAGGGTATCGAGCGCGGCGTTGACGTTCTGCCCGCGAACCAGGTTAACAACCAACCTGGCTTTCTGGGGTGAAACTCTCAGATATTTGCTTGTTGCTCTCGCTTCCATTGTCAGTTCCAGACCTTCAATTCTCGCTTCTCGCCGTTCACCTTGCGCTTGAAGTACGTTCACTCGACGATTTCACGCTGTGTCCCTTAAAAGTCCGCGTCGGAGCAAACTCGCCCAGCTTATGCCCCACCATGTTTTCCGTGACGTAAACGGGAATAAACTTTCTGCCATTGTGCACTGCGATCGTATGCCCGACCATTTCAGGAACGATCGTCGAACGTCTCGACCAGGTTTTGACCACCTTTTTCTCAAACCGCCGGTTGAGCAGTTCGATCTTCTTGATCAGGTGATCATCAATAAAAGGTCCTTTTTTAAGCGATCTCGGCAACCTTCCCTCCCTATTTCTTCTCGCGCCGCCTGACGATATAGCGATCGGTCCGCTTGTTCTGCCGGGTCTTATATCCTCGCGTGGGCTTGCCCCATGGAGTCACAGGGTGACGGCCGCCGGAGGTCTTTCCTTCTCCACCGCCCAGCGGATGATCGACGGGGTTCATCGCAACGCCACGAACGGTTGGCCGGATTCCCTTCCAGCGCTTCCGGCCCGCCTTGCCTATCTTGATGTTTTCATGGTCCTGATTTCCCACCTGGCCAATCGTAGCGACACAATCAATGTGCAGGCGCCGAACCTCACCCGAAGGAAGCCGGACCTGCGCGTAGTCGCCTTCCTTGGCAACGACCTGCGCGCTGCCGCCGGCGCTCCGGACAAGCTGTCCGCCTTTGCCCGGACGAAGCTCGAGGTTGTGAACCGTGGTTCCAAGAGGAATATTCTTCAAGGGCAGCGAATTGCCCACAACAATATCAGCCTCCGGCCCCGCGACAACCTGATCGCCGACTTTCAGCCCTTGGGGATAGAGAATGTAACGCTTTTCCCCGTCCACGTAATGGAGCAGCGCAATAAACGCCGACCGATTGGGATCGTACTCGATCGTCGCCACCTTCGCAGCAATCCCAACCTTGTCCCGCTTAAAGTCGATGACGCGATAATGTCGCTTGTGCCCGCCCCCCCGGCGCCAGATCGTAATCCTCCCGCGATTATTGCGCCCGGAGATACGGTCTTTCGGCTCCAGAAGCGGCTTATGGGGCTTCGAGGTCGTCAGTTCTTCAAACGTCGACCCGGTCTGGTACCTTCGCGTTTTTGTGTACGGTCTGTACGTTTTAATTCCCATAATCTTCCGCTCACTCTTGAAACAACTTTTTACACGGTCTCAGCGTACTCAGGAACCCGGGTCCCTTCTTTCAGCTTGACGTAGGCCTTTTTCCAATCCGGCCGCCGCCCGCTGGTCCACCCGCGCCGCCGCACTTTTCCTCGAAAGGAAGCCGTATGAACCGATTCGATCTTGTCGCGAAGCTCCACAAACATCTCTTCAACTGCTTCCCTGATTTCGTTCTTGTTCGCGTCCCGGTCCACATGGAAACACAGCGTTCGCGCCGCATCTTTCAAATCAACGCTCTTCTCGGTAATGATGGGTTTGCGAAGGATCTGGTGACCCGTCTTCTTCATCGCAACGCCTCCTGCAAGCGCGTGAGAGCGCCTTCGGAAATCAAAAGCCGATCATGGCTCAGAATGTGATAGGCATGAACATCATGGTGAAGCACCAGATCACAGCCCACCACATTCCGCGAAGACAACTCCAGGTTCCGGTCATGCGTGTCGCTCACAACCAGCGTTCCGGGTCCCACCTCAAGCTTTCCAAGAATGGTGACAAACGACTTGGTTTTGGCTTCCTCCAGACCCAGGCGGTCGACCACGGTCATCTTGTTCTCCTGGAACTTTGCCGCCAAGGCGGAGCGCAGTGCGCCCGCAACCATCTTCTTCGGGAGCTTGATGGTGTAATCGCGCGGCTTGGGACCATGCGCAATCGATCCATGCCGCCACAAGGAGCTTCGAATGCTGCCCGCCCGGGCCCGCCCGGTTCCCTTCTGCCGCCACGGCTTCTTACCTCCGCCGGAAACTTCTCCCCGGCTCTTGGTTGAGTGCGTACCCCGGCGTTGAGTTGCCAGATAAGCCCGGGTTGCCTCCCAAAGCAGGCTGCCATTCGGCTTGGCGGCAAAGACCTCGTCGGCAAGCTCAAGGTCTTTCACTTTCGCGCCTTCCAGATTTCTTACTTCCACTGTTGCCATGTTTCTGACTCTCTTCTGTCCGCGGCCCGTTCAAAATTTACTTGTGGGGAGCTCTGGCCTTCCGCACCATCACATAGCCGCCATCCGGGCCCGGAACCGCGCCCTGAACCAGGATCGCATTATCATCGGGCAGAACCCGCACCACGCGGAGATTACGCACGGTAACTCGATCGACGCCCATGTGCCCGGCAGCCCGCATCCCCTTGAAAACCCGCGAAGGATAAGACGACTGCCCAATCGAGCCCGGCGCCCGATGGAACATTGATCCATGCGCACCACCGCCTCCGCCAAAGTGATGCCGCTTATGAACCCCGGCAAACCCACGACCCTTGGAGGTCCCAATCACGTCCACGGTGTCGTTGGCCGCAAAGATTTCCGCAAGAACCTTGTCGCCGACCTTCACATCACCCGACTCCTCGTCCAGGCGAATTTCCCGCAGAAACCGCGCCGGATTAGCTCCGGCACTTTTAAAATGGCCTTCCAAAGGCTTGTTCACCCGCCGGGGAGGAGGAACCTCCACCAGACCAATCTGGGCCGCATCGTATCCATCTTTTGCAGCCGTCTTGCGCTGAACCACCACGCAAGGGCCCGCTTTCAGAACGGTCACAGGAACAACATCGCCGTTCTCACCGAAGACCTGCGTCATACCCAGCTTCTTACCCAGAATCGCCTTCAACATAATAATGCTTTCGCCGCAAATGCAATTGCGAGCCGGGCCGACTGGCGGCCCTGCACTGCAATTACTTTGCGTGCTCCTTCCCGAATGCTTTGATCTCAATGTCGACCCCGGCGGGAAGATCCAGCTTCGTCAGCGCATCAATCGTCTGCGCTGTCGGCTCCAGGATGTCTACCAGCCGCTTGTGGGTTCGAATCTCAAACTGTTCACGCGACTTCTTGTCCGCATGAGGCGAGCGAAGAACACAATACTTGTTCTTCACCGTAGGCAACGGAACGGGGCCCGCCACCTGCGCTCCGGACCGCTTGGCAGTGGAAACAATATCGGCTGCCGATTGGTCCAACACACGATGATCGTAAGCCTTCAGACGAATTCTAATTTTCTGATGAAGCATTTTCGCTCGCTTATTGAATAATTTCCGTAACGGTGCCGGCGCCGACGGTATGGCCGCCCTCGCGGATGGCGAACCGCAGGCCCTTTTCCATGGCGATCGGCGTAATCAGCTCGATCTCCATGCTCACGTTGTCTCCCGGCATCACCATTTCCGTTCCCTGGGGCAGCGTCGCCACCCCCGTCACGTCCGTCGTCCGGAAATAGAACTGCGGCCGGTATCCCGAGAAGAACGGCGTGTGCCGCCCTCCCTCTTCCTTCGTCAG
>Ga0315556_1000997_pt1 | contig 17442 bp, 18 predicted proteins | sample SalMarSW160310MG_FD_202112 | JGI IMG/M metagenome (GOLD analysis project Ga0315556, IMG submission 202112) | Salt marsh sediment microbial communities from the Plum Island Ecosystem LTER, Massachusetts, United States - Salt Marsh Sediment SW1603-10 ...
TCCTGTAATCGTACAATGTTCGCTTGCAGCAGGAACAGGATGCTCTCGGCGACGCCTGCCATCGCCTCCGCCACGGACCGTGGCGTGCCGACGAACTGCGGTTCCGGTCCGGCCTGCCACCACGGGGCACCCAGCCCGGCCACGGTGTTGAGGAACAGCGGCGGCTCGTGCACCGTCGCCAGCCATTGCGGGAGCTGCGCCGCCACGTCCGTGACGGCCAGGTGCGCGGCCGCCCAGTCCAGTGCCGCCCCCGCCCCGTTGACGGTTCCTTCCAGGTAGTAGTCGGCCCGCTGTGCGTCACTGCGGGCGATGCCGGCGAGCAGTCCATCGGGCACATTGTCGAGCCGTGCCACGGGCAACAGCACGAACGCGCCGGTGCCGAGGTTGACGGTGAGGCTGTTCGCCGCCGGCTGGCCCAGCGCATACAGCGCCGCGGTCTGGTCCCCGTTGACGGCCCGCAGGGGAATCCGCCCCGGCGCGGTGATGCCATAGTCCGCACAGACGGGCCGGCAGTCCGGCAGCAAATCCCGCGCCACCCCGAACAGCTGCAGCAGATCCGGGTCCCAGTCGCGGGTGCGCAGGTTCCACAACAACGTACGCGCAGCGTTGGCATGGTCGACCAGGGCCGGCCGCCCCTGCAGCCAGTGAAACAGCAGCCAGGACACCAGCGGGCCCAGCAGCAACTCCCCGCCCGCCTGCGCCTGCGCCACCGCGGGGAGGTGTTCCTGCAGCCAGCGCAGCTTGCTGGCACCGTAGTGCGGCGACAGGCGCAGGCCGGTCTTCTGCGTCACACGCGACGCCTGTGCCGCCAGCGCGTCGATCAGCGGCGCATTGCGCCGGTCCTGCCAGCTCAGGACCGGTCCGAGCGCCGCGCCGCTGACCCGGTGCCAGGCCACCACGCTCGAGCGCTGGGTCGCCAGCCCGGCCGCGCGCAGCGCGCCGGCCTCGACCGCCGGTTCGGCGAGGACCGTGCGGACCACCGTGCACAGCGAGTCGAGGATTTCCGTGGCATCCTGTTCCACCCGGCCGTCTCCCCGGTCCTGCAGGGCGACGGCCCGGTGCGCGGCGGCGATCGCCCTGCCCTGTCCGTCGAACACCAGGGCGCGCGTGGCATGCGTGCCCTGGTCCACAGCCAGGTATTGTGCGGTTTCCATCAGTCGACCGGTACCAGCCGCAGCCTGGCGGTGTCGGCGACGGGCCTGGGCGCCGGCAGGCCGGGGGCCAGCCGCTGCAAAACCTTCTGGGCCGTGGCACGGTAACCGGTCAGCTTGCCACCGTAGACGGAGACCACCCGCGGCCGCTGTTCGTTGTCGACCGGTAACTGGGTTTCGCGCGAACGCGAGGACATCGCGGCCTGGCTGGCGGGCAGCACGCGCAGCCCGGCAAAGCGCCCGAGCACCTGGTCGGACCGTGCGGGGAAATAATGGTGCAGGACCTCCAGCAGGTAGTCCTCCTCCCGCTGCAGGGGATGCACCTGGTCGGGGTCACCGGTATACGGGTGCTCGGTCGTGCCGAGCAGGCAGTGTTCCCCCCGTGGCAGCAGGAACACGACACGCCGGTCCTGCGGCGCTTCCAGGTAATAGGCACCGCGCCTCAGCGTGCCATCCAGCACCAGGTGTGTGCCCTGCACCAGTTCCAGCGGCGGGCCGGGCGGCACCGGGTCGATGCGGGAGGTCACCGCTGCGACCCACGGCCCGGTGGCATTGACCAGCACGCCGGACGTGCAATGGCGGTCGCTGCCGTGTTCCCGGTAGCGCACTGCGCAACGCTCCCGGTCGACCCGGGCGCCGACGAATTCCGCCGGGCATGCGAGCGTGGCGCCGTGCATGATGGCCGAGTGCATGACCGCGCGCGTCAGCGCCGCGTCGTCGGTCTGCGCGTCGTGGTACCGGAATACCGCCTGCAGCTGCCGGGTATCGAGGCCGTCGAGATCGTCCCATTCCCCCGGCCGCAGGCGGCGGAAGCGGCTGCCGGCCTGGAACCCGCCCAGCAGGGCATACAGGCACAGCCCGGCACACAGGGTCAGCGGGCGGCGCCTGGTGTCCGGGTAGACCGGGATATGAAACGCCTGCAGCCGGACCAGCTCCGGGGCAATGCGCAGCAGGATGCTGCGCTCGTGCAGGCTCTCGCGCACCAGCCCGAAATCCCCGCCTTCCAGATAACGCAGGCCGCCGTGGATCAGCTTGCTGGAACGGCTCGAGGTACCCGCGGCCAGCGCACGCTGCTCCAGCAACAGTACCGTGTAACCGGCACAGGCGGCGGCCTGGGCCACGCCAACGCCATGGATGCCGCCACCGATGACGACGACATCGAAATGTTCAGCCATGCCCGGGTCCGCGGAATTCCGGCAGCGACAGCAGGGTACAGATGACGTTGGTCTCCACGAAGTGCACACCGCGCGCCAGGTAGCGCGCCACCTCCGGTGCCTCGTTTACGGTGTACACCGCCCACTGCCACGGGCCCGGCCAGAGTGGCACGGTGTCGGGCGGCAGGTGCCGGCGGCTGACAAACAGGAAATCGGGGGCGAGTTGCGTGGCCGTTTGCCGGGCCGCGTCGTCCCAGCCGCCCAGCACCCAGCCGCTACGGATGCGGCCGTGAGCGTGGCGAACCGCGTCCGCGTTGAACGAGATCAGCACGCACTGGTCATGCACCGGTGCCAGGCATTCCAGCACCCGCCCGATCACCCGGGCGGTGCCAAAGGCATCCAGGCTTTCCTGCTTGATCTCCACGAAGGCCTGCGCCTGCGGCCACTCCGCCAGCAGGGCTGCGAAGTCCGCCAGCCGGGCGATGCGCGCATCGGGAAATGCGTTGTCGAAGCGTTCCGGCTGGCTGGCCGGCAGGTCGCGCAGGTCGTGCCAGGGCGTCCGCGTGACTCGCAGCTCGCGGCCGGTCATGCGCAGCAGGTTGTCGTCGTGGCTGAGCACCGGAATGCCTTCCGCCGTGAGCTGGACATCGGTTTCCAGCAGCCGGGCGCCGGCTTCGAGCGCGGCGCGATAGCCTGCCAGGGAGTTTTCCGGGAGGCGTTCGGGCGTTCCCCGATGTGCGACCAGTACCTCGTTCATGATTCGTTCCACCATTCGTATACGATGCGCGCGACATGCGGGTTGACCAGGTAGCCGTAGGACTTGTGTACGTTCAGTCCCTTGTTGTCCCGGTAATGGTTGTACACGCCATAGCGCAGGTCGGTGATGCTGTCCACGTCGTGCTGCAGGACCATGCCGTGAAAATCGTCGGCCAGCGTGGGGTCCAGCGCGACCAGGTCGCCGCGTGCCGCGACGTTGACCCAGCGCCGGATGTTGCCGGGGTAGATGCGCGGGTGGTGATGCTGCATGCCGATCAGCCGTTTCTGGACGTAGTTCATGCCCAGCGGACAGCCGATGGTCAGGAAGCAGTCAACGCAGGGCCGGATACCTTCCAGGTGATCCAGCTCCCACAGGGCGTCGTAGGCGATGATGGAACCCATGCTGTGTGCGATCAGTAATACCCGGTCTCCGGCGCTGGCCGCCTCGCGCAGCGGCTGTTTCTGCACTTCGCGGATGTGGGCCCCCAGGTTGCCGTGGTTGCTGAAATAGGTTTCGGTCTCCTGGATGGATAACTTGACCCGCGAGTCAGGAATCAGCGGGATCAGCCAGGGCAGGTGGTCACCGATCTGGTACATGAGCCGGGCCATGCGGTAGCGCACCGGCCGGGCGTCATGGATATCGTCCTCGGGCCAGCTGCCCTGGCTGAGCAGCTGTTCCACCCAGGGCAGGTCTGCGAAAGCAGGGATCTCCTCCTGGTAGAACAGCCGGCCCCATGCCACCAGGGAAAACGCATGGGTGGCGACGATCGCCGCGGCGGTCGCCGGGTCGATGCGGCGCACGCCTTCCGCCAGGCAGCGCAGCAACAGGTCACGGTGTACATGTGGCGGGGGCTTGGGGTTCTTGCCATGGATGAAGAGGATGCGCTTCATACAGGCCGGTGCAGCGCCTCAGAACGATACCAGCTGTTCGCAGGTGGGCTCCGCACAGCAATACCAGTTTTCCGACAGGCGCGGTACCGCCCGCCCGGTGCCGTGCAGCTCGAGCGCCGGTACCGGGCTGCCATCGGCCTCCCAGGCCAGTTGCCAGACCCGCCGGAAGATGGCCTGGCGGGAGGTGCCGGCGCCCTCGGCCTGCATGACGAGGGCCTGCACCTGTTGTTGCAGGCGGTCCATGCGCGGATCCGGGTGTTGCCAGGCGTGACCGAGGATCTGCGGATCAAAGGCACCGACAATCTCATCGCTCCGGTCGATGTGCAGGATGTGCGAACCGGCCGGGATCAGCAAGCGGATCGACAGCTGTACCGGCGCGACCGCGTCCACCAGGCCCAGTGCGGCGATCTCCTGCAACAGCGTGCGGTAGCGTGCGAGCGTGGTCCACGGGGTGAACGCAACGAAGGTCGGCGCCAGGGCGACGCCGGCCGCGCGCAGGACATCGAGGGCCGTGTGCAGGTCGGCACGGGTATGACCCTTGTCGAGCAGGGCCAGGATTTCATCGTCCACCGCTTCCACGGCGGAGAGGATGAACAGACAGCCGTTGGCACCGAGTTCGCGGATCTCGTCCGGGTAGCGCACGATGTGCTCGATCTTGATCGTGGCATCGAAGGTCAGCGTGGGGAACTCGGCGTGCAGGGCGCGTACGATGCGCAGGGCATGCCCCGGCCCGTTGAAGAAATCCGGATCGCCGAACGACACGTGCTGCGCGCCGGCCGCGACCTGGTTGCGGATGTCCTGCAGCACGACTTCCGCCGGGATCACGAAGAAGCGGCCGGCGTACACCGGCACGATCGGGCAGTGGCGGCAGAAATACTTGCAACCGCGGGTAGTCTCGGCAAACCCCGCGGTGCGCCGGCTGCCGTCCGGCAGCACCAGGCTGGCATAGCGCTCCAGGGCAGGCAGCATGCTGCGGTCCGGGGTCACGAACGCCGTTTTTTCCAGCCGTACGCAGGGTACGGCGCCTGCGTCCGCCGTACCCTGCGTCAGCCCCTGCGCCAGCTCGATCAGCGCATTCTCGTATTCGCCGCCGATGCAATGCGGCACACCGAGTGCGCGAAACAGTTCCTCGTTCATCGGTGCATAGAGACCGTACACGCACAGTTGCGCCTGCGGCGCCAGGCGGCGGATCTTCGGCAGCGCCTCCACCGCTATGCGCGTGGCGGTGTGCATGGCGATGTAGATGGCAACCAGTTCGGTACCTGCATCGAGCGCGCTGTCGAGTTTCTGGACCGAGAGGTCGCAGCAGCGCACCTGATGACCGGCCTGCTGCAACAGCGTGGCCGGCTCCGCCAGGCCGAACGGCTGGCGGCCCAGTTCATAGGGGTTGATCAGGGCAATATTCATGCCGTAATTATCATATTAATCAATGTAGTACGGAATATTTCCTGGAACGGACGCGGCTCTCCGGGCGGTCCCGGTCACACCCGCAGCACGCCGCAGGGAATGCGTGGCATTGTAACGCGATTGCGCGACCGAACCGTAACTGTAGCTGCCGGAGAGATGTCTGTAGAATGCACCCGCACGCAGTCCGGTTTGTGCATCCTGTTTTCATCGATACGGAATAACTCATGGCAGCATACAAGGGCATCACTCCGTTCGGGTTCCTGCTGCGCCTGTGCGCCGCCGGTGTGCTGGTGTTTTCGACCTATAACCCGACCGGTCATTCCTACTTTCACTGGGTCACTCACCTCGCCACGTTCACCCCCTGGGTGGCACTGGCCGGTGTCCTGCTGCTGATTGGCTGGACCATCTACCTGCGCGCGACGGCCAACTCGCTCGGGCTGCTCGGCCTGCTGCTCGCGGCGGCCTTTTTCGGCACCCTGCTCTGGCTGTTCATCTACCTGGGGTGGATTCAGGCCGGCAGCTTGCGGGCCATGACGTGGCTCACCGAAATCATCCTGTGCGGCATCCTCGCAATCGGTATCTCCTGGTCGCACATCCGCCGGCGCCTGACCGGTCAGATCGATGTCGATGAGGTCGACAACGATGTCTGATGACGTGCTGACGGCGACGTGTCCCGCCTGGCGGCCGCGCTGCTGCCCGGCGCACTGCTGAGACATCTGCAGCCCGCTGCCGGTTCCCGATGGAGCGTCCCGCCGACACCCGCTACATCGACACGCCGGTGGCCCTGGCGGAGTTGTGCGGGGAATTGCAGGGAGTCTCGTGGTTTGCGCTGGATACCGAGTTCCTGCGCGAGAAAACCTACTATCCGAAGCTGTGCCTGGTACAGGTTGCAACACCGCAACTGGCGGCCTGGATCGATCCGCTGGCCCTGCCCGACCTGGCACCGCTGCTGGCAGTGCTGGCCGCACCGGGCATCACCAAGGTGCTGCACTCCGCGCGCCAGGACCTGGAAATCTTTTTCCACCTGGCCGGCCTCCCCCCCGCACCCGTGTTCGACACCCAGGTCGCCGCGCCACTGCTCGGCTATGCCGACCAGATCGGCTACGCCAACCTGGTGCACGAGGTACTGGGGGTCTCGCTCGACAAGCTGCATACCCGCGCCGACTGGTCTCTGCGGCCGCTGTCGCAGGACCAGTTGCGCTATGCCGCGGACGATGTCATCTACCTGGCCGAACTCTACCTGCGCCTGCGCGAACGGCTGGAACACCGCGGCCGGCTGGCGTGGCTGGACGAGGATTTTCAGGCGCTCTCCAGCCCCGCGCTGTACCAGGTGGTTCCACAGCAGGCCTGGCGCAGGGTCAAGGGCATCAGCCGGCTCAAGGGAGCGTCACTGGCCGTGCTGCAGGCGCTGGCGGCATGGCGCGAGCAACGCGCGCAGGACAAGGACCTGCCGCGTGGCTGGCTGCTGAAGGATGAGGTGATGATCGATCTTGCGCGCCACCGGCCGGCATCCCCCGAGGCCCTGGGCACGGTACGCGGCGTGAGCGAACGCCTGGTCAGCCGGCACGGTGCCGAGCTGCTGGCGTTGATGGCGCAGGCCGCGGCGCGCAACCCGGAGCCGCTGCCCGAGGTCGGCCGGCACGAGCGCCTGGAGCCCGCACAGGATGCGCTGGTCGACGTGATGATGGCAGTCGTACGCATCAGCGCACAGGAACACGCCCTGAATCCCGCGGTACTGGCCTCCCGCAGGCAACTGGAAGCCCTGGTGCTGGGCGACCGGCACGGCGGTGTCATGCAGGGCTGGCGCCGCAAGTTGATCGGTGACCGCCTGGAGCTGTTGCTCGACGGCAGGCTCGCCCTGACGGTACGCAACGGCCGGCTGGTTCTGTAAGCCGCCCGGGCGGCGCAGCGGCGGAAAATCGGGGACAGCCCACGTATTCCCATACGTGCAGCGTGAGACGTGGTCACGCGGCCGGGATGTTTGCGGACAGGGTCCCCGCTCAGGTCCGGATTCCCTTCCCGGTACGCAGCAGGTACAGGCTGAACACGTACAGCAAGACGATGAATCCGATGCTGATGGTGTATGAGGTCACCAGGCTGATGTCGCTGATGCCGAGAAAGCCGTAGCGGAACGCATTGACCATGTACAGGATCGGGTTGACCAGTGACACGCTGTGCCAGAAAGCGGGCAACAGGTTGATCGAGTAGAAGACGCCGCCCAGGTACGTGAGCGGCGTCAGCACGAAGGTGGGGACGATCGAGATGTCATCGAAACTGTTGGCATACACGCCGTTGATCAGCCCGGCCAGCGAGAACAGCACCGAGGTCAGCAGGATCATGCTGACCATTACCGCCAGGCTGTGGATATTGAGCGGATTGAACAGCAGCGACACGCAGGTCACCGCGATGCCGACGGTGAGGCCGCGTGCCACACCGCCGGCAATGTAGCCCAGCAGGATGATGTAGTTCGGGACCGGCGAGATCAGCATCTCCTCGATATGGCGCTGGAACTTCGAGCCGTAGAACGAGGACACCACGTTGGCATAGGAATTGGTGATGACCGACATCATGATCAGGCCGGGAATGATGAATTCCATGTAGCGGAAGCCGCCCATGTTGCCGATGCGCGGACCGATCAGGTTCCCGAAGATGATGAAATACAGTGCGGTGGTGATGACCGGTGGCAGCACGGTCTGTACCCAGATGCGCAGGAAGCGGCGGATCTCCTTGGTGGCAATCGCCTGCAGCGCGATCAGTTTGCCGCGCGTATTCATGCGCTGGCACGCTGCCTGTGGCCGTTCTCGACCAGGTTGAGGAACAGCTCTTCCAGCCGGTTGGCCTTGTTGCGCATGCTGAGCACGCGGATGCCGTGCCGGGAGAGTTCACCGAACAGGTTGTTGATGGACTCGTCACGGCAGATGTCCACTTCCAGCGTGGTGGCATCGATGAGCCGCAACACGTAGGGCTCCAGGCGGGGTGCGGCACGCAGCGGCGCCTCGAGATCCAGCACGAAGGTCTCCATGAGCAGGGTATTGAGCAGTTGCCGGGTGCTGGTGTTGCGGATCACTTCACCCTGGTCGAGGATGGCGATGTTGCGGCACAGACTCTCGGCCTCTTCCAGGTAGTGCGTGGTGAGGATGATGGTGGTGCCGGACTGGTTGATCTCGCGCAGGAACTTCCACATCGAGCGGCGAATCTCGATATCCACCCCGGCGGTCGGCTCGTCGAGGATCAGCAGGCGCGGTTCGTGCGCCAGTGCGCGGGCGATCATCAGGCGCCGCTTCATGCCGCCGGACAGGTTGCGCGACATCAGGCGCCGCTTGTCCCACAGGTCGAGTTGCTTCAGGCAACGCTCCGCACGCCGGCGCGCCTCGGCCGGCGGGATGCCATAGTAGCCGGCCTGGTTGGAGACCACCTCCTCGACCGGTTCGAACATGTTGAAGTTGAACTCCTGCGGCACCAGCCCGAGGCAGGCCTTGGCGGCCGCCGGCTCCAGCGCCGGATCATGCCCGAAGATCTTGATCGTGCCGCTGCTGCGGTTCACCAGCGAGGCCACGATCCCGATGATGGTCGTCTTGCCGGCCCCGTTCGGACCCAGCAGGCCGAAGAAATCCCCCGGTGCCACGTCGAAGCTGACGCCCTTGAGCGCGACGTGGCCGCCCTGGTAGGTCTTTTTCAGGTCATGGATGGACAATGCAGGGGTCATGGCCTTACCAGTTTGATCAGTAACAGCACAAACAACACCACCAGGACGATGGGTATCAGGAAGGCGCTCCAGTCGCGCTCCCGTGCCTGGCGGCTGCGCTCCAGCAGTGCCCGCAGGCCCGGGCCGGAGCGAACCAGTACGACCAGCACCATGATGGCCAGCAGGATGGCGGTCCAGTTGAAGGAATGCATGGGCTCGGGATGGTGGTCTTCGGGTCGCGGGCGTGGAACACAATGCTACGCCGATTCCGCTATGATAAGGCATCCACAGGCCGGGGGTGAAGCAAGGATATGAACGATGGATACGACACCATTGCGCAGCGCCGGGACGTGCCACCCGGCTCGACCCGGCGCGTGGCGGTGCGTGGTGTGGCCATGCTGCGGGCGAACGTGGACGGCTGCGGGTACGGGGATGACGCCATCCTGTTGCGGGTTGCGGGCTGATGGCACACTGGGTCAGCGGCGAGGTGGCAGGGCTGAAACGCTGGACGGAGCGGCTCTATTCCCTGCAGCTGCACGCGGATATCGCCCCGTTCAGGGCCGGGCAGTTCACCCGTCTGGCGCTGGAGATCGAGGGCGAGATGGTGGGCCGCCCCTACTCGTTCATCAACGGCCCGGCCGATCCGTTGCACGAATTCTATTTCATCGTCGTGCCGGGCGGTCCGCTGACGGCCCGGCTGATCCGGCTGCAGCCCGGCGACGGGATCTTTGTCGCGCCGCGCGCGGCGGGCTTTTTCGTCCTCGACGAAGTGCCCGACGCCGACACGTTGTGGATGCTCTCGACGGGCACCGCGCTCGGTCCGTTCCTCTCCATCCTGACCACGCACGAACTCTGGCAACGCTACCGCCAGGTCGTGCTGGTGCATGCCGTGCGCACGGCCGACGAGCTGACCTACCGCGACCGGATCCAGGCGGCGCTGGCCGCGCATGCCGGGCAACTGCAGTACGTTCCCTTCGTCAGCCGCGAGGCGGTACCGCATGCACTGCAGGGGCGGGTGACCGCGGCGCTCGAGAGCGGCGCACTGGAAGCCCGGGTCGGGTTGCCGCTCACGGCGGAACATTCCCAGGTGATGATCTGCGGCAATCCCGCCATGGTGAGTGACACGCAAGCCGTGCTGGAGGCGCGGGGACTGAAAAAGAACCGGCGCCGGGAACCGGGCCAGATCACCACGGAGCAATACTGGAAGACCTGACGGGGAACACGGCGCACCTGCGCCCCGCCTCACACGAACAGGGTCAGCACTCCGGTATAGCCGTACAGGCGGTCGTGTGAAATCTCACCGTTGGCGAAAAATCCGGCCAGGGGAAATTCACCGAGCCGGTCGCGAATCATCTTCAGTTCGTCCGAGTCATTGCCGAACTGGTTGCGTCCCCGCCCCAGGCAGCTGAAGTACAGGCCGCCGAGGATCCTGCCGTGCGAGCGCCGGGCCAGGTCGTCGAGCATGCGCGACATGTCCTCGCGGGCGGCGTCACCGTCCCGGCGGCAGAACATCAGCGGGGCATCCTCTTCCAGGTTGTCACCGATGGCGAGCAGCTTTTCCTCGGGGTCGATGCCGATCAGGTTGCGCACCAGGTAATCGCCGGTGTCGGAGCCGGGAATCGGCAAGGCCGCGAAGATATATCCCGCCACGCGACCAAGGTTTCTCGACAGGACCTCGCCGATGTCCGCGCGGAACACGTCCAGGGCCGGGCGATGGTCGAGTTCCGCCAGTATGTTACCCTGACAGCGGGTGATGGTGTGCCGGTGCTGCAGCGGTGTACAGCCCTGCGTGAGGCTGCTGATGACCGGGATCGCACTGCTCATCAGGACACCCGACAGGCCGTCCTGCTGGATACCACCGGCCACCTGCTGCAGGAATTCCTCGGATTCCGCGGAAGACAGGCCGCCGACCAGGAAGCCGGGATCGAGTTCGCTGGCCAGTGACTGGATGACCTGTGGCAGGTGGCGGTTGCGCGGATCGCCGTGCACCACGCCGAAATGCACCTGGCGGTCCGCAAGCCATTGCCGGTTTTCCGTCAGCATGTCCGTGAGGTCGGCGATTCCGGCGGGAATCAGGCGGAAACTGTCGACCGGGAGGCAGGCGATGAGTACGGAAATGGCCGGTTCGTCGTAGTACTCCCGCCCGGTTGCACAAATGCCGCTGCCGACACTGCCGGTCCAGTCCGCCACGCCGGTTTGCGCGCGCAGTTCCTGCAGGATATGGTCCAGCCAGGGGGCCAGGGCATCGGTGAGATAGACGAAACCCAGGCTGGGATCCTCCGGGAGGGCACCGAGCGCCGCCACGCATTCCGCAGTGACGGTCTGCCAGTGACCGCCGGAGGCGCTGGCGGCGAGGATTTTCGTGACCGGCTGCATGGACGTATTGTAGCGCCGGCGGCGACCCGCTGGCAGGTCCCGCTGACTGCCCGGGCGAGGACCTGGCGGCCGCAGCTGCCGCGCAGGCATGGTCCGCACGCCGGCAAACGGGAAAATATACTGCCCAGACAGGCTGTTCGGCTGTCCGGACCGTCGACAGGCAATCTCGGGCTGGGATAATATCCGCAACCGTTTGCACGGCACACGGCCCCGACCCGCGCCCTGCAAACGAGGCCGGCTGGAACAACCATGACACGTATCAATATCATCATCGCTACGCTGGTGGCAGCAGTCTTCCTCAGTCTGTGGTCGCTGGTGAACCGTCCGGAACAGGAACCGGCGTGGCCCGGTGTCATCCAGGGTTTCTGCTTTTCCCCGATGCGCCTGCAGGACAATCCCAACCGGGGACGCCTGCCCCCCGTGGAATCGATCGATGCGGACCTTGCCCTGCTGGCGGGGACCACCAACGCGGTACGCACCTACACCGTTGACGGCACGCTGGGCAAGATCCCGGCCCTGGCCCGCAAGCACGGTATCAACGTGGCACTCGGTGCCTGGCTGAGCACCAACGAGGAACGTAACGACAAGGAAGTCGAGAAGCTGATCCAGATCGCCCAGCGCAACCAGCGCAACGTGGTGCGCGTGATCGTCGGCAACGAGGTACTGCTGCGCAACGACCTGCCGATCGACAAGCTGACCCGTCACCTCGATCACGTGCGCAGGGAACTCGGCATGCCGGTCAGTACCGCCGAGCCGTGGCATATCTGGCTGAAGAATCCCCAGCTCGTCAAGCACGTCGATTACATCGCGGTCCACATGCTGCCGTACTGGGAAAGTATTCCCATCAACAAGGCGGTCGACTACGTCGTCAACCGCATGAACCAGCTGAAGGCCCGGTTCCCGGGCGTGCCGATCGTGATCGCCGAGGTGGGATGGCCCAGCAACGGCCGCGCCCGGCACGGCGCCGAGGCCTCCGCCTACAACGAAGCGACCTTCCTGCGCCGCTTCCTGCAGCGCGCGGAGCAGGAGCACTACATCTACTACGTCATGGAGGCCTTCGACCAGCCGTGGAAGACCGAGTTCGAGGGTGCGGTCGGTGCCTACTGGGGCGTGTTCGATGTCATGCGCAAGCCCAAGTTCGCCTTCTCCGAGCCCATCGTCGGTATCCCGGAATGGCGGCTGCTCGCCGCCATCTCGGTGCTGATCGCCCTGATCACCTTTGCCCTGCTGACTTCCGACAGTGTGACCCTGCAGCACCGGGGACGGGGATTCCTCGCCGTGGTGGCCTATGCGCTCGCCACGGCCGCGGTGCTGATCATCTACGACTACCTGCAACAGTACCTGTCGTGGAGCGCCGTCATCGTCGGCATCCTGATGCTGATCGGAATGATCGGTGTGGTCATCGTCGTGCTGGTGGAGGCCCACGAGTGGGCCGAGGCGTTGTGGGCCAAGACCCGCCGGCGCGGCTTCGTGCCGCTGCCGGTGGACGAAGCGGAACTGCCGATGGTGTCCATCCACGTGCCCGCCTACAACGAGCCACCGGACATGCTGATCGAGACACTGGAAGCGCTCGCCCGGCTCGACTACCCACGCTACGAGGTGGTGGTGATCGACAACAACACCACCGACCCGGCGGTGTGGCAGCCGGTCGAGGCCTGGTGCCGTGCGCGGGGCGGGCCGTTCCGCTTCTTCCACGTCAGTCCGCTGGAGGGCTACAAGTCCGGTGCGCTGAATTACGCGCTGCAGCACACCGCGCCGGAGGCACGGATCATCGGCGTGATCGACAGCGACTACGTGGTCGATCCCACCTGGCTGCATGACCTGGTGCCGCAGTTCACCCGCCCCGAGATCGCCATTGTGCAGGCCCCGCAGGATTACCGGGACACGCGCCAGAACGCCTTCAAGTCGATGACCTATGCCGAGTACCGCGGGTTCTTCTACATCGGCATGGTGACCCGCAATGACCGCAATGCCATCATCCAGCACGGCACGATGACACTGGTCCGGCGCAGCGTGCTGGAGGAAGTCGGTGGCTGGAGCGAGTGGTGCATCACCGAGGACGCCGAACTCGGCCTGATGATCCTGCGGGCCGGCCACCAGGCGCTGTACATCCCGCGCAGTTACGGGCGTGGCCTGATGCCGGACACCTTCAGCGGCTACCGGAACCAGCGCTTCCGCTGGGCATACGGCTCGATGCAGATCATGCGCCACCATGCCGGTGACCTGATGGGCCTGGTGCGCAGCCGGCTCAGTTCCGGCCAGCGCTACCATTTCGTGGCCGGCTGGCTGCCGTGGATCGCCGACGGCATGAACCTGATCTACAACCTGGCCGCCCTGGGCTGGTCGCTGGCCATGCTGGCCGCGCCACTGCGGGTGGACCCGCCGCTGATGATCTTCTCGATCCTGCCGCTGGTCCTGTTCTGCTTCAAGATGGCGAAGGTGATCTATCTCTACCGCGGGGTGCGCATCGTCGGTACCGCGCGCCAGACACTGGCGGCCGCGCTGGCCGGCCTGTCCCTGTCACACACCATTGCCCGCGCCATCCTGCTTGGCCTGGCGACCCGCAGCCGGCCGTTCCTGCGTACGCCCAAGCTGGAACGGGCCTCGGCGCTGTGGCGCGCGCTGGCCACGGCGCGCGAGGAAACACTGCTGGCGGTGGCGTTGTGGCTGGCGGCAGGCGGTCTGGCCCTGCAGAACGACATCGGCATGCTGGACCTGCTGCTGTGGATCATCGTCCTGCTGGTGCAATCGGTGCCGTACGTGGCCACCACGCTGGTTTCCGTCATCAGCGCGTTCCCGCGCCTGTCCGCGCACCTGGTGTGCGGTCCGGAATACGATGAAGCCGACCTGCGGATCCAGGCGGACAGCCAGGGGTCGACGCGCTAGAAGCGCAGGAACAGTCCCGCGTAGGGGCCGGCGAAGCTAACGTCGGCCCAGGTGCTGTCGAAATCATCGAGTTTCAGGTCGATGCGGCGGTAGCCCAGTTCCGCCCCCACGTGCTGTGCCGTGACATAGCTGGCACGCAGGTTCAACTCGTACAGGCGGTTACCCTGGTAACCGGCAAAGGAGCCGTCCGCGTCCAGCGCGCAGCCGGTCAATGGCAGGTCGATTCCGGCGTGCGCGTACAGCATCGGGATCCATCCGGATGCAGTGGCCGTTTCGGTCCCGCTGACGTTGCCGTCGAGGCGCACCTTGCTGTCGATGTAGCGGGCGTCGATGCCGAGATCCAGGCTTGCCGCCAGATTCAGCAGCCGGTAGTAGAGCACCACGTCGGTCTGGTCGAACTGCACCGCGCTGGTGACGTCCTCCCCGACCAGGTAGCTCTGGCCGCCGAAAACCACGCTACGGTTCAGGTGCCCCGCGGCCGATTCGCTGACGTCCGTGCGCGACAGGCGCACGTTGGGTAACAGCGGCAACGGATGCTCCAGCTGCACATAATAGCTGCCGAGGTTGCCGTCGTTGTATCCGAGGTCGCGGTTGGCGTCGATATCATCCGCCGGATCGCTGCTCTGGTAGCGCACCGTGCCGTCGATGTTGTAGCTCCAGTAGTCCGCCCCGAGCGTGATCGAGGTGTCGGCGAACGCGGGTACGGTGGGCAGCAGGGACAGCATCAGCACAGTCAGGCGGTGGTTCACGGCAGGCTCCGGTGATCGCAAACCCGGACAGCGTAGCACAGGGTGCACGGATGCAGCCGTGCCTGCATCACGTTTCACCGTCACCGCGCGGAAGCGTTTCCCCTGGGATGGCGTGCGCGCTCCCGTGCTCAAGCGCACACTTTCCACCGGCTACATTAGGACCGTAGGTTGGGCTGAACGCCGTAGGTTGGGCTGAACGCCGTAGGTTGGGCTGAACGCAGTGAAGCCCAACACCGCTGTCCCAGAACGTGCCCCCTGCCGCTGCGCGGTCCCGCAGCGGCGTGCGGGTTCAGCGTGTCACCCAGCTGCCGTCCGGCTGGCGACAGGCCTGCCCGACCGCCTGGCTGACCCGGCCGCCCACACTGACCCGGGTGGTGTACTCCCGGCAGTAGCGGCCCTCCCGGTTGCGGTAGGTGCGCTCCGGTGTGACTTCATAGGCGGTACGCCGGTCCGGGTCGTCCCAGCGGATCGCTTCCCGGTCCGGCACATGTTCCAGGACCTGTCCCGTGCACTGCTGATCGGTCCGGTCCATCTCGCGGCCAATGGTCCGGCCGATCAGGACGCCGATCACGGCACCGGCGATGGTGGCCGCGGCACGGCCGTCGCCCTCCCCGAGCCGGGACCCGGCGATGCCACCGACCACGCCACCGATGACTGCGCCCAGGCGGGCCCGGTCGCAGCGCCCGCTGCGGATGTAGTCACTGCGCTCGCCGCGCCGGTACCAGGGCAGCACCGGCGGAGGGGGTGCCTGCGCTTCGTAACGCTCCTGTTCGTGCTGCCGGTAGCCGTGGGCCGGTGCCCAGCGGGGGGGATCGGCGAACACGGTGCCAGGCAGCAGGAATGCCAGCAGCAACGCGGCCGCGGCGTGCAGGACGGATCCGGCAGGATGGGACATCGCAGTAACTCCGTTGGGTCAGCAGCACCCTACTCTACCCGATTTCACCCGCTTACATGTGATGGATTTCCCCCCGTGCGGAGCCGGGGCGCCGGTCCGCATCGACGATCCGGTACTCACCCGGCGCCAGACCGTCCAGTGTCCACTCCCCGACCCGGTAGCGCACCAGCCGCAGCGTGGGAAAACCGATGGCTGCCGTCATGCGCCGGACCTGGCGGTTACGCCCTTCCGTGAGCGTGAGAGCGAGCCAGCTGGTGGGAATGGCCTGGCGTATGCGGATGGGCGGCACGCGTGGCCACAGTGCCGGTACCGCGACCGGTTCGACCACGGCCGGCTGGGTCCGGCCGTCCCTGAGCAGGATGCCCTGCCGCAGCCGGTCCAGGTCGGATTGTGCCGGAATGCCCTCCACCTGCACCCAGTAGCCCTTGCGCTTGCCGGATTTCGGGTTGGCGATCCGTTGCTGCAGGCGGCCGTCGTCGGTCAGCACCAGCAGGCCCTCGCTGTCGAAGTCCAGGCGTCCCGCGCAGTAGATGCCGGGAAGATCGATGTAATCCGCCAGGGTGGACTTGTCGCCTGTCGTGGTGAATTGCGACAGCACCCGGAACGGCTTGTTGAACAGGACAATCACGTGCAGGTACCCGGCCCGGAATGCGGGGTATGGTTGTCGGTTACGGCGCCATGGTCAAGCGCCCGTGCTGCGGCAGCGCGGGCCGCACGGGCAGCGTGCCGCTCACAACAGGCGGATCGTGGTGCATGCGCTGCGCGTGTCGATACAGAGTTCCGCCTCGCAGTATTCGTTCACCCGGTCCACCGGTGTGGGGTCATCGGCACAACTGCAGCCGGCGATCACGCTGGTGTAATACATCCCCACGTGCAGGCGCAGGACGCATGCCTCGAGCCGGCCGGACAGCGGGATGAGCTGCAACGGTTCTGGCAAGGCATGGCTGCCGTAGCGCAGACCCGCCTGCAGCGGCAGCCGGTCGATACCCAGGGCGGTGACTTCCTGCTGCAGCGTGGCGTTGAAAGCGGGGGTCCCCCAGGCCCGCAGGGTGGCCGGCAGGTGGACCGGCAGGGATGCGGGTGTGGACGTCAACGGGAACGGGGCCGAAAAAGACGGCCGGTGCAGCGGGCCGGGGTCGCGCTGCAAACCGGCACGAACTGGAGACGTTACCGGGTCTTGCAGGTCCTGACACCCAACAGGGCGTAGGCCGGGCAGAATCTGAAGATGCCAGTGGCCAGCGGCACGATGCCGATCCAGCCCCATGCCACGTTCTGGCCAATAAACGGGATCTGCGCGCCGATGAAAACCAGACTGATCAGTGCCAGCCCGACGATGATGCGCAGTACCCGGTCAATCCCACCCACGTTGCACATTGTGAAGCCCTCGATTGGTTGATGTTGATGGCGGAAACGATACCTGCCTGTTACGGGGTATTCAGTGACTATGTCACACACGGCAAGGTCTTTCAGTTGCCAGCCAGTTCGTCCAGCC
>Ga0315556_1001000_pt1 | contig 17428 bp, 12 predicted proteins | sample SalMarSW160310MG_FD_202112 | JGI IMG/M metagenome (GOLD analysis project Ga0315556, IMG submission 202112) | Salt marsh sediment microbial communities from the Plum Island Ecosystem LTER, Massachusetts, United States - Salt Marsh Sediment SW1603-10 ...
AACTCACCGCCGTCGCTGAGACCCTCATCATCATCGCCGCCACCGCGACACTTATCAGGCGCTGGCCGTGACACACGCACTTTTCAAACACGCTCTTAAATCTTTGGTAACCACTGGGTAAGGGATACAAAAATGATGAAGCGTTCGATTTTGGCATTGGTAGCAGCGGCAGCGTGCATGTGCGTGCCGCTTACGTCACAGGCGGCCAGTCCAATGCCACCGATGTTCGACTGGTCGGGTCCCTATGCCGGCGCTAACCTCGGCTACGGGTTCGGACATGATTTCTTCTCCGAGCGACTCTTCCATGCAAAATCGTAGAGCGCCACGCTTGATGGCGTCGTCGTGGGCGGCGAGGCCGGCTACAACATGATGATGGGTAGCAATGTGGTGCTGGGCATCACAGGCGACTTCGCGTTCTCCAGCCTCCATTCGTCGTCGCCGAGCAATTTCACCAATGCGCCATTTTATAGTTGCGGTGTCAGTTGCGATCTCGATGTCAACTGGTTCGCTACGGCGCGCGCCCGGCTCGGCTACGCGATGGGGAACACCATGCCCTACATCACCGGCGGTGCTGCTGCCGCCGGTCTGGATGCCTACTTCCCCGGATTTGCCGCGGCGCGTGGCCGGAAGGCACGGGTGGGCTGGACCGCGGGTGCCGGCATCGAGCATGCGTTTTCCAGCAATGTGACCGGCAGGATCGAATATCTCTATACGGATCTGGGCCGCTTGAATATTACAGGTGCCTGCAACACCAGATGTTTTACGGACGTGAAGTTCAGCATCGTGCGGGCCGGGCTCGACTTCCACTTCTAGGCTCTGTCGCCGGGTGGGAAATTCCAGGGGCCCCTTGCGGGGCCCTTGCCGTTTCACGGCTATGTCGATCCGCACAGGCTGGGGCTGCCCGATACGCCGCCAATGTGCGCCCTGCCTCCGATAAACGCAGCCTGCCTTGGAGGAAAGCGAAAGCGGAAAATCCGGATGCTGCCGACACGAGCGGTAATAGGCCGAGCAGGTAGCCCAAGACAAAGCGGTCGGCGGCGGGTCCAACCAGCCGACATGCTGGCCAAGCCGACGACGGCAAGTTAGGCTGCCGGTATCGAGTCGAGGCCACGACGATGCTGCGACATATGCTGACGACGCGTCTTCAGCGGTGGACGGAACCCCCTGCAATTGTGGATCCGTGGAACGATGCCATGACCGCTGGAATGCGGGGCGACTATGTCGAAGCGATGCAGCTGCTTCGGCCTTTTGCCGAACAAGGCGATGCCGATGCCCAATACTTTCTCGGCCTGATGTACGACGAAGGCCAGGGCGTGATGCAGGACTTCGCCGAGGCGGCGAAGTGGTATCGAAAGGCTGCCGAGCAGGGCGTTGGCGATGCCCAGAATACTCTTGGTACGATGTACGACGAAGGCCAGGGCGTCAGGCAGAACTATGCCGAGGCGGTGAAATGGTACCGCAAGGCGGCCGAGCAAGGGCTTGACGATGCTCAAAACAACCTCGGCATCATGTACGAGAAGGGTCATGGCGTCGAGCAAAACGACGCGGAAGCGGCGCAGTGGTATCGCATGGCCGCCGAGCAGGGATTTGCTCTTGCACAATACAATCTTGGCCTCATGTACTGTCGCGGTGGCGGCGTAGACCGCGACTATACTCTTGCTTACATGTGGTGGAGTTTGGCGGTGGCACAGAACAGTGAGCCCACGCGAAAGCCTGCCCAAAAAAATATGGACATGATCGTCAAATTAATGCGGGCGGACCAGGTGGCCGAGGCGCAGCGCATGGCGGCGGTGTGGACGCCGAAGGGGCACCAGTAGCAACGAGCCAGGGCTCCAAGCTGGGCTTGCTTGATAGCCATGACCATCGGATGCAGCAGGCGGTTGTCGGTCGCCTCTCAGCAGACGATCACCCCGGCAGCTTGCAACCCAGATGCGACATGCGTGCACGTATACCCGTTGCAACCTTGATCGTTCGTCAGGGCGTGGTCACCTGCACACCCGGTGCAACGCTGTCGCCTGGATAGACGATGACCGTTTCTCCTGGCTTTAGGCCCGAAGCGATGGCGGCTGTGCGCGCACCCCGACGCAGAATCTCGACAACGCGGAGCTCGGCACGACCGTCGGCGACGACATAGACCTTCCAGTCCTTGCCTTGGCGGAACAACGCGCCGGCCGGAACGATGGTGGCGTTGTCGCGGCTGAATACCGTGATGCGCGCCTCGATACGATAGCTGTCTCCGAGGCCCGTCCAGCGATCAGGCGGCGAGGTGATGTCGATCACCACATTGACCCGCTGCTCCTCGACCCCAAGCACGGACAACTTGGTGAAGGCGGTGGGTTCCACCCGGCGGACGCGACCCTCAAGGGCTCCCGAGCCTCCCCAATGCTCGATCGCCACGGCAGCGCCGGGATGGATCTCCACAGCATCGCTGCTCAGCACATCGACGACGATTTCGAGGTCGTGCGGATTGCCGATATCGACCAGCGGCGTTCCCGGCGACACAATGGTTTCGCTCTCCTGTCGCACCGCCAGGACGACGCCGGTAACCGGCGCTGTCACGGTCCAGCTTTCGACCGGCCCGCTGTTGACCTGGCCGTAGCGGGCGATCAACGCGCGGATCTGCTCAACTTCATGGGCGGCGGCCTCGTTGCGGAATTCGGCGGCCCTCAGTTCGCGGTCAGCGACTTGTGCCGCGAGCGTATTGCGTTCGAGGGTCTCCGGCGTGGCAACACCGCGCAGTTCCAGCATGCGGGCGCGGTCGAGGTCGAGTTTTGCCTTCGCAGCCTCGGCGCGCGCCTGTTCGATCACCGCCTGGGTGCGCTTGAACTCGGCCTCGGCGCTCGACAGCCGCTCTTCAGCCTCGCGGCGGGCACGCGGATCGAGGAGGGGTGCCGGCGCTGGCTGAATGGTTGCAACGGCATCGCCAGCCTTCACCTGATCGCCGACCTTCAATGCAATCCGGCTCGAGCGCCCGGCCAGCGGGGCCGCGACGACGTAGCGCTCACGCACCCGTGTCTTGCCGTCTTCATCCACGGTTGCGGCGAAGTGGCCCGTGATGACGCGGGCCGTTTCCACCGTGACGGGTTGCGGCATGAGCATCCACGTTATGATCGCAACCGCCGCCGCAGCCACGACAAACCAGAAAATGCGGGCAGCATACGCGCCCATGGTCTCACTCCCTTGTCTTGAGCACGGCGACCAGATCAAGCCGGTCGATGCGGCGTCTTACCACCCAGGCACTCGCCAGCGCTGCCACCATGACCACCAGGGCGGCCGCCATGAAGGTGCGGGGTAGAATCACCGGCGGTATCTGAAACGATTCGTTGGAGCTGAAGCGGGCAATGACATTGACGATGACTTGCGACAGCCATAAGCCGAGCGGAACGCCGAGGGCGATCTCCAACGCGAACTCGCCGAACAGGATCGCTGAAACCTCGGCGCGTGTGAAGCCGAGAATACGCAACGAGGCCAATTCCCAGGCGCGTTCCTGCAAGGCGATGCGCGCATTGTTGTAGACGACGCCAACCGCGATGATGACGGCAAAGCCGGTGAGGATCGCCGCGCTCACCAGGACCATCGCCTTCACCTTGTCGGTGAAGGAGGTAATGGCGTTTGCCTTCATGGTGACCGCTTCGATGATCGGCAGTTGCTTGAAGCGCTGTCCGAGGCCTGAGACCGATTGCGGCTCTACATAGAGCTCGGCGGCCGACACCACGTCACCATCGCCGGTCATGCGGTTCAAGACGGCCAGGTCCATGTAGGCACTCATGCCGAGGATGTCGTCGACAAGGCCTGTCACCTCGACATCGCGGCTCGCCTGGCGGCCTTCCAGCACCTCGATGCCGACCTTGTCACCGAGACCAACGCCGAGGCGTCCGGCCAGCATGCGCGACAGGGTGAGACCCTCGGGAGCCAGAGCGATGGGCTTCAGCGCCTTGTCGCGAGGGCGGCGCAGCACGCCACCTGGCGGCAGGCCGATCACCGCTGTCAGATAGCTGCGCTGGCCGGCCTTGAGGCGAGCGGCGACATAGCGCTCGCCTTCGACCGCCACCACACCCGGCTGACGCGCGAGGTCGGCAAGCACGCCGCGATCGAGCGGCTGCGGGAACGACACCATCATGTTACCGCGCTCGATCAGGGTGAACTGGACGCTCATCATGTGATCGAGCGCATCGCGCCAGAATAGGCCGAGCACCACCATCGGCACAGCAAAGGCAATGCCGGCGACGGTGAACAGGACACGAAGCGGTCGCCCGGCCATGTTGCGCACCATCATCATTACCCGCGGCCTGATCCGCATACGCGCCATCGCCCGCTCGAGCAGCGAATGGCGGAAGCCGCGCGGCGCGTCGGGCCGCATGGCCACCGCCGGCGCAAGCGCGACCACGCGGCGCACAGTGGAAAGAACGCCGAGCATGGCGGCTACAAAGCTGATGAGCACCGCTGCTACCGCAGACCAGGCCGTCAGGTGCAGGTTTAGCGAGGGGAAGCGGAAAAAATCGCGATAGCTGACGATCATGCCCTGGCCCATCGCGATGCCTCCGGCAATGCCGAGGCATGCTCCTAGCACCACGATGACCGTCACCAGCTTGAGATAGTGCATGACAATCGGTCGGTTGGCGAAGCCGAGGGCCTTCAACGCCGCGATCTGTTCGCGTTGCGCGGTGACGAGGCGGCCTATGGACACGTTGAGCAGGAAGGCAGCGATGGCGAAGAAGATCAGGGGCACAGTGCGCGCGGTGGCCCGCAGTTCTTTGAGTTCGTCGTCAAGGAAGCGGTTGGAGGCCTGGTCGTGCCGGCCGATCGCCCCCACGGCGCCATACGGCTGGAGGACCCGGTCGACATCGGCGATCACCTGCGCCAGATGGGCGCCGGGTGCGGTTGCAATCACCGCATTGTTGAAGGCGCCGGTCATGTCGAAGGCTGCCTCGGCGGCCGAGCGATCGACCCACAGGATGGCAAAACTGCGATCATCGGGGATGAACATCCCCGGCTTGATGGCATTGACGTATTCCGGTGACAGGGCGATGCCGGTGACATGGAATGTCTGCACCCGACCATTGAGGATGATGCGCAGGTCGCTTCCGGGTTTGAGGCCGTTGGCCTCGGCAAAGGCCTCGTTGATCGCCACCTCGCGCGCGGCGCCAGGTTGCGGGCCGCTGCCGGCGCGAAAATGCAGTCGCTCCAGACGCTCATTGCCGCCGTTCACCACCGACACCATGCGGGCGGAAACGGGCACATCCGAGGCCGGCCAGTCGAGGATGACGTCACGCACGATGCGCGGCTCCACCGCTGCCACGCCGTCAATTTCCTCAAGATGGGAAACGACCGCCAGCGGCGCGCGCTTCAGGTTGGCGAAGACGTCGCCGAAGCGGGCTTGCTGGTAATAGGCCTGGCGAGTGGCGAGGAGCGAATCGTAAGTGGAAATCGAGCCGGTGAACACCGCCACCCCGGCGGCCACCACCAGCGCAATGGTGATCACCTGAGCGCGCATGGCGCTGATATCGCGCACCAGCTTGCGGTCGAGCAGGCTCACCAGTGCATCTCCTCGGGCGAAAGGCGTTTGTCGTTGCGGGTGACGCCGACGATGCGGCCGCCGCCCAGCCGCAGCACGCGGTCGGCCATGCCGGCAATTGCAACATTGTGGGTGATGATGACGGTGGTCGTTCGCATCTCGGCACTTACCCGCGCGATGGCCTCCAGAACGACCTTGCCGGTGTCATAATCGAGCGCCCCCGTCGGCTCGTCGCACAACAAGGCGTCAGGTCGTTTCACGATAGCGCGTGCTACCGCCACACGCTGCTGCTCGCCGCCGGACAATTGCGAAGGGAAATGATCGAGCCGGTGGGTCAGCCCCACCAGGGCCAGGGCTTCGCGCGGATCGAGCGGGTCGTTGGCGATCTCGCACACCAGCGCCACGTTCTCCAGCACCGTGAGGCTGGGAATGAGATTATAGAACTGGAACACGAAGCCGACATGTTCGCGTCGATAGCGTGTCAGCATCGCCTCGTCCGCACCGACCAGATCATGGTCGCGCCAACGGGCCGTGCCGCCGCTGGCTGTTTCGAGACCACCCAGGATGTTGAGGAGGGTAGACTTGCCCGAACCCGAGGGACCAAGCAGCACGACGACTTCACCCTCATAAATGTCGAGGTCGATATCGCGCAGCGCATGGACCTCAACCTCACCCATGCGGTAGATCTTGCTCAGGCCCCGGGCTTCGAAGACAGCCGGGCGTGAACCTTTGTCGGAATGAGCGCCGTCAATTTGCACGTTCAAGGGGCAAGACCTCACCTTTTGCGCTCACATTGGACCAGCGACATCGACGCAGTTCGTTGACACAGGTCATATCCCGCGATGCCGAAATGTCAGTTAATTGCAACAAGAGGAACATCAATGTCGCCTTTGACGGATTTGCAGCCGCGTGAGCTTGGGATGTATCGGTTCATAAAGAAAGCAAAACGCGCCAGCGGCCAGCGAAAGAGCCCCTTATGGAACGGCAAACGGCAGTCACGACGGTTTGCAACCTCATGCAGGGGTTCGCCAGCGGAACCGGGATCGCGGACGCCACGCGCCCGCCGCGACGGTACCTGTGGACCGACGCCTTTGCCGTATGCAATTTCCTCGAGCTTGCCCAGGCGACAGGCGAAGCCAGATGGCATGATCTGGCGCTGGCACTGGTGGCACAAGTCCACGACGTACTGGGCCGCCACCGTGGCGATGATGGGCGCAGCGGCTGGATCAGCGGGCTGGGCGAGAGCGAAGGACGTCTGCATCCCACCGCCGGGGGGTTGCGGATCGGCAAGAAGCTTGCCGAGCGGAGGCCCGCCGAGCGCTTCGATGAGCGCCTCGAATGGGACCGCGACGGGCAATACTTTCACTATCTGACCAAGTGGATGCATGCGCTTTGCCGCGTCGGCGCCGTGACTGGCGATGCGACCTATACCCGCTGGGCGGCAGAGTTGATGAGGGCCGCACAAGGCGCATTCGTGCATGTCGCGGCGGCCGGCTCCTCCCGCATGGTATGGAAGATGAGTATCGACCTGACCCGCCCGCAGGTGGCGAGCATGGGTCATCACGACCCGCTCGACGGCTTGATCACTGCACGCGAGGTGCAACGCCTGATTGTCCGGCAGTGCGGGCCCGAACCGCACCTTGACCTCTCCGGAGAAATTTCGGCCTTTGAAGAGATGTGCAAGGGGCGCCAGTGGGCAACCGATGATCCGCTTGGTCTCGGGGGATTGCTGTTCGATGCCGGCCGTGTGCTGCAGATGATGACTGGCGACAATGCCTTTGACGACGCAACGCTGGTGACGGAGCTGCTCGGCGATGCTGTTGCGGGCCTCAACGCCTTCGCGGCCCGCAGCGGATTGAACCAACCCGCCGAATGGCGATTGGCCTTTCGCGAACTGGGGCTGTCTATCGGACTGAATGGCGTTGCCCGCATGCAGCACTGGCTTGGGGACGCGGCCAGGGGGCGGGTGGGCAACGAGGCCGGGGGCCTGCTCGATGAACTGGCTCGCCATCACTTCCTGGCTCAGAAAATCGAGGAATTCTGGTTGCAACCGCACAATCGCGATGCCGCAAGCTGGCGCGAACATGCCGATATCAACGCCGTGATGCTGGCCACCAGCCTCATGCCCGATGGCTTTCTCACGCTTTAGGCATCGGCGGCCTTCTCGATTGATCCAAATTAAGACGCGCGACCGCCAAATGCGTCATTCTTGCGCAAAAGTTGATGGAGGCTTGTACCATGAGCGATCTGAAATACCGCCGTCGAGATATGGTTTCCGACCACATCTATGCCCGTGGCGTACGTGATATCGCAGTGCTGGAGGCCATGGGCCGGGTGCCGCGCGAAAAATTTCTCCCTGCCGCGTTGCGCGAATTTGCCTATGACGACCGGCCGCTGCCGATTGCCGGCGGGCAGACCATCTCGCAGCCTTATATCGTGGCCTACATGGTCGAGGCGCTGGCCCTCAGGGGCGGTGAAAAGGTACTGGAGATCGGTGCCGGCTCGGGCTATGCGGCCGCCGTCATGGCCGAGATCGCCGATGGGGTCTTCACCATCGAGAGGATCGGCGAACTGGCCGAAAAGGCCGCCGCGCAACTTGCCGATGCCGGTTACACAAACGTCCACGTCCGCCATGCCGATGGCACGCAAGGTTGGGCCGAGGAGGCGCCTTTCGATGCCATTCTGGTATCGGCCGGGGCACCGGAAATACCTGTCAGCCTCAAACGCCAGCTCAAGGTGGGCGGGCGCATGGTGATCCCGGTGGGCCGCAGCAATATCTCTCAGGAGCTCATTCGCATCACCCGGGTAAGCGAGACCGCGTTCGACCGCGAGGACCTGGCGGACGTCCGCTTCGTGCCGCTGATCGGCGAAGAAGGCTGGGAAGACCAGGAAAGCTGGGAGCGCGGCGCCCCACGCACCGTGCAGACGCGGCCGCGGATGCCGGAGGGCCTGCCCGGCCTTATCTCACGGCATGGCGAGACCTTTACCGATCTCGATGAGGCCGATCTGGTGCCCCTGATCGAGCGCATAGGCGATGCCCGCGTGGTTCTCATCGGCGAGGCGAGCCACGGCACTTCGGATTTCTATCGCATGCGCGCCCGCATCACCCAGCGGCTGATCGTGGAGAAAGGCTTCGACATCGTGGCCGCCGAGGCCGACTGGCCGGACGCGGCCAAGATCGACCATTATGTGCGCCATCGCGACGTGCCACCCAGCGAATGGACGGCGTTTGCCCGTTTCCCCACCTGGATGTGGCGCAATCAGGAGACGCGCGAATTCGTCGACTGGCTGCACCGCTATAATTTCGATGTCCCTTATGAAAAGCGCACAGGGTTTTACGGCCTCGATCTCTACAGCCTTTATTCCTCGGTGCGCGCCGTCATCGACTATCTCGACAGCGTGAGCCCCGATCTTGCCCGCATCGCCCGCCAGCGCTACGGCTGCCTGAGCCCATGGGAGGCCGACCCGGCGGCCTATGGCCATGCCGCGCTGACCCGGGCCTATCATTCCTGCGAGGCCGAGGTGGTGGGACTGTTGGGCGACCTCCTGGTCAAGCGCCACGATCTCACCCGCTTCGATGGCGAACGCTTCCTCGATGCCGAGCGCAATGCTCGCGTGGTGGCCAATGCCGAGGCCTATTACCGGACCATGTATTACGGCTCGCGCGCTTCGTGGAACCTGCGTGACAGCCACATGATGGACACGCTCGAAGGGTTGCTGGCGTTTCGCGGCGGCCAGTCGAAGGCCGTGGTGTGGGCCCACAATTCGCATATCGGCAATGCCGCGGCGACCGAAATGAGTGCGCGTGGCGAGCATAATATCGGCCAGCTTTGCGCTGAGAAATGGGGGCAGGCTTCCTATCGCATCGGCTTCGGCACCGATCACGGGTTCGTGGCGGCCGCCTCCAACTGGGACGGAGCGATGGAGATCAAGGCGGTTCGCCCCGCGCACCGCCAGAGCTACGAGCACCAGTTCCACCTGACCAACGTGCCGGGGCTCATCCTGCCCCTGCGCGGTGGTCCCGGCGAACTCGTCTCCGAACTCGCCCGGCCGCGCCTGGAGCGCGCCATCGGTGTCATCTACCGGCCGGAAACGGAGCTGGCGAGCCACTATTTCGAGGCCCGCCTGCCGAGCCAGTTCGACGACTATGTATGGATCGACCAGACCAGCGCTGTAAAACCGCTGGACACGGCCGAACTGGAGGGCCTGCCCGATACCTATCCGTTTGGAATATGAACGCGGGCGCAGTTGATCGAGACAAGACCCTCATCCAGGTGCCAGCGTGTATCGGCCTTGGGTGTTTGCTGTTGGAGGCTGGCTGCAGAGACCCGGACAGACTGCGTAACGAGGTTTGATTTGGCGCAATGCAGTGCCCGGCTTTTTGTGGCTTTCTTCAAACATACGATCAGGGGCACTGCCAATGCTAAACGTAAGCAAGGCTGCCATGGAGAAATGTCCAGCTGGTCCTGCTAGTCAGGGAATGCGGCCTAGGTATGAAGCTGCACTGATCGCTAGCGGACTGGTTGACGATGTGACCGACGTGCTTGCGCTCGATGCTTGCCCTTGCCGATATTCCGAAGGGGATTTTGTCTGCCAACACGGCGACGCCGCGGAGGCGCTGTGGGTCATCGTTCTTGGTTCGGTTTCGGTGCGCGAAGGCAATCGCACGCTGTTCATGCGCCGCGAGAACGAGGTCGTCGGGGAGCAGAACATCCTCGGCAACGGATGCCGGCGCTGGTACGACCTGGTGGTGAGCGAGAACCAGGTTGAACTGCTCGAAATCGATAAAGCCAAGATCGAGCAGCATCCACAAGCCGACATCATCTGGCGGAACATTGCAAAAATCATATCGCTCAAGCTGAAGGACACGAGCAACAAGACCGCGACGTTGAGCCGGCAACTGGAGGATGACTCGTACATTCTGCACGCCTACACGAACGAGTATGCACTGGGTCGCAGACTGCAATCCGGTAGTGAAAGACCGACCGACTACCGGGTCCACCGCGCGATAATCTGGTTCTCCGATGTGGTCGATTTCAGCATGTATACGGTCCAGATGCCGCCAAGCAGAACCGCTGACATCATGCAGAGGTTCTTCAATGCGCAGTCAGCGCCGGTTGCTGACCATGGCGGACACATCGACAAGTTCATCGGTGACGGCATGATGGCATTCTGGGTGCTGTCGGATACCGAGCCCGCCAATCTCAAGTGCCTGCAGGCGCTGAGAGCAGCCGAAGAGGCGGTCAGCGCGGTGGCGAAGATTTGCATCGGCGATAAATCGCTGCATTTGCGGATTGGTCTGCACATCGGCATGGTCTTGAGCGGAGATTTCGGATCGACCACCCGTCATCAATTCACGCTGATCGGTCCGGAAGTTAACAGGGCCGCACGTCTGGAGCAGGTGCACCTTGAGGACGTCCTGGACGGGGCTGCTGGCTTGGGGGCTATTCGTTTGAGCGCCGAGTTTCGCGATGAGTTGAGCGAACCCATCCAAAAGCGGTATGGGCATGCCGTAAGGGCGAAAGCGAAGAACATCGGCGAGATAGCGATATTTTGCTAGCAACAGAGCGCGCTCCGTCGTCCAGGTTGTCGGCTTCTGGCCCATCGCTGCCGAATTGAGGCCTTCGGGATGATGGCCGCTATCGGAGGTGAAGCGGACATAAGTGTGCACCTGCCAGGATGGCCGCTTTTGATCCGGAAGCGACATGGGGAACCGCACCTTCAACCGGCGCGGATGGGCGGTCTGGCCTTCGATCCGATGCTCGGCACCCTCCCCGGCATGACGACGGACCTGGCGCTCGCATTGAGAGTGCTTGACGCGTGGCGGCCGGCACTCAATCTTGCCGGAACTACAAAAATACCCCAAATTAATCGCCGGATTCCGGTTGATCCGGGAAATGTCGCTTGTGGGTAACGCCGGCCAGGGCATTCATGGCCTCTATGAGCGGAGCATTGCAATGGGACGTGCTGTGCAAATCGCGGCAGTCCTTGCGGGCGTATTCCTCGCCCTAGTGGCGCCGGCGCAGGCGGAAAAGCGCGTGGCGCTGGTAATAGGGAACTCGGCCTATCAAAATGTTGCCCGGCTGCCCAATCCTGTGAACGACGCGGCCGCCGTGACGGCGGCATTCGAAAAGACAGGGTTTGCCGTCCACAAGGAAAGCGACCTCGATTACAGCCACATGCGCCGGGCGCTGCGCGACTTCGCACGCGTCGCGCAAGGCTCCGACGTGGCCTCCGCCAACCGCTCCAACGGCCGCGGCCTGTTGCGGGTCGAGCCGGCGGTGGGCACGCTGGTGAGCTATGCGGCGCGCGAAGGCACTATCGCCGAGGACGGCAGCAACGGACACAGTCCCTATTCCGCCGCGCTGCTGTCGCTCATCGATCAACCGGGCCTTGAAGTGAACTTCCTGTTCCGCAAGATGCGTGACAAGGTACTGGCCTCGACCGGCGGCCAGCAGGAGCCCTTCACCTATGGCTCAATCCCCGGTCGCCAACTCTATCTGATACCGCCGGTGGCCGCACCCACACCAAAGCCGGTCGTCAAGGCGCCGTCGGTGGATGAAAGCGCGTTCGAGGTTTCCTGTTGGGAATCGATCCGCAATGAGACCAATGCCTCGTTCTTCGAGGCCTACCTCAAGAAATACCCGAAGGGACAGTTTGCCGATCTCGCTCGGCTCAAGCTGGCCGCCACCGCCACGGGGCGCTGCCAATTGAGCAGCTGGGTGTTCAACATTGTCGCCAGCAGTGGCCATTTGAGCGGCGGTACGCGGTTTCTTGGCGACGCTGACCAAACTGCATTAGGATCGCGATTGAAGGGACAGGCTCCGGCGGGTAGGGCGTGACCGCGTAGCTGAAGTGCCGACCGGGCCGATCCGGTGCGTGCGCAACATGTGCCCGTTACGGGCGCGGTCATTTCCGGTAAGCTCGAACAAGATGCGCTATAACGCGCCGCGACCCGGCACCACTGCGGGAGATGGACTTTTTGTCGAAGCAAGACATGCGGGAATGATTGATCATGGTCATGCCTGAGGAGCCAGCCGTCACGGAACTTGTCGACATCGACCGGGCGCTGGCGCTTGGTGAGTTGTTCCGGGCTTACGATCTGGCCAGCGAGGGGCTGCGGAGCGATCCGCAGTCGATCGTTTTGAAGCATCGTGCCATCCTGGCGGTGGCACGATCGGGAGCAACGGCCGAGGCGCAGCGCCTTTATCGCTTTTGGCAGATGGATGCCGCGCGACCGCCAGAACGCCAACTGGCGAGCGATGTGGCGGCGCTGGGCGCCCGGCTCCTGAAGGACGTGGCGTTTGAGGCTGCGCCCGAGCAGCAACCGGCGTTGCTCGAACGGGCGGCGGATGCCTATGAGAGCATCTTTCACGCCCATCGCACCGAACATGCCGGCGTCAATGCCGCGACCCTGCATCTTCTGGCGGGCAATGCCGAGCGCGCGCGACAATTGGCGAGCGAGACGCTGAAGGTGATTGTCGGCGATGACTATTATGCCCACGCCTCCCGGGCCGAATGCGAACTCCTGCTTGGCAACCGTGAAGGGGCGGCGTCGGAAATCGCCCTGGCCGGGCTTCGATCCAGCGAACGGGCCGACCCGGCGGCGCGGACCGGTACCAGACGCCAGCTCGGCCGGGTTTGCGAGGCCATGGGCATCGGCGCTGAAATTCTCGACCCGCTCAGATCGGGATGCGTGGTGCGCTACCTTGGCCACATGCCGGGAAGTAGGTTGACGCAGGATCAGGCGATCGCGCTTGCGCCGAAGATCGCAGGGCTTCTGCAACAGCTCGATGCCAGCACTGGCTATGGCGCACTGGCGGCAGGTGCCGACATCATCTTTGCCGAAGCGCTTATCGCCCGCGGCGCCGACCTCAACGTGGTGCTGCCCTTCGACGTCGACAGCTTTCGCGAAGTCTCGGTCAGGCAAACCGGTGGCGAGGAATGGGTGCCGCGCTTCGACCGCTGCCTTGCGGGCGCGACGAGCGTGACGATCGCCAACGACGACTGGGTGCCGGGAGACGTGAGCGCCTTCAGGTACGGGGGAACCATGGCGTCGGGGATGGCGTTGCTGCGCAGCCAGTTTCTCGACGCGCCGGTGGTGCAGGTGGCGATCTGGGACGGCGGGCCGTCGGGAGGCCCCGGCGGCACGGCGGAGGACGTCGCGACCTGGGCGAAACTGGGTCTCGTACAGCATGTCATCACGCCGGCCGGTGCGCCAATTGCCGATTTCGACGAGGCGCTGCCACCTTCTGCGGTGCCGCAAGCCGGGATCCGCGAAAACCGGCCCATCGTGTTCGGCGATCTTGCCGGCTTCAGTTCGGTGCACGAAGCCGAGGTGCCGGCGGTATTCGAGCACGTGTTCGGCGCCTTGGCCGCCGCCATCGAACCGCTGGAGGGCAACATCCTGGTGCGCAACACCTGGGGCGACGGGATCTTTCTGGTGTTCGACGAAATAGACGCAGCCGCGGAGTGCCTGCTGCGCATGCAAGAAGCACTGTCGCTGGTCGACAGGCCGGCGATCGGGCTGTCGCAGGACATGCAGCTGCGGCTGGGGGCGCACTACGGGCCGATGCTCAAGACGCTCGATCCGATGACGCGGCGGGAAACGTTCGTGGGCGTGCAAGTGAACCGCGCGGCACGGATCGAACCGATTACGCCGCCGGGTATCGTCTATGTCACCGAAGCCTTCGCCGCCGCCTTGGCGTTGCGTCCGCAGGCGGGCTTCACCTGCGACTACAAGGGCCGGGTTGCCCTCGCCAAGAAGGCCGGCGAATACCCGGTGCTGAGCCTCAGGCGAAAGGGGCTCTAGTTTAATTGGCTCAAGTCGACCGGCAACGGGTCATGCTTGCCGCAGATCGGCCGCAGTCCCGACAGGCCATAGCGCTTCATCACGCCATCGAGGCTGGTGTTGTTGCCCAGCCGCTGACAGGCGACCGCAAAGCCATCGCCTTGCCCGAATTTTGAGACATCCCACACCCGCGCGGTGCCGTCCCACGATGCCGTCAGTACGCGGCTGCCATCGGGTGAGAACACCGCCGATGTCACATATCCCGCATGTCCGACCAGCACGCCGAGCTCGGCGCCGGTCGCTGTGTCCCACACCCGCGCGGTGTCGTCGTCAGACGCCGTCACGATACGCCGGCCATCCGCTGAGAAGCTGGCCTGATTTACCGGTCCTTCATGCCGGTTCAGGATCTCCAGCACGGCGCCCGTGGCGGCGTCCCACAGGCGGGCGGTATGGTCCCAGGACGCTGTCAGGACCTGCCGGCTGTCGGGCGAAAACACGGCGGATTTGAGAAATCCGGTATGCCCTTCGAGCACGGCGATCGGGGCGGCTGTTGCCGCGTCCCACACCCGTGCGGTCTGGTCACTCGACCCCGTCACGATCCGCCGGCCATCGGGAGAGAACACGGCAGAGGTGACGGACCTATTGTGGCCTTTCAGCACGTGGAGCAATGCACCGGTTGCCGCGTCCCACAGGCGTGCGGTGTAGTCGTCGGAAGCGGTCACCACCCGCTGGCCATCGGGTGAAAATGCGGCCGAATTGACATGGCCTTCATGTCCCTTGAGTACTGCAAGCTGGGCGCCTGTCGTCGCGTCCCAGACCTGCGCGGTGTCGTCCCACGACGCCGTGACGACCCGCCGCCCATCGGGCGAGAACCGAGCCGATGTGACGGTGTTGCCATGGCCCTTCAGCACCACGATCCGGGCGCCTTTAACCGAGTCCCAAATCTCTGCGGTATCGCCTACGGGCATCAGCAGCCGGCGGCCGTCCGCAGAGAATTCAACAGAGCTGATAAAGCCGTGATGTCCAATCAGCACCGCCGTCGCGTTTCCCGTTGCCGCGTCCCACACCCCTGAGTCTTTGCCATTGGACACCATTGCGATGCGCCGGCCGTCCGGCGAGAATACGGCTGCGTTGGCCTGTCCGCCGTATCCTTGGATTTTCAGCAGCGTGGCTCCCGCCACCGCGTCGCGCACCTGGGTGGGGTCGCCCCATAACTTCGTGGACTCCTGCGTGCCGTCGGCCAAGATGATGGTTTCTTTACGTTTCGGCGCCCCGAGTTCGGCTCCCGTTGCCGCGTCCCACACCCGCGCCGTCTTGTCGTCCGACACCGTCAGCACCCGGCGGCCGTCGGACGAGAACACGGCCGATGTGATGGCTGCGCTGTCCCCCTTGAACACCAGCAGTTCGGCTCCCGTTACCGCGTCCCACACCCGCGCGGTCGAGTCCTCGGACGCCGTCAGCACCCGCCGACCGCCGGGCGAGAAAACCGCGGACCTGACCGGCTTGCCGTGACCTTTCAGCACCACGAGTTGGGCGCCCGATACCGCATCCCACACCCGCGCGGTGTTATCATCGCACGCCGTCACCACGCGCCGGCCGTCGGGCGAAAACATTGCCGAATGGATGCTGGCGCCGGGCACGCGCAGCACCGCCAGCGGGGCGCCGGTTGTCGCGTCCCACAGCCGCGCCGTGTAGTCATCGGACGCGGCGAGCACGCGCTGGCCATCGGGGGAGAACACGGCCGAATTGACAGTGGCATAATTGCTCTTCAGCACCACGAGTTGGGCGCCGGTTGCCGCGTCCCACACCCGTGTGGATGAATCGGCGGACGTCGTCATCACCCGCCGGCCATGCGGCGAGAAAATCGCGGATGTGACGGGTCCGCCCTCTCCGTTCAGCACGTGAAGCGGGGCGCCGGTTGCCGCGTTCCACAGCCGCGCGGTCCCGTCCCACGAGGCGGTAAGCACCCGCCGGCCATGCGGTGAAAACACCGCCGACGTGACGGCGCTGCCATGGCCCTTCAGCACCACGAGTTGAGCGCCTTTTTGCGCATCCCACACCTCATCGGTGTCGTCGGCGGAAGCCGTCAGCACCTGCTGCCCATCGGGGGAAAAGACCGCGGACGTGACCGCGCCGTGAACGCCCTTCAGCACCGCGATCGGGGCGCCTGATGCCGCATCCCATACCCGCACGTTGCTGTCGTCACCGGCTGTCAGGATGCGCCGGCCGTCGGGCGACAACGCGGCGTGGTTGGCGTTGAACCTGAGACGTTCGCGATCTTCCGGCAGAACGGCATCCAGTGTTTTGAGCGTGCGCTGCAACTGCGGCCGCGCGGCATCGCCGGTTCGCGGCCAGGCGGCCAGCGCCAGCTTGACGGCCTCGGCGGGGCGATCGTTTGACAGCGCCACCCTGGACAGTTCCGCCAGGGCGATGGTTTCATTGCGGCTCGCCGCCGATCGGCTGGAGATGGCCTGCGCCGTCTCGCGCCTGGCCACCGCGGCCTGACGGGCGGCTTCGACGGTCTTTTTCATGGCGATCTGGGCCTGGGCCTGGGCCTCGCTGCGCTTCACCCACCCGTAGCCGGCCGCGGCGATGGCGGCGGCGGCCAAGAGGCTGGCGGCGATGAGACCGAAGCGGGTGCGGCGGGCGACCTTGCCCTGTTCCCTGGCAAGCTTGCGGGCCTGTTCCAGTTCGGCGTTGCGGCGTTGGTCCTCGGCATCGCGGCAGGCTACCAGGTAGGCCCGCTCGTCGCGGCCTAGGAAGCTGGCGAGATCGTCGCGCTGCTGCAGCCGCTCGGCATCCTCCAGCCGCCCGGCGGAATGGCTCAGCCAGCCCGCATCCCTGGCATTGGCAAGCCAGTCGCGGGTCGATGTCCGCACGCCCTCCAGCGTCGTCAGGGCGGCAAGATCCTCCTTCAGCCAGCCCAGCAGCAGGCCCCACTGCCTGAGCAGGGCCTCATGTGCCGGCTCTATGGTGCGCTCGCGGGTTTCGGGGTCGACATCGCTGGCCAGCAGCCGCGCCTCGATCAGATGCCCGATCAGGGGGCGGGCCTCTTCGGGGATCTCGCCATGGCGCGCCACCCGCCGGCGCGGCGTACCGGTTGCCGGATCAATGCCAGCCAG
>Ga0315556_1001001_pt1 | contig 17427 bp, 17 predicted proteins | sample SalMarSW160310MG_FD_202112 | JGI IMG/M metagenome (GOLD analysis project Ga0315556, IMG submission 202112) | Salt marsh sediment microbial communities from the Plum Island Ecosystem LTER, Massachusetts, United States - Salt Marsh Sediment SW1603-10 ...
CACCAGCGTCCGGTCACCCTGCCGCTGGTGCGCGATGCGCTGGAATCGATGAAAGACGGATACGCCTGAGCGCTGCACAGTTCAACGACACTAAAGGAATTGCATTGAAGCTGGTTCTATTCGATCTCGACAATACCCTGCTCGACGGCGACAGCGACTACGAATGGGCGCAATTCCTGATCGAGCAGGGCGTGCTCGAGCGCGCCAGCTACGAGCACCGCAATGAGGAATTTTTCGAGCAGTACAAGGCCGGCCGGCTCGACATCTACGCCTTTCTCGACTTCCAGCTGGCGCCGCTGGCACGCTACCCGCGCGCCCAGCTCGACGCCTGGCACCGGCAGTTCATGACGCAGAAGATCCTGCCAAAAATCTCCGCAGCCGCGCGCCTGCTGGTCGGCCGCAGTGTGCTGGACGCCCAGTTGTGCGCCATCGTCACCGCCACCAATTCGTTTGTCACCGCGCCGATCGCGCGCGAGTTCGGCGTGCCGCATCTGGTGGCCACTGAGCCGGAGCAGATGGACGGCAGATTTACCGGAAGGGTGAGCGGCACGCCGTGTTTTCGCGAGGGCAAGGTCACCCGCGTGGGTGAATGGCTGACTGCGCAGGGCAGGCGCTGGGGCGATTTTGCGGAAACCTGGTTTTACAGTGATTCCCACAACGATCTGCCGCTGCTGCAGCGGGTCACGCACCCGGTTGCCGTCCGACCCGATCACCCGCTCAAACAGGTGGCGCTAGAGCGCGGCTGGGAGATCATCGCGCTCGCCTAGGCGGGCGCAAGCGTCCGCTCCGGCGGCAGGCTGCTGCCGGATACCGAAATTGAGGTATCATGCCGCCCACAGTGGCCTTGCGCCCAATCCGCTTACCTCGGTGCGATGTCCAGGCCTTTATCCATGCAAGCTCGAACCGGCCCGCAGGTCCCGCTCTAGCCCGTCCAACTTCGTACTTTGATCAAAAAATTCATCCGCCGCATGTTCAACATGGGCGCCGAAGCCGAGCCGAGGATTTACACGCGCGACAAGCACGGCATCGCGCGTAGTTCCATCAGCCACGGCGCGCTCAAGGTGTGCGAGATTCTGCGCGCGCATGATTACGCCGCTTACATCGTAGGCGGCGCGGTGCGCGACCTGCTGCTCGGCGTGGTTCCCAAGGACTACGACGTCGCCACCGATGCGCATCCGGAAGTGGTGCACCGATTGTTCCGGCGCTCGCATCTGATCGGCCGGCGCTTCAAGCTGGTGCACGTGCTGTTCGGCCAGGAGACGGTGGAGGTATCCACCTTCCGCGCCGGCGAAGGCGGGGAAGCCGACGAGCACGGCCGGCTTCTGCGCGACAACGTCTACGGCACGCGCGTGCAGGACGCGGCGCGGCGCGATTTCACCGCCAACGCCCTGTATTACGACCCGCACGACGAAACCGTGCTCGACTACCATGGCGGCTACGCCGACGTACGCAAGAAGACCATGCGCATCATCGGCGATCCGGTCCTGCGCTTTCGCGAGGATCCGGTGCGCATGCTGCGCGCGGTGCGCTTCGCCGCCAAGCTCGGCTTCAGCATAGACCCGAAAACGCGTGCGCCGATCCGCCAACTGGCCGACCTGCTCGAAAACGTGCCCGCGGCGCGCCTGTTCGAGGAAATGCTGAAGCTGCTGCTCTCGGGCTATTCCGCCGCCTGCCTGGCGCAGCTGCGCAAGGAAGGCCTGCACCACGGGCTGCTGCCGCTGCTGGACGTGATCGTGGAACAACCGCAGGGCGAGCGTTTTCTGCGCCTCGCGCTGGACCAGACCGATACGCGCATCCGCGCGGGAAAGTCGGTTTCGCCCGCATTTTTGTTCGCGGCGCTGCTGTGGCACGAGGTACTCGCGGCATGGAAAATCAACCAGAGCAAAGATCTGCGCAGCATCCCGGCGCTGTACCTGGCCATGGATCAGGTGCTGGACGCCCAGACCGACAAGCTGTCGATTCCGCGACGGCTCACGACGACCATGAAGGAGATCTGGGCGCTGCAGCCGCGTCTGGAGCAACGTTCGGGCAAGCGCGCTCTGGTGCTGCTCACCCATCCGCGCTTTCGCGCCGGCTACGATTTCATGCTGCTGCGCGCAGAAAGCGGCGAGGTGCCCATGGAACTGGCGAACTGGTGGACCCGCTTCCAGGACGCGGAACTGGAAGAACGCAATGCCATGCTGATCCCGGATACCGCGCCCAAAAAAAAGCGCCCGCGCCGCCGGCGCAAGAGCCGGTCCGCGGACACGGCGGCTCCCGCTCCGGACAGCACGCAGAACTGAGCGGACGCGGAGGCTTTGCTTGCGATGCTTTGCTCTTGCCAAATAGTTTTGCGCTAGTCAGTTGACCGCCATGCATAGCGCATTCATCGCCCTGGGCAGCAATCTCGACGACCCCGAGGCCAAGGTGCGCCAGGGCCTTGCAGCGCTTGCGCAGCTGCCGAACATCCGGCTCGACGCCGCATCATCGCTCTACCGCAGCGCTCCTCTTGGCCGCATCGACCAGCCCGATTTCATCAATGCCGTGGCGCAATTGTCCACCTCGCTCGCGCCGCAGGCCTTGCTCGCCGCCCTGCTCGCACTGGAACAGCGCTTCGGGCGCGAGCGTTCTTTGCCCAACGCGCCGCGCACCCTGGACCTGGACTTGCTACTCTACGATGCGCAAAGCATCGCCGAGGCCGAGCTCTGCGTGCCGCATCCGCGCATGCACCAGCGCGCCTTCGTGCTCGCGCCGCTGCTTGAGATCGCGCCCGCCTGCTTCATCCCGGGCATCGGCGCCGCCGCGGACTGGCTGGACCGCTGCGCCGATCAAGCCATCGTGCGGCTTGCCGCGCAATGACACAGAATCCCTGCGCCCGCTGCTTCGCCGCGGTTAAACTCGGCCTATGAATCGCGCTGCAACCGGCCTGAATAAGTACCGCCACATCGTCGTGGAAGGCCCCATAGGTGTGGGCAAGACCAGCCTCGCCCGGCGCCTCGCCGAGCACCTGAATGCCGGCCTGCTGCTGGAGCAACCGGAGCAGAACCCGTTTCTCGCGCGTTTCTACCAGGACATGGAACGCTACGCGCTGCCGGCGCAACTGTTTTTTCTGTTTCAGCGCCTCAACCAGTTGCGCGAACTCGCCCAGATCGACATGTTCAGCCAGGTGACCGTGACCGATTTCCTGCTCGACAAGGACCCGCTGTTCGCGCGCATCACCCTCGGCAACGACGAGATGCTCCTGTATCAGCAGATCTACGCCGCGCTCTCGCCGCAGGCGCCGCGGCCGGACCTGGTGATCTATCTGCAGGCGCAGGCGGAAACGCTGGTGGAGCGCGTCAGGCGCCGCGGCGCGGAGTTCGAGCGGCCTATCACGGAGGCCTACCTCGCCCTGGTCGCGGACAGCTACAACCGATTTTTCTATCACCATACCGGCACGCCGGTGCTGATCGTCAACTCCGAGCGGCTCAATTTCGTCGACCGGCCCGCCGATTTCGGCTTGCTGCTCGAACGCATCGCGGCCATGCGCGGCCAGCGCGAGTTTTTCAATCTAGGCGAATAACATGGACATAGTCAACTCCGTCACGGCATTGCGCGAGCGGCTGCAGCGCGAGCCCAACAATGTGTTCGTGCCCACCATGGGCCACCTGCACGAAGGGCATATCGACCTGATGCGCATAGCCAAGCCCAAGGCCGCGTGTACGGTAGTGAGCATTTTCGTCAATCGCATGCAGTTCGGGCCAAAAGAGGATTTCGAGCGCTATCCGCGCACTTTTCAGAGCGACTGCGACAAACTCAGGAGCGCCGGTGTCGACGTGGTGTTCGCACCCGACGAGAAGGAAATCTACCCCGAGCCGCAGACCTTCGCGGTCGAACCCTCCGATCTGCAGCACATCCTCGACGGCGCGTTCCGCCCGGGGCACTTCCGCGGCGTCGCCACGGTGGTGCTGAAGCTGTTCAACATGGTCATGCCGCACGCGGCGATCTTCGGCAAGAAGGACTACCAGCAGTATCTGGTGCTGCGCGACATGGTGCGCCAGTTCGCGCTGCCGGTGGAAATCATCCCGGCGGAAACGGTACGGGCCGCCGACGGCCTGGCATTGTCTTCCCGCAACGGCTATCTGAGCGCGGCAGAGCGCGCCGAGGCGCCGCGCCTGTACGCGCTGCTGCGCGATGCGCGCGAAAAAATCGCCAAAGGTGAACGTAATTTCCAGCGCATCGAACTCGAAGCCATGTCGCTGCTGTCGCAAAACGGCTGGGCACCGCAGTACGTCGCGGTGCGCCGACGCGCCGATCTGCAGGCACCCGCCCCCGAGGAGCGCGAACTGGTGGTTCTCGCCGCGGCCTATCTTGGCAAGACGCGGCTCATCGACAATATTGAACTGGCCCTGTAGCAAGGTCTCCAACAATCGGTTTCCACAACCCATTTCCGCGAGGATACGCACATGAAGCATGAAATCGCCCGCGCAGTGGCGCTTGTCTGCGCCAGTCTGATATTGAACGGCTGCAGCAGTATCAGTGTGTGGCCCTTCGGCGGCACCCCGGAGCAGAATCCGACGCGCGCCCCGGCCGACGCGACCGCGTACAAGTGCGACGGCGGCAAGCACTTGTTCGTGCGCTATCTGGACAAGGGCGCTGCCGCCTGGGTGATCCTGCCCGACCGGCAATTCCGCCTCAACAAGGTCGGCGCGGACAGCGGCAGCCGCTACGGTAACGGCAGCGATACGCTGGAGCTAAGAGACAAAGCGGCGACGCTGTCGGACAGCGCCGGCGTGAACTACGCCAACTGCAAGGCCTCCGGCGGCTGAGCCGGCGCATGCCACGCTGAGCAGGCTCTAGGGCTATGCCCGACGCAGGCTGAACTCAGGAAAGGACGACGCGAGGGCGTCCGGGACCGCCGCTGCGGCACACCCCGCAGGCCGGTAGGCGAGGCCGCCACTCGCGCGGAATTCCTGCAGCACATAGCGGCGCACTCCCAATTCCTTCAGGCTGAGTGCAAGGCGGCCGAGTTCCTCCGCTGACAGAAACCCTGCATGCCAAGTGGTGCGAAACTCGCAGTCCACGCCGCTCGCGAGCAATGCCCGAGCGCTCTCCAGCGCCGCCGCGCCGCTGGCGCGCACTCCCGTAATGCGCTCGTAAGCGGAGTCGAACGGCGCCTTGGCGTCGAAGCCTACCCAGTCGGCCAGGGGCAAAACCTCGGCGAAGCGGCGCGGATATATGCCGGCGCTGTGCAGGCCGATGCGATAGCCCAACGCCTTCACGGCGCGCATCGCCGCCGCCAGCCCCGGCTGGGCGGTCGGTTCTCCGCCACTGAACACCACCGCATCGAGCAGCCCGCGGCGGCGGCGCAGAAACGCCAGCACCTCGTCCCAAGCGACGTCGGCCGCCGACGCGCCCGGCTGCAAGTGCGGATTGTGGCAATAGCAGCAGCGCCAGGGACAGCCCTGGCAATACACCACCGCGGCCAGTTCGCCGGGATAATCGGTCGCCGAAAGCGGCGTCAGCCCGCCGACGCGAAGCGGCGCTGCCGCTTCCTCAGCGCAGGTCGGCGCGGCACTCGGTGAAAAACTTGCGTTCGTGATGTTCGCCTTTCTTGCCGGTGTTGAAGGATGCGACCGGCCGGTGGTAGCCCATTACGCGGGTCCACACTTCGCAGCGCTGGCGCTCGTCGTCGCGCAGCTCGATTTGGGTGAAGGCTTGGGCTTCCGTTACCGCGTTCATGACATTTCCTCCTTTGAGTTCCTCACAACATGAGGGGAAAGATCCCCTCATGCTTCCCTAAATCGGAGGCCATTTCGATAATTCTGAAATGGCCTCTCGCTTTTTCCGTGTTACGCCGCTTCGGCCTGGCGTCGCTTTTTCTCCAGCAGATCCTCGTCGCAGCGCGGACAGAATTCATGCTCGCCCGCGAGATAGCCGTGCTTGGGGCAGATCGAAAACGTCGGCGTCACGGTGATGTAAGGCAGGCCGAAACGCTCGAGCGAGCGGCGCACCAGCTTCTTGCACGCCTCGGCCGAGGTGACGCGCTCGCTCATGTACAGGTGCAGCACCGTGCCGCCGGTGTATTTGCGTTGCAGCTCGTCCTGGCGCTCCAGCGCCTCGAACGGATCGTCGGTGAAACCCACCGGCAACTGCGACGAGTTGGTATAGAAAGGCATTTCCGCCGTGCCCGCCTGCAGAATGCCGGGAAAACGCTTCTTGTCCTCGCGCGCGAAGCGATAGGTCGTGCCCTCGGCCGGCGTCGCCTCCAGGTTGTACATGTGGCCGGTCTCTTCCTGGAACGCGACGATGCGCCCGCGGATGTGGTCGAGCAGCCGGCAGGCGAAGTCATGGCCCCAGGCGCTGGTGATGTCGTGCTCGTCGGTAGTGAAATTGCGGATCAATTCATTGATGCCGTTCACGCCGATGGTCGAGAAATGATTGCGCAGCGTGCCGAGGTAGCGTTTGGTGTAGGGGAACAGGCCAGCGTCCATGTAACGCTGGATCACCTTGCGCTTGAGCTCCAGACAATTTTTGGCGATGTCCATGAGCTCGTCGACGCGCGCGAGCAGCGCCGCCTCGTCGCCACGGTACAGATGCCCGAGTCGCGCGCAGTTCAGAGTTACCACGCCCACCGAGCCGGTCTGCTCGGCCGAGCCGAACAGGCCGTTGCCGCGCTTCAACAGCTCGCGCAAATCGAGCTGCAGCCGGCAGCACATGGAGCGGATCATGTTGGGCTTGAGCTCGGAGTTGAGGAAGTTCTGAAAATACGGCAGTCCGTATTTGGCGGTCATTTCGAACAACAGGTTGGCGTTTTCCGACTCCCAGTCGAATTCCGGCGTCACGTTGTAGGTCGGAATGGGAAAGGTGAACACCCGGCCCAGATGGTCCCCTGTGGTCATGACTTCGATGTAGGCGCGGTTGATCATGTCCATTTCGCGCTGCAATTCGCCGTAGGCGAAGGGCATCTCCTTGCCGCCGATCACCGGCACCTGTTCGCGCAGGTCTTCCGGGCACACCCAGTCGAAGGTGAGATTGGTGAACGGCGTCTGCGTGCCCCAGCGCGAGGGCACATTGAGGTTGTAGATCAGCTCCTGGATGCTCTGCTTCACCGCGGCGTAGGACATGTCGTCCTGGCGGATGTAGGGCGCCATATAAGTGTCGAAGGAGGAAAACGCCTGCGCGCCGGCCCACTCGTTTTGCAGCGTGCCAAGGAAATTGACGATCTGACCGACCGCGCTCGACATGTGCTTGGGCGCCGCCGCCTCGACCTTGCCGGGCACGCCGTTGAGGCCCTCGTGCAGCAGCGTGCGCAGCGACCAGCCGGCGCAATAGCCGGCGAGCATGTCGAGGTCGTGGATGTGAAGGTCGCCCTCGCGGTGAGCGCGCCCGGCCTCGGGCGCATAGACGTGGCTGAGCCAGTAGTTGGCCACCACCTTGCCCGACACGTTCAGGATCAGGCCGCCCAGCGAATAGCCCTGGTTGGCATTGGCATTGACGCGCCAGTCGCGCCGCTCCAGGTACTCGTTGATCGAACTTTCCACATCCACCGCGGTGCGGCTGTCTTCGCGCAGTCGCCGGTGCTGCTCGCGGTAGGCGATATAGGCGCGCGCGGTGCGGTAATAGCCCGCTTTGATCAGCGCCAGCTCGACGCTGTCCTGGATGCGTTCGATATCGGGTACGCTGCTCTGGGGCAGCGTCGCGATATCGGCCAGCACGCGCTCGGCCACCGGGTCGAGCGCGGCGCGCTCGAACTCGCCGGTAGCGGCGCGCGCACGCTGCATCGCGTTCACGATCTTGGCCGCGTCGAATTCGACCAGCTTGCCGTCGCGTTTGCGGACGCTCTGCGGCAGGCCGGCGAGTTTGAACAGGGGTGAATCGAGCGGGACCTGGGTCATGGCTGTCGTCCTCTTTATTGTCTTTTTTGCAAGCTGTCGCACCGAGCGCCGCGCCTCTTTTTTGCTCATGACGCCCAGGCACTGTCCGAGGTCCTTAGCACAAGATACTGTGGCGAGGCCATAATTTAGCCCAAGGTATAGTGGTCCGCAATGGCGCACGGGCCGGCCGAAGACCTTTTTTTGGATTTTGTGACTTGGATCAAAAAATGCCGCAGAACCGTCGCGGAGGCGTCGCCAGCGAAGATCGAACGCGAGCGGTGCGCCTGTGCGCCGCGCGCTGGCGCATCGAGCGCAAGGATACGGGGGACAACCGCCTTTGAGCCTGCGTCCGGGGCAGAGAAAACCGGAGGACTAGCTCGGATAGGGCTCTAGCGTGATCTGGTCGACCGGGCAGCCCATCGCCTTTGCGATCGCGTCCAGGCTGCCGTCATCGACCACAACCGGCTGGAAGTCCTGCGCCGCCCCCTTGCTGTCGATGAAGGACTTGGCGGCGCTCTCCGAAGGCCAGATGACGACCGGATCTGGCTCCACACCGGGCAGCTGGACGCAGATCGGAAAACCGTCGGATTTGTAGACGATGGCATACATGTGCAAGCTCCAAACGCGACAGGGACGCACCCCTTCCAAAGCGGACCGGGAGCCCTGTTATGTGCAGGGTCCCATGCATAACTTTAACCCAATTTTACCGCCGTTGCGCAAGCCCGGAGCGATGCGCCGGCAGTCCTAGGCCGCGTTCGGAACCTCGGGGCCGCCGTCCCCTCTACGGCGGCGGCGGTCCGGCTGCGCCGATACCGGGGCGAGGATGCGGCAATACAAGTTCCGGAATTCCCGGTTCTCTTCCACCCCGCCACCGGCCTCGCGCGCGGCAGCCCAGGCGGCGTCGATTTCCGCCCATTCCTGCTCGCTGAATAATTTCTCCGCCAATGGCATCGCCAGCGTCTCTTCCTTGCGCATATGCTGGAAATAAAAGTCGCAGAAACCCTCGACGGCAGTGGCGAAGGCGACGAATTCGCGCCTGCCACCGGCCTCGTAGCGCAGCAGAGCCTGCTCAAGGCTGCGCATCGCTGCCGCGCCGCGCGCATGCTCGTCTTCGAGCTCGTCGATGATCTCCACCGCCTCGCCGCCACATGCGCGCAGTGGCTGAAACAGAAATTCGTCTTCCTGCGGATGATGCAGGCGCGACGAAAACGCATCCAGATAATAGAGCATGGTACGCAAGCCATCGAAATCGGGACAGCTGCTGCCGTCCCGGATGCGCTCTACCAGCGCGCGCAGGGTATGCAGTATCGCAGCCAGGCTGCGGTGCTCGTTCCTGATGATGTTGAGCGCGCTGTTCACCGGTATCCTCGTTCTTCCCACAATGCTAGGCAGAGGACACAGGCGTCACTTGACTTTGATCAAGCACAGGCCGTTTTCCGGCTCAGCCTGGACCTGATGCGAACCATGCAATCGAGCATTTCCCTGCGTGAAATCTGGCCTTCTCGGCGGAACGGGCGGGGTGACCGGCTCGTGCACCCCGGTGGAGACCGGGGCCCGATATACGTCACGGGAACCACGGCGGACGAGATTCGCAGCGCGCCGGTAACGCAGGGGGCGCCCGCCCTCTGAAGACGCGCGTTGAAGCTCAGACCTGGCTGCGCACCCAGCGGATCAAAGCGGGACCGTCCATGGCGCCCGACTGGCGCGCAATCTCTTTGCCGCGGCGGAACACGACCAGCGTGGGAATGCTGCGAATCGCGTATTGCGCCGCGATCGCCTGCTCTGCCTCGGTATTGAGTTTGGCCAGACGCATATTGGGCTCCAGCTCCGCTGCTGCCTTTTCGAAATGCGGCGCCATTGTGCGGCAGGGCGCACACCAGGGCGCCCAGAAATCCACCACCAACGGAATGTCGCTCGCCGTGACATGGCGCGCGAAGCTCGCGCCGTCGAGTTCGATCGGATGGGCGGTGAACAGCGAGCGCTTGCACTTGCCGCAAACGCCGCCCTCGGCCAGCCGCTCCGGCGGCACGCGGTTGATGACATGGCAATGCGGGCAGACGACTTGCAGGGCTTGGTTCATGCCGGTTCCTCGGCTACCGTAATACATCCAAGATGAGGGCGAGTCCGGAAAAAACCAGTGCCCCGGCGCAAACCCGCTGGCGTAAACCCGAAGAGCGGGCGCTGCTGCTGCGGCGCCCGCTCAGGTTTTGTGTTCGCGCAGGCCTGCCGGGTCGAGCAGGTGGATATTGCGGCCATTGACACGGATCAGCCCGGCTTGCGACAACTCGTGCAGGATGCGCGAAAAATGCTCGCGCGTGATGTTGAGCCGGGACGCGAGCACGCTTTTGCTCGCATCGAGCATGACATCGGCGGCTTGCCCCGGGCTGACGTGCTCGTCCAACTCCGCCAGCAGATAAGCGGTGACGCGCTCGGTGGCGCTTTTCAGGGTATAGGCTTCGATGTCGGCGATCCGCCGGCACAGGCGCTGCGACAATTCGTTCAGCATGCGGCGCGCGAATTTCGGGTTGCGCTCGACGGTGTCCAAGACCGCGTTCCTGCGAATGTGGAGCAGCAAGGAATCTGCGATCGCCTCGGCGTACAACTTATGCGGCGCGCCCGTGAACAGGACCGCCTCGCCGAAACTCTGCCCCGGCCCAAGTATTTCAACCACTTTTTCCGCCCCCCCATGCGCGAGCAAGGCGAGCTTCACCCGACCGAGCACGATGAGATACATGCCATCGCAGGGATCGCCGCGGCGGAACAATGCCGCGCCGACGGCGACACGCTGTTCCGTCGTGGCGGCGCCGACCGCCTCAAGCTGGGACAGATCGAGTTCGCGGAACAGCGGCAGGTTGCGCAGAAAATCCAGTGTGCCGAAGGAATCCCGGTGCGCGCCCATTGCGCCGCCTAGTGTGCGGACGGCGGTCGCCGCAGGCAAGGCATGTCGCCGCGCAACACGGGCGCGGCGAGGACACGGGCAAGTAGGCTGCGCGACACGAAGGCATTCCCTCAGAATAGCGCTACGGAGAAGGGGAAGCAGGCCATAGGTTACCTGATTGGCCCGCCCCAAGCCAGCGCCGCCTACCGTGGCGGCGCTCCGGCCGGCGCCGCGCCGCAGCGCTCGCAGCCGGATTCCCCGATCCGCCGGGCCTCCCGGGAAGGAGGGCCGACGATCAGGCCCCTACGCCCGCCAGCCGGTTGATCTTCGCCGGGTCGACCTTCAATCGCGCCGCGGCAGCGAGGATCTCGTTCCAGCTGTTCGCGTCCACCGGAATGCCTTCGGCGAGGCGTTTTGCGCGCCATTCGCGCTCCGGCTCGCCGGCCAGACGCACCTTGTCGAAGCCCGCGCGCGGCGGCGACGCGGTAACCCAGTCGAGAAAGGCGCGGGTTTCGCGCTCGAACGCCGCTACATCGGCGATCGCCTTCGGATCGATGATGATGGTGAGCATACCGTTCAGCACGCGCTTTTCGCCCGTGGCGGGTCCGGCGCCGGCAAGGCCCGCGGCAAGCGCGCCGCCGAGCAGTTCGCAGGCGACGGCCATGCCGTAGCCCTTGTGCTCGCCGAAGGCAAGGATTGCTCCCAGCGGTTCGACCACTGCGTAAGCCGGATCGTCGCTGTCCCTGCCCTGGTCGTCGATGATGCGGCCCAGCGGCAGCTTTTCACCCTTGTTGTGCGCGACGCGCGCCTTGCCCTGCGCGATCACGCTGGTGGCGAAGTCGAGCAGAATCGGATCGCGTCCCGCCACCGGGATGCCGACGGTAAACGGGTTGGTGCCGAAGCGCGCGTCGCTCCCGCCGAACGGCGCGACGATAGGGCGCGAGATCACGTTGACGAAATGTATCGACACGAATCCCTCGGCGACGGCCATCTCCGCCCAGGCGCCGATACGGCACAGATGGTGGGCGTTGCCCAGCGCCATGATGCAGCTGCCGAATTGCTTGGCGCGCTCGATAGCCAGGCTCATCGCCTCGCGGCCGACTACCTGGCCGAATCCCGCCTGGCCGTCGATGCGCAGCAGCGCGCCGCCGTCCATCAGCGTCTTGATGTGCGCGTTGGCCTTCAGCCCGCCCTCGACCCAGGCCTCGGAATAGCGCGGCAGCATGCCGATGCCGTGTGAATCGTGGCCGCTGAGGTTGGCCTGGATCAGGTTATCGGCCACCAGCTCTACCTCGCGCTCCTCCGAGCCGAAACCGCGCACCAGTTCACGTATCGCCGCGCCTAGCGGCTCGGCGCGGATAAAATGTGTTTCAGCCATGCGTTCTCCATTTCTTTTGTGTGCGCGGCATTATCCCACGGCACGCGGCCCGTGCTGGCCGGCGCGACGCAATTCCGCCTGCTTTTGCACCGCATCTGCGCGCGCGCGCTGCGCCAGCACCTCCAATTGCTGCCTTCCCGGGAGGTACTGCTTCGGCCAGGACACACCCTCGATCGCATAGCCCAGAGCCGCGTATTCGGCCGCCGCGCGCAGCGTGAGGCTCGGATCGGCGAGGTGCGGCCGCGCCAGCGCGCACAGGTCGGCGCGGCCCGAGGCGATGATGGTGTTTATCTGGTCAGCGCTGGTGATTGCGCCCACGGCCATGGTGGCGATGCCGGCCTCGTTGCGGATCTGCTCCGAGAACACGGTCTGGTACATACGGCCGTAGACAGGCTTGGAAGCGGGGTCGGTCTGGCCGGTGGACACGTCGATCAGATCGCAGCCGTGCGCCCTGAACACGCGCGCAATCTCCACCGCATCCGCGCCCGTCAGCCCGCCCGCAATCCAGTCGGTGGCCGAGATGCGCACCGCCATCGGCCGGTCCTCGGGCCAGGCGGCGCGCACCGCGTCGAACACCTCGAGCGGGAAACGCAGCCGGTTCGCGAGCGGCCCGCCGTACTCGTCCGTTCGCCGGTTGGTGATCGGCGAGATGAAGCTGGCCAGCAGGTAACCGTGCGCCATGTGAATTTCCAGCATGTCGAAACCGCAGGCGGCGCCCCTGATAGCGGCGGCGACGAACTGCTCGCGCACCCGCTCCATGTCGGCGCGGCTCATCTCGCGCGGCACCTGGCTGTCAGGATAGTAAGGAAGGGGCGAGGCCGCGAGGATGGGCCAATTGCCTTCCCGCAGCGGATGATCCATGTCCTCCCACATGAGTTGGGTCGAGCCCTTGCGTCCCGCATGGCCGAGCTGCAGGCAAATCCTGGCCTGGCTGTGACGGTGAGCGAAGTCCGCGATGCGTGTCCACCATTGAACGTGCTCCGGGGCGTACAGGCCGGCGCAGCCCGGGGTGATGCGCGCCTCGGCCGAGACGCAGGTCATTTCCGTATAGACCAGCCCCGCCCCGCCCAGGGCGCGCGCGCCGTAATGCACCAGGTGCCAGTCGTTGGGCGCGCCCTCGACGGCCGCGTACTGGCACATGGGCGAGACCACCACGCGGTTCGCGAGCCGCATGCCGCGAAGCGAGAACGGAGCGAACATCGGCGGCGGCGCGGCGAAATCCGGCCGCAGTGCGATGCGCTCGGTCTTTGCCACCTGGCCCGCCCACCAGCGGTCGACAGCGGCGATGAAGTCGGGGTCGCGCAGGCGCAGGTTGTCGTAGGTGATCTGTTTGGAGCGGCTCATCAGGGCGAAGTTGAACTGCACCGGATCCATATGCCAGAAGCGGCGCACGTTCTCGAAGAACACCAGGCTGACGTTGGCCGCATGCTGGATGCGCTCCGCCTCCTCGCGGCGGGCCGTTTCGTAGGCGGGCAGCGCCGCGCGCGGATCGTCGGCGTGCCGCAGCAGCGCCGCGTGCAGTGCGATCGCATCCTCCAGCGCGAGCTTGGTGCCCGAACCGATGGTGAAATGCGCGGTATGCGCGGCGTCGCCAAGGAGAACGACATTGCCGTGGTGCCAGCTCGCGCAGGCGATGGTAGGGAAATTGCGCCAGTGCGAGCGGTTGGTGAGCACTTTACCAGCGCGCCCGTCGGCGCCGCGCAGTTCCTCGGCGAACAGCCGCTCCACATACGCCGCCGTCGCCTGCTCGTCGTCGATGCTCAGCCCCGATTTGCGAAACGCCGCGTCGGTGGTTTCGACTACCAGGGTGCATTCGCCTTCGGCGTACATGTAGGCGTGCAGGTTCCAGATGCCGCACTCGTTCTCGCGAAAGCTATAGGTGAAGCCGGGCAGCCGCATATGCGCGCCCAGCCAGACGAATTTGTTGCTGCGCAGATCGACCTCCGGGCGGAAATGATCCTTGAGCGCTTCGCGCACCCGGCTGTTGATGCCGTCCGCCGCCACGATCAGGTCGGCGGCGCGATGCGCAGCCAGCCCTGCGTCCTCGGTCTCGTATCGGATGTTCACGCCCAGTTCGGCTGCGCGCCGCTGCAGGATCTGCAGCAGCGTCAAGCGCTTGATGCCGGAAAATCCGTGGCCCGAGGACTTCAGCACCCGGCCGCGGTATTGGGTATAGATATCGTCCCAATATGCGAAGCTCGCGGCGATGTCGCGGTAGGATGGCGCGTCGGCTGCGCGCAGATTGTTGAGCGTTTCGTCCGAGAGCACGATGCCGAAGCCGAAAGTGTCGTCGGCGCGATTGCGTTCGGTCACCGTCACCTCGGCCTGCGGAAAGCTCTTCTTCGCCAGCACCGAGAAATACAAGCCGGCCGGGCCGCCACCGATGATGTCCACTTTCACCGCCTGTCTCCTATGCGTGGCCTTGGTCCGGGCCATGGTAACACCGCAGCCCGGCGCGCCTAGCCAGCCGATGGCAGGGCGCCCCGGTTTGGGGCAGATCGATGCTTTTTATGATTTTTGTCAATAGCGGCGGCGTGCGCCGGGTGATGATGAAACCACGTTCAAAGTCATTTGTCTCCTCCTCCCCTTTGAACGCTTTGGCCCAGTGCGTTTTAGTCCTGGGCCTTTTTCTTTTCCGCCAGCGTTGGAAAAGCAGCCTGCCCAGGCGCTGTTGAATCGTCTATTCCTTCGCCACGGTATACCGTATACTGCACGCAATGAGGAAGCGCAAGCTTTGGCTAGAACACCCCAGCCAAAGCTTAGGCAGCATAAATACAAGAGCAGTGGCGACACTTGAGGAGGGGGTTCATGACTGGGAGCCGATCCAGTGAGGCAGTAGTCGCCGATCTCGGCGCGATCATCAAATGGCTGGACCAGCGCGGACGACTGATTCGCGTGCGTTCCGAGGTCGATCCGGCCTATCAACTTGCTTCCATCGCAGCCAAGTTCGAGCGCGGTCCGCGCGCGGTGCTTTTCGAGAAAGTCAAGGGCAGCCGCTACCCAGTCTTCATCGGACTGTACTGGTCGCGCGAGTTACTGGCCGACTTGTTCAAGCGTCCGCAGCAGGCGCTGCCTCAGCATGTTTCGCAATGCATCCGGGACTGGCAGCAGCGGCCGGTTGCGCCCGTCGTAGTGGACCAGGGACCCGTGCTGCAGGTAAGCGAACCGACCGTGGATCTGTCCCTGTTGCCGATCCCGACTCATGCAGAATTTGACGGCGGACCCTATTTCGATGCCGCGGTGGTGATCGCCAAGGACCCGGAGAACGGGGTGCGCAATGCCTCGATCCAGCGCTTCATGGTCGTCGGCAAGGACCGGCTGGCGGTCAACATTGACGCCGGCCGCCATCTCGAGACATATCTCAACAAGGCGGCCGCGCGCAGTGTGAACCTGCCCTTGACGCTCAACGTCGGCGTCGGTCCCGGGCTACATTTCGCTGCGGCAACACCTGCCGAAGCCGCGCCGATAGAAACGGACGAACTGGGGATTGCCAGTGAATTTCATGGTCGCCCGCTTGAACTGGTGCCAGGCACAACTTCCCCCGTCGAGATGGTGGCCCACGCCATGTTTGCGCTGGAGTGCGAAATTGTGCCGGGGGAACTGCACAAAGAGGGTCCCTTTGCCGAGGTCACCGGCTATTACGCGAGCGTTGCACCGCGTCCGCTGGTACGCGTCAAGAAAATTCACCGGCGGCGCCAGCCGATATTTCATACCATTCTCTCCGGCGTCGAGGTGTTTAATTCGGTGGGCTTGCTCGGTGAAGCGAACGTGCTGGCCTTGCTGCAAAAGCAGGTACCGGGCGTCAAGGATGTCTATTTTTCTCACGGCGGCTGCGGTTTCTATCACGCCGTGGTGCAGATTGCGCAGACGCGCGCCGGCTGGGCCAAGCAGGCGCTGATGGCGGCCTTTGCCGCCTTCCCTCCCCTGAAAATGGTCACCGTCGTCGACGACGACGTCGACATCCGCAATCCCGGCGATGTCGAGTGGGCGATGGCAACGCGACTCGATCCGAAGCGGGGAATCATGGTGATCGATAACGTCTTCGGCCACGGCCTCAATCCCTCGTTCCCCGACTATCTCGGTAGCAAAGTCGGTTTCGATGCGACGCGACCGTTTCCGCACACGCCCGAGTACAACCGGGCGAAGTTGCGCGACGCGAGCCTCGATGGCCTTGACATAGTCATTCCCGATTCGCTGCATGAATAGGCAAGTCCGCGGCGCGGCCGGTTGTTCGCGCAAACCCCATCTTTTCCCGACTGAGAGGTGAGACCATGAGCCGTTTCAAATGGATTCCGAGTGTCCTCGTTTCATTGGCTGCCGGTCTGTTCGCATGCGCGAGCCCGATTGCCGCGTATGCCGCAGAAATCAACCTGAGCTACGCTTTCTTTGCTCCGGCCAGAACTTTCCCGGGCAAGCAGATGGCCTACTGGGCGGAACAACTCACGAAGCGAACCGGTGGCAAGGTCAGCGTAAAGACCTTTCCCGGCGGCACCCTGCTCGGCGCCCGCGATATGTACGACGGCGTAACAAATGGCGTTGCCGACATCGGCCTTGGTTCCCCCTCCTACGACCCCGGCCGCTTTCCGCTGACATCAGGTGTTTCGCTGCCGGTAGGTTTTCCCAATGCCACCGTGGCCAGCCGCACGCTTTGGCAACTGACGCAGGAGTTCCACCCCAAGGAGTATGCGAAGTTCAAGGTGATCGCCATGTTCACCACCGAGCCCGGCTACATCATGTCGCGCACGCCGGTGCGCAATCTGGCCGACCTCAAGGGCATGAAGTTGCGCGCCGCGGGCACCGGCGTTCCTGTGCTTAAAGCCCTGGGTGCCGCACCGATCGGTATGCCGATGCCGGAAGTGCCGCAGGCGGTGCAGACCGGCGTCATCAACGGCACCATGACTTCACGCGAAGTGCTGAAAGACTTCAATCTTGCCGAATCGCTCAAGTACGTCACCGACTATCCGACCGTGGTCGTCACTTTTGCGGCGGTAATGGACCGTAAGCGCTGGGAGAAACTGCCCCCCGATGTGCAGAAAGTGATCGAAGAACTCGCGTCTGAAATGCCGACCTGGACCGGCCATTACCACGACAACGAGAACGTCGGTGCCGCGCTGAAGTGGGCCAAGAAAGAGCACAACCTGCAGATTATTTCCCTGACAGCGGACGAGCGCGCCAAATGGGATGCCAAGCTGAAACCGATGGCGGCGCAGTGGGTCAGCGAAATGACGGCCAAAGGTCTGCCGGCGGAGCGCTTCTTGACGCGGCTGCGCGAACTGCGCGACCAGTTCTCCAAGGAGTAAGCACTTCCATGGAGCAAACCGCCGGGGACGAAATTG
>Ga0315556_1001002_pt1 | contig 17417 bp, 16 predicted proteins | sample SalMarSW160310MG_FD_202112 | JGI IMG/M metagenome (GOLD analysis project Ga0315556, IMG submission 202112) | Salt marsh sediment microbial communities from the Plum Island Ecosystem LTER, Massachusetts, United States - Salt Marsh Sediment SW1603-10 ...
TTGCACAAGGGCCGACGGAAGACGGCAAGGTCATCACGGTCCGGCCCCAGAAGGTGGGATTCGAAGACAGCCCAGTGGATTTCTCCATGTATTGGGATTACAGCGGCGCAACGGGCAAGTTGGCCTATGCCTCTGAGTTCTTCCATGCTGCTCGGGGTTCGAACACGAGCGTTTCTGATCTCTGGGTCTACGACTACGACACGCAAATGTCCGCCATGTGGCTGCCCGACAACACTGCTCGCGCGATCTGGTCGCCCCTGCAGCCAGGACATTTCTCTGACCAACGCCTCGCAGCAGCCATCTACAACACCGAAGAAGGTCGTTATGACTTGGGCTTGGCGAGTGGGCCAGGCCAGGTGCAGTGGCTGGCCACATGTGCCTCACCTCATTTCTCATGGTCTCCGGATGCGACCGAGATCGCCTACGTCGCAGTTCCTTTGGGTGAGGATGGGGCCGGAGTGCCCCAGGAGTGCAAGGGCGTATTCATCGTATCTGTCGACGATGGAGAGGTCCGACAACTGACAGACATCCCCAAGCTGTATAGTGGTTGGTTTGGCGATAAGCCGCTCTGGGCCGAAGATCAAGGGAGCCTGCTCTTCACAGGTGCCTCAGCGAAGTCGGTGTTTTGGTCTATCAAGACCGACGGTTCAGAAACGTTTGAGACATCAGTCGCAGATACGATCCAAGAAGACTACTTGCCTTTGCCACAATACAGCCTATGGTCGTCTGATCATCGCGCGGTGATTAGCCAAACAGAGGGCATGATGGACCCCTTTGGGGTGTGGGTCTACAGCTTCTCTGATGATATGCACACAATTCGTGACGCCTATCGGATCAACTGGGGCGACTACACACACAGTATCGTCCTCCTGGGTTGGTGGGAACCGGGTGAAAGCGTTCTCCTGCGCGACATCAGCAACACCAGCGCTCTGAATCCCTTCGGTGTAGCCATGGTTTGGTCACTGAGTGATCAGTATGCCTTTGAGCTTTCCTTCTCGCGCCCAATGATAGATGTGCCTGTCTACCCTTCCGTAGTCCGCACCGGAGTAGAGCAGGTTGATCAGGTGATTGAGAACTTCCTCGTGCGCAAGTTTGACTGGCGCCGGGATATGTTGCGCACCCTCACTATTGCGTGCACGACAGATCAAGCGAACGTCGGGCCGCCAAGCTGCCCGCCCGGGACTCCCAATGGGACAAAGATGGAGGTCTTCCCCTATCGAGAGCACGGTAACACCAAGTACGTCACTCCAAATGAACTGGACAGCTTTCTCGAGTTTCCCCTTGGCGGGCTGTACGCGGTCTACAAGATCCCGGAAGGTGGGTTCGAAGCCGATTGGCAGCCCGCCGGAAAATACGCTGTAGTCTTCGTCGACCAAGATAGGAAGCTCGGAATTGAGTTGGCCGTAGACGAAACCGGGAAGGTCGTTCGAATTGAATTTTGGCCTCTGACGCCGGTGGAGTACCTATATGACTCTGAGTTCGACTACCTGCTGCCCCCCCTATCTCAATAGGGTGGAGCCGCAAAGAGACCGACAAGGTCGTCCAGTTGTATTCATCAGCCGTCTCAACCGAAATCCCTGGGAGATTCAGATGCCTTCACGTTCCTTCGTCCTTGTACTTGTACTAGCGGTCGCCGCTACCCTTACAGCGTGCTCCACGTCGGTCGCCGCGACAACACCTCCGCCCGCCCTTCAACCGACGGTCAGGAGCGTGCCGACCAGCGAACCCATCGTGCCGACAGCCACACAGCCCCAACCGACCCTTCCGCCTGGTCCGGCATTCGAACCCGCCACATACACGGATAAGGTCGCAGGCTTCGAATTCGACTATCCGGTTGGCTGGTACGTCGGCCCGGTGGAGCAGTATTCTCGAGGAGGCATCACCGCATTCACATCGTGGGAACGACCTACCGACGTGCTTCCAGACGAAATCCCCTCAGGCGGGACTCGCCTCGACGTGGTCGTGCAGATGTGGGATCCGAAGGGAGACCTGGATGCATTTATCCAGCAGCGCAAGCTCGCCTGGGACGCCTCAGGTACTCCAGCCGATCCTCAGGAAGAGTGGACCTTGTCTGATGGCCGCGCAGCCAGGTCATTCTTGATCCACGGAGCGGATGGAAGCATGAGCTACGTGTTCGTCACGACTCTTGGAGAGAAGTATCTGACGATCAGCGGATACGGCGATCTGAGCCAACTGGCGGCCATCGCGCATACAGTTCGGCCGATCCCGTCGGGCGAGTGATCCTTGGTGCTGCCAATGACGATCCTGAGGGCCCCCATCGGGCAAGAGGGGAGGCCGGCACGTGAGTAAACAAGTGAAAACTGTGTTCGCCTACTTGGCGATGGGTCTGATCATTGGGGCATGCAACTACTCACAATCTGGATCGAGGCCGAACGTCTTGCCCAGTGAGACGATAGAGGCGCCAGAACCGCCGATCAGCGGCGTGCCGACCTTGGAGCCGACGCGCGCCACGCTTCAGCTGGCGGTCTATCCTCCGATGGCCAGAACTGGAACAGAAGCGCTGGACGCCATTATCGACGCAGTTCTGGCGCATGACGCTGACCGGCTTCGTGGGCTGACCCAGGTCACACGGGCCGCCTGTTCTGAGGCTGATGGCCTAAAGGCACTGCCCCAATGCGAGCCTGGGGAAGCCGAGGGTAGCGTGGTGAACGTGGTCCCTTTTCTTGGCCCAGAGGGGTACCACATGCGCTACGAGGAGTTCATGCAGTGGCCAGGGCCAGACGTTCGCGGCCTGCTTGCCGTCTACCGAGTGTCACCGGAAGTCTTTTCTGACGCGTATTTTCCGGCAGGGGAGGATGCGATCGTATTCCTGAACGCCGACGGCGTCACGACTTTGACTCTGCAGGTTCTGAACGGGCAAGTGGTGCGGTTTGATACGGGGGCTGGGGAACAGCTCGAGCAGGAATTGACCCAGAATGCCTCGCGCCTGATCATGCCCCTGGCGCTCAATCCTGTCCCGACGGCTGTTCCTTGGCCTCGGTTCGACGACCCTCAGGGTCGCTACGCGTTCGTCTATCCGCCGACCATGGCGATTTCACCTGCCCCTGGTGGCAACGGCTGGCGTCTGGGCGACCAGATCGAGTTCTTCGTCGCCCGTCCAGGCAGATCATGGGTGGCTTGTTTCGATCAGGCGCTGGGTGACTGCCCGGTTGTGGACAATGACAGCATTGTCGAGATCAATGGCGCCGAGGTGAGACGCGTCAAAGGCTGGATGGGTGCGGTTGGAGGTAGGACGCCGCAGGAATTCCTGACCTACGTATTTGATCTGGGAGAGGAGCAGCTGATCCTGACGGCGTATGCGCTCCCATTTGACTCTGAGGTGAAGGAATTCACGACCGTTTGGCCTCTCGAAGGCATGATCCTGGAGCTGTTCGAGCGGACGGCGGCGACGGTCATCCTTGAGGACTAGCTCCATGTACAGTCCGTATGGGGAACGGGTGCGTCCCGAGAATCGGGGTGTCGCAAGATCAAAGATAAGAACCGAATAGGACATTCAAGGGAATCTGCCCAAGCCGCCAAAGCATCTCCCGGGTCCGCGGCAGGCTCATACGGTTGGCCTTGTCGTTGTTTCGTCCGGGTGGCGACCTCGCGATGTGCCTATCCTGAGCATCGCCGACGGAAAGCGCGGTGGCGGTTTGCCGTCCCTCGACTGGGCGCCAGGCTGTGACACTGTGCGGGGGTCAAGACCCCGATGCTGCATTGCCCAGGGCTGCCCAATGGGTTCTCCGACTTGGGGCCGAAAGCTGGGGGCTGGGCATCTGCAATCGATTGGCAGTAGAATGTCGTTACCGGCGTCGCTGCCGCGGCACCCTGCCCATGCCCGGATCAATGCACGAGGCGGTGTACCATACCGGCAGGGCCAGCAGCCGGTGTCGGGGAAGAAAGTCAGGCCCGGAACAAATCATCGAGGGTCACGTTTGTGCCGAAAGCCATGGCTCTGGTCGACTACGGGAAATGCCAGCCCGAAAGGTGTCCATCGGGGCTCTGTCGTTCCGTAGAAGCTTGCCCCAAGGGGATCCTTTCCCAAGAAGCCCCTTTCGAAATGCCGGATCCCTATCCGACCATGTGTCTTGGATGTGGGATATGCGCGTCGGCCTGCCCAGCTGGGGCTGTTCACCTGCTCTAGACCTCACCCTTTACACCTACAGTTGATTCACTGGCACGCACTTCGCTCTCAGGGCGCTGAAGAACGCCCGGCTGGCGAGAATGGGTCGTGCCCTTATTGAGTGGGAGAGGACGCGCGGGTGCGGCGGCATCGTGATGACTCTCGAGCCTTTCCACCCAGCCCTGGTGATCAGCCAGGTGAACCCTGTCCCAAGATCATCCAATCGGTTGTGGTGAAAACCCCTACAAGCTTGGATGGTTTCTCCGACAGCGATTCACGATCCCCCTTCCTATGATTAGTTCAGGCTTCGCAAGCTTGTTTGGCGCCATGGCTGACCGAAGCAGACAGGCCCCATCCAGCTTGAGGCCTCGCCTTGAAAGGCAGAATGAAAGGGTCAATGTGTCCGTCTGTTGCGGGATCCCAAGCAATCGCAGTCCCACATGAGCACATTCAAACGCGTCTGTCTCCAAGGATAGGAAAGGGCGACGAAACAGCGATGCCAGATTCCGGCTCTTCTTTGCGAACATCAATGGTGAAAGATGTTGACATTGCAGCGCCGTGAGTTTCTGAAGATCACCGCCGTTGCCGGAGCTCTGCTCGCCGGTGGTGGAATCTACGGTGAGCGTTGGCTGGGCAGTCGGCCGATCGAGGTCCATGAGACTCGCATCCTCATGGGCACGGTGTTGACCATTACAGTTTTCGCCCCGAGCGAGGCCGCTGGCCACCATGCAGTTCGGGCGGCCCTCGACGAGATGGCCCGCTTGGTTGCCATTTTCGATCACCGCATCCCGACGACCGCACTCGCTCAGCTCAACCGATCCGGAGGACTGCCGAACTCACCTGTCGAACTGTGGGAAGTCATGAAGCAGTCAGTCCGGTACGGGGATCTGACAGCTGGTGCATTTGACGTCACGATCAAGCCGGTACTTGATGCCCTCCGCACGGGTCGATCACCCGCCAAGGCGAAAAGGCTGGTTGACTACCGCAAAATCCGAATGATGGGATCCCGGGTCGAGTTGGATCAGCCCGGAATGGCGGTGACGCTGGACGGGATCGCCAAAGGCTACATTGTCGACAAGGGCGTCGAAGTGCTGAAATCGTTGGGCTATTCCGATGTTCTGGTTGATGCCGGAGGTGACTTGATGTGCCTTGGATCGACACCGGCACGGTCCTGGCGCATCGGTGTTCAGGATCCAAGGCCGGAACGCAGCCCGAGCTTGCTCACGACCTTTGAACTTCGGCCGGGAGCGGCTGCCACCTCAGGTGACTACCAGAACGCGTTCACGGCCGATCGCGCCGTGTACCACATCATCAACCCGGCAAGCGGGGCGTCACCGAGCGAGCTGGCAAGCGCCACGGTGCTCGCCCCCCGTGCCAGAGATGCAGACGCGCTGAGCACATCCGTGATGGTTCTTGGCGCGGAGCGGGGTCTGCTGCTTGTTGAACAACTACCGGGAATCGAAGCCCTCGTCGTCACCAAAGACAAGCGCATTCGAAGGACATCGGGTTTCCCGGCAGCTTAGCAGCGAACGAGCTCGATTCATGGGGGACTTTGAAGGAACTCGGATGCTTCGGCGTGCTGGCCAAATCGTTCTGATAACCAGTGCAGTACTCGTGAGGTGTCAGATTCAGATGATTGGGTTCCTGCAGGCCCTCAGTGAGCATGGAGCGGGGACCCTGAAATTCGGCGGAAGACCAGGAGGTAAGCGGCCGATGCACGTAAGGATAAGGATCGGCTCGCGGGAGGGCGACATCACCCGACGAGCCGCACGGTCGAAATGGCGAACCCTTTGCAGGTGAGGCGGCTCCTCGGTCGGCACGCGACCGATCGGCTGCTGGCACTGTCAGCAGTCTTCCTTCTGGCCGTCGCCTGGATCTACGGTTGGGCCACGAGTGGACAGGATGCAGTGCCATTCGTGTCAGATGTTCTTCCCGGGGCGTCTCAGATCGAGCGGACCAATGGCATCTACGCTGGTTACCGCATGGATGCGGATGGCTCGCGGCATCTGGTCGGCTACGCCGGTGTCGGAGAGGCTTCCGGCTACGGTGGCCCGGTTCGGATGATGGTCGGTGTGGACCCCAGTGGCGAGATCATCGGGGTCAAGGTTGTGGAGCAGCGAGAGACTCCGGGCTTCTTCCGTTTGCTTCCACGAGCGGACTTTTTTGGCGCATTCTTGAATCGCAGCGTCAGTGATCCACTGCAACTGGGTCAGGACATCGATGCCGTCTCTGGGGCGACGTTGAGCTCAGAAGGAGTGGCGGCAGCTGTTCATCGGGCTGCAAGCCAGATCGCCGCAGACAGGCTCAACGTCCCTGTTCCAGCGCAGCCTTTCCACATCAATTTCGGAATTCCCGAAGTGACGATTCTTGCCTTGTACGTCACTGGGTATCTCGGCCATCGCACGCGAAAAAGGACGTGGAAACGATGGATTCGTAGGGCGACTCTGCTGGTTGGAGCCGTTGTGTTGGGCTTCCTCTATAACAAGCCCTGGACCTTGGCGAATGTGATATCGCTGCTGTCAGGCTACTGGCCGGACTGGCATACCAACCTCTACTGGTTTCTTCTGATCGGTGGGATCTTGTTCGTGACCACAGCGCAGGGCAAGAATCCATATTGCAGCTGGTTCTGTCCTTTTGGCGCTGTCCAAGAGGGTTTGGCCCGGCTGACCGACGCTAAGCTCTATCGGCCGCGGAGCCTGCACCGACCTCTCAAATGGATCCAACGCGGCCTGGCGTTCACCGCCATTGCTCTTGGCCTCGCACTTCGACAGCCCGGCGCGTTTAGCTATGAACCCTTCGGTGCCTTGTTTGACCTTCAAGGTGAATCTCTCGTGTTCCTGCTCTTGGCGCTCGTGCTGTTTGGCTCGCTGTTGGTCTATCGTCCGTTTTGCTCCTATCTGTGTCCTCTCGATCCGGTCGTTGAGCTAATCGGAGAGGGCAGGCGCTGGGGCAAAGATCTTCGGCGGAGGCGCACCGATGAAACGTAGCCTGTTTCTCCTCTGGCTGGGGGTTTGTCTGGTGCTTATCTTGGCGGCCGTGGGTCAGTCGGTATGGGGGATCAGCACGGGGCATGGTTTCGGTTCCACCCAGGCCATCGGCGCGCAAATCCATCAAACACCATCGGCGGCCGTGACGGCTGTCGCAACGGTCCCGCCGCGCGGGACCCCCGGCCCTACCTTCACCCCCGTCATCACATTGTCCAACACGTATCTGGATCAGTAGTCGAACTCTTTCCCGGGTGATGGGCAATCTGTCCGCAAAACCACCACAAGCTTGGTGAAGTTGCCTGATACCGCTCGGGGACAAGCTCTCCTAACATTAGGTTGGATCGGCGCAGCAGGTCAGTGGCCGATTCGTTTACCGCCTAGCATGAGGAGACAAACCATGAGCGAAGAGAAGAAGCGCGTCAGCCGGCGGGATTTCTTGCGGCTGGCTGGTCTGAGCGCAGGCGTCGGTCTGGCCGCCCCCCGGTTGGCGGGCAAGGCCGAACCGAAGGCTGGGGCAACCTATTCCGACCCTGCCGCTCGTCCCAATCGACCCTGGTGGGTCAAGACCGTTGAGGAGCCGACCATCGAGATCAATTGGGACAAGATGGAGCGCTTCAACGAACGAACGGGCAGTGTCCGAGGCCCGGGCATGGCGAAGTACGTTGGGCAGGATGAAGTTGATCGGCTCAGCAAGGTCAATGCCAAACGAACGACGGAACGCATTCTGGCCAATGAGCCAGGTTACACGCTCAAAGACCAGGCCCTTTACAGCTCGCATGGGGTCCGGGTTGGTCGCAGCTTCCTCGGTCCGCAGAAAGCTGCCACGCCCGAGGATCGCGGTGTGCCAAAATGGAAGGGGACTCCCGAAGAGGCCGCTCGCATGCTGCGAGTTGCCCTGCGCCATTACGGTGCGGCCCAGGTGGGGTTCGTCGAACTGAACGACAAAACCCGCAAGCTGGTTTATTCACACGACCCAGACGGCAAAGAGATGATCTTCACCGACGAGGAGGTTGCCTCCGAAACGGACGACGCCCGATACATTCCGAACAAGGCGAAGTGGGTGGTTGTTTACACCGTCCGCATGTCGACGGAGACGCTGAAGCGAGCGCCTACGCCGGTCGGTGCTCAGACCACTTCGCTCGCCTACAACAGAAGCGAGAACATCCAGGCCCAACTCCAGGAGTTCCTGCGCGGGCTCGGATATCAAGCGCTGGGCGAATCGAGCACCAACGCCCTGACCATCGCCCCGGCGATGGCCGTGATGTCCGGCTTGGGCGAAATGGGGCGCATCAATCGCCTGGTTACGCCTGAATTCGGCCCGATGGTCCGCATCTTCACCTTGATCACAGACCTGCCTGTGGCAACCGACAAACCGATCAACGCCGGGATCACGGAGTTCTGCAAGAGCTGCAAGAAATGCGCAGAGGCGTGTGTGCCTGGCGCCTTGAGTATGGAGACGGAACCGACCTGGGAAGTCCAGGGAGGCTGGAACAATTTCGGGCACAAGACATGGTACGAGAATTCTGTGAAGTGCCTGACGTATTGGCGAGAAGAGGTGCAGACCAACTGTGGGACCTGCTTCGCGGTGTGCCCGTTTGCCAAGGAAGACAAGGCCTGGATCCATCAATGGGTGAAGGGTGGGGTGGCAACCGTACCGGCGCTGGACGGCTTTGTTCGCAGCATGGATGACACCTTCGGCTATGGTCAGAAGGATCCTGAATCGTGGTGGAACGAAGACCTGCCGGAGTTTGGTATCGACACGATGAAGACGGTCCAGGAGGCCTAGCCGATGGAAAAGCACAATACTTTCAAAATCGAACTTGCTCGCCGGCCATGGTATGAGTGGTTGGCGTGGGTAGTCTGGCTCGTGGTGTTGATCTTCACAGCCCAGAATGCCGTTGCCAGTGGAGCCGAATACGAACCGACGGCAGCCACCATCTTCTGGACAACATTCGCACTGCTATTGATCGGCGGGGGCATCGTTTGGTACGTCCGGCGCCAACGCCTGATCTCCTGACCTCCTTCGACGCCGTCTAGTTCGAACCCGTGGCCCAAGGTGTAATCCTTGGGCCACGGTCTTTGTCCCGCATGTCGGGAAAACCCCTACAAAATCGTTGGTGTTTCCTGACCGTGGTAGGCGGGGATCCCTCCTAGGATGAGAAATGTGGGATGGTATGGCGATGGACCACACACATCATTCGGGGATGCGGAGGGCACCATGGGTGAAGGGCAGCGGAGCCTGAGTCGAAGGGACTTCCTTCGCCTGGCAGGAATGGGGGCAGGCGCTAGCCTGGCCATCCCCCAACTTGGCAGTCAAGGCGATCAACAGGGCCGGGCCCGTATGGAATTCGCCGATTCTGCCGGGCGGCCCGCCCGGCCGTGGTGGGTCAAAACGACCGACAAACCCACCGTTGAGATTGACTGGGACAAGATGCAGCGATTCGATGAGCAGAACGGCAGTGTCCGGGGGCCAGGCTTTGCCAGGTATGTTGGTCAGGCCGAAGCGGATCGACTCGACGATATCAATTCCGCCAAGACGCTCGAGCGGATCATGGCGGACCAACCAGGTTACACGCTCAAGGACTATGCTCTTGCTTCTGCGCACGAGGCGCGCCCCAGTGTATCCTTCCTGGGCCCGAGGCAGGCGGCAACCCCCGAGCAACGCGGCGTGCCGAAATGGACAGGGACACCTGACGACGCCGCCCGCATTTTGCGGGCGGCCATGCGCCACATGGGAGCCGCCAATGTCGGATTCGTTGAGCTGGACGAGAACACCCGCAAACTGATCTACTCCCACGACCCCGACGGAAAGGAACTGATCTTTACCGACAACCCCATGGCCTCCGAGACCGATGGGGCCCGCTTCATTCCCTACGCCGCAAAGTATGCCATTGTCTACACGGTGCAGATGTCCCGCGAAACCCTGAAGCGGGCGCCGACGATGCTGGCCCTACAGACCACCGCGCTCAGCTATCTGCGCGGCAACCAGATACAGAACTCAACCCAAGAGTTCCTGAGGACTTTGGGCTACCAGGGTCTCGGGGAGTCGAGCACCAACGCCCTGGGCATCGCCCCGGCGCTGGGTGTCCTGGCCGGTCTGGGTGAACTGTCCCGGCTCAATCGCCTGATCACCCCCGAGCACGGCCCTATGGTGCGCGTGTTCAAGCTCCTGACAGACCTGCCTGTCGCCACCGACAAACCGATTGATGCGGGGATCATGGCATTCTGCAAGACGTGTAAGAAATGTGCTGAAGCTTGTGAGCCGGGTGCACTTAGTTTCGACGAGGAGCCCACCTGGGATGTGCGCGGGGGCTGGAACAATCCCGGGCATAAGGCGTACTTTGAAGACTCCACCAAGTGCATGACCTACTGGCGCGAATCGGTCCAGAGCAACTGTGGGATCTGCTTCGCAGTTTGCCCATTCGCCAAGGAAGACAAGGCGTGGATCCACGAATGGGTCAAAGCCGGGGTGGCCACGGTACCTGCCCTGGATGGCTTCGTGCGCGCCATGGACGACGCCTTCGGTTACGGCGCCCAAAAGAGCCCCGAGGCATGGTGGCATCTCGATCTGCCGGAACTCGGGATCGACACGACGTCTTCGGTAGCCGAGGGCTAGCTGAAGCGAGGCTGGCTCAATGCGCGAGATTGGCTCTGCTTGGCATGTTTGGCAGCGGTTTCCAACTAGGGTTGGGGCCGGCGGGGCGAACGTGACCATGGAGGGCCGAGCCAAGTAGGGAAAATGACTACTCGTGATCAGACGGATGTCACTGGAGCTATGTGAGCGGGCTCGCCATACTTCAAGTGGGGATAGCGCCCAGAGGAACTGGCGCCTGGATAGTGAGCAAGAAGGTCTCCTGAAGAGATGAACCCTTGGAATGTCATTGCTGCCGTGAGTCGCCAGACAAGCCGGGCAGCAGATTCCTTGCGCACATTGATTCTGGGCGTGCCCATTCGGGCCAAAATCCTAGGCACGATTCTGTTGCCCGTGCTCATCTTGGGGTTCGCCATCAATTACTGGGTGCGGGCTTCACTCTCGGACTGGCTGAGCTGGATTCTCGACCCGCGCCGGGTAGAGGTGGCGATGCAAGCCGGTGGGCGGTCCGTGATGCTGGTGACGGTACTGGCGGCTGGATTTGCATTGCTGGTGGGCTCGGTCTTGATCCTGCTTCTCACCAACCCCCTCCTGGAGCTGAAGCAAATCGCCGATCAGGTTCGCAAGGGAGACCTGGCGCGCCGTGCCCCCGTTCGGACGAAAGATGAAATCGGGCGCGTGGCCGCTTCTTTCAATCGCATGCTCGACCAGCTGGTGGAGAGCCAGGAACTGCTGAGCCGCAGCAATCGGCGATTGGGGGGACTGGTTCACGTCGCCAGCTCTGTCGGCACCGGCTTGGAGCTTGAAAAGGTGTTGGCCGCCGCCCTTCGGAGCACCCTGGATGTCACCGGCCTCGGGAGCGGATGGATCTATCTGCGTGAGCGGGACGGACGCGAGTTCACCTTGGCCAGCGCTATAGGCGCGCCGGACTTCGTGGTCGACCGGACCATTGAACACAAGGGGCTGTGTGCCTGCGAGCAGGATCTTCTGGAGAATCCGGACTGGCAGGTGCCACAACTGCGGACATGCAATAGAGATCCATGCTGCCAGGGTGATTCCTCGTGTAGGGAGGTCCAGCATTTGTCGATACCGCTCCAGGCGCGCGGATTGCCCTTGGGCGTGCTGAACCTACTTTGGGCGTCGAATGACAAGCCAGGGGAGGAAGAGATCGATATCCTTCAGGCGTTGGGGATGCAGATCTCCGAGGCGGTTGCCAATGCCCGCCTGCATGCCGACGTGCGTGAAAAAGAGGCTGGCATGGAGGTCTTGATCAACGAACTGGTACGCGCTCAGGAGGATGAGCGCAGCCGCATCTCATCCGAGTTGCACGATGGTGCGGGTCAAGAACTCACCAGCTTACTCCTTCGGCTGAAGGCAATCGAGGGGAAGAGCGATGGTCTCGAAATGCGCCAGGCCGTGGGGGCGTTGTGCACCGACCTTTCGCAAGCTATCGAACACATCCGTGAGCTCTCTCACGTGTTGCGGCCGCCGGACCTCGATCAACTCGGCCTTACCCCGATCTTGCGCAACCTGGTGGATGACATGACGAGCGAGGCAGATATCCTGGGATTCTTCGAAACCAATCTCGAGGGATACCGGCTGGAACCCAACGTGGAAATCACGCTCTATCGCATCGCCCAGGAGGCGTTGACGAATGTTGTTCGGCACGCAAGCGCCAGCCAGGCGCGTATGGACCTGCAGCGGTGCGGTGTCGATCTGGAGCTGAGCATTGAGGACGACGGGGTTGGGTTCGACACCGATGACATGGCAGCCAGCGGAAATGCACATATTGGCCTGGCCAGCATCGAGGAGCGCACCGCGCAGTTGGGCGGTGTGATGGAAGTCAAGACGGCCAAGGGACAAGGAACCCGGTTGATGGTCCGAATTCCGGGATAGGGGAATCGCCATGAGTGACATTCATGTCATGTTGGTCGACGATCATGCCGTCCTTCGAGCCGGATTGTGCGCCCTACTGGAAGGAGAGGAGGGCATTGTTGTCGTTGGTCAAGCTGATTCGGCTGACGAGGCACTCAAGAAGATGGCAAGCCTCTCGCCGGAGATCGTGGTCATGGATCTCGGGATGCCTGGCTTGAGCGCTTTCGATGCCATTCGCCAACTCCGGGTAGATCACCCAGGCGTGGGCATCATCGTCCTCTCGATGCACAAGGGCAAGGAGATTGTCACCCGCGCCCTGGAGTCCGGCGCCGATGGATATGTTCCCAAATCCTCAGCGCATACCGACCTTCTGCGAGCCATTCGGGCAGTCTTCAACGGCAAGGCCTATCTACACCCTTCGGCGACGAGTGTATTGGTGGATGCAATGCACAACGTGGGTGATGCCAAGATCCTGCTAGGCACCCTGTCCGACCGGGAGAGAGAGGTGCTGCGATGGACGGCGCGTGGGTACAGCAGCCGGGAGATTGGGGAGAAGTTGTCGATCAGTGGGAAGACGGTCGACACCTACCGCCAGCGGCTGATGCAAAAACTAAACCTGAGCCATCGCTCAGAATTGGTCGATCTAGCTTTGCGCGCTGGCATGCTTCGGGATCTGTCTCTCGACGCTTGATGACCCTGAGGGGCCAGGGCAAGCCCAAGAATAGGAGAGGTTGAACGCACATGGTCAAGAACCAACCCGTCGAACGGGACGATTCTGAGGGCGCAACGAGCCTTCCGCTGCAGCAGGCGGAAGCACTTGCTGGCCAGGCGGCTGAACTCGCCAAGGGTGGAAACGTACAGGCCGGAGCAGGGCTCTTGGACCAGGCCATCGACGTGGTGGCCTCCCAGAATCGGATCGACCTCCATGCGTTCTTCCTCACTCGGAAGGGAAACCTCTTGGCGCAGGGAGATCGGCCCGACGAGGGTTTGCGGGCTTTCGAAGAGGCGCTGGCGTTGGCTCGCAAAGCTGACCATCCGCGCCTACTGGAAGAGGTTCGCAGTCGCCGTGGATTGGTCTTCGTCGAACTCGGGCGTGTGAAGGAGGGGCTGGACGATTTGGCGGCGGCGCTCGAACATGCGGAGGACAGGGACGATGTCGGCCAGGCCTTCCGTCTTCTGAGTTTGATGGGTGATGCTCATCGGATGGCGGGCGACGAGGCGCAATCCGAAGTAAGCTACGAGCGTGCGATTGCTCTCGCCGAGACAGCTGACGAACCCATCAATACCTTCGCCGTTCGGCTCGGCCTTGGACAAGCCCGATTGGCGGCCGGCAAGCCGACCGAGGCAATCGATGCTCTTCTGCCAGCCCTGGAGCTGGCGAAAGAAGACGGTGACGAGATCGAAGAACACCGTGTGTTGACGACGCTGTCCGAAGCCTACTTCGAGCTCGATCAACGGGAGGCCCTGCTGGAGACTACCCGCCGTTTGGTGGTGCTGGCCGAAAGCCACCGTGACCACCGTGAGGCGATTGCCCAACGGGAGAACCTGATCACCGTGCTCTTGAGCCTTGATCTCTTGGACGAGGCGCTGGTGGAAATCGAGCGGGCACTGGCCTACGCTCGCCGCAGGGGACCGCGTGAGCGTGTCCTGGTGCATCTACTCAACAAGGGGCGCGTGAACTACGAACTCGGAAGCTATGCTATAGCTGAGGATATCTACAAGGAGGCCTTGGAGCTGGCAGAGGCGCAAGAGAACAGAAGGGCGGTGCCCACCATTCTCGGTCGCCTGGGTGCCTTGTATGCCGAAATGGGTGATCTCGAAGCCTCCTTGCGATATGCGGAACTCGCCGTGACCAAAGCGGTGGAACTCGAAGATCCGGCCATTTTGGCCGAACAGAGCATTCTGCTGGCCATGACTCATCAAGACTTGGGTGAAAACGACAAAGCAAGGAATGCAGCCGCACGCGCCAAGCAGGCCTACGAAGCTGCCGGGGAGTTGACTCTGGCGGCCCGAGCGACAGCACTCGTCGATGAAATCGGGGCCGCGGCCCCGCCTCCGTCCTAGGCCAAGTTTGTGAACGATTTCACAAGCAGACCGGCTGCTCGACCACGCTGGGAACGCGCAAGTTCGCAAAGCGCCGGGTTCGTCGCATAGGTGAATGAGCCGGACGCGCACGGGGGATATCACGGCATTCTGCTGTCCACGCAAGCCTTCACATGCTTGATTGAGGCCATCTTCAACCACGGGCCGTCAATTGCTGGGAGCGCCGCTTCCCGACCAAAGGTCCCGGCCAAGGCAGGGATTTATGGCGAGAAGAGTCCTCAGCTCACCGCTGTCTTTAGGAGGGCTTTGACCTTCTTTTCGACCGCGGGGGTAAGTGCATTCAGTGCGAAAGAGGTCGGCCACATCTCGCCTTCGTCGAGGTTCGCCGTGTCGCTGAAGCCGGGCGCGCCGAGAGCGGTGCTTGACTTGGCGGCGGACAAAGCAGGGTGGGGGGCGACCCTCCCATCCGGGCGCGGTCGTGGTATTGCCTACCATGCAACCTGGGGCGTCACCCCGGTGGCGCAGGTCGCCGAGGTATCCGTCGATGAATCCGGGCAGGTCCGTGTCCACCGGGTGGTGTGCGCCGTGGCCTGCGGACAGGTCATCAACCCGGATACGGTGGCGGCGCAGATGGATGGCGGCATCTTGTTTGGCCTGACGGCAGCGCTGAAAGGATTTATCAGCATCACCGGCGGCCGGGTCCAGCAAAGCAACTTCGATGATTACCCGCTTCTGCGCCTGGATGAGACACCCGAGATCGAGGTCCATGTTGTCCCCTCGCACGATCCGCCAAGCGGCATCGGCGAGATGGCCAATCCGGTGATTGCCCCGGCTGTGGCGAATGCGGTTTTCGCGGCCACAGGCAGGCGCATCCGGCGGCTGCCCATCACAAGGGAGGATGTTCTGTCAGGGTAGCTGCATGCAGGCGCCGATCTCTTCAGCAACCGCATGCCAGTCGCTGCCTGCCACCGTAGGACGTTCTCCCATAGGAAGCGGGGTGGCGTGACCCAAGAAGGGGTCCCCATGGGAGTCATACGCTTTGCACGAAATCAACGAAGCCGTCCAAGGGCCCGCACGATTTCCTGAGACTCTTGCCCGGCCGATCCCCACAAAGAACGTCGGACTTCGCAGCCCGAGGGCGCTGGGGGTCTACATCTCCACCACGATGTAACCGTTATGAAAAGGAAAAACCCCCTAACACGAAGAACTCAAGCCTATGACACGAGTTCGGGCGTCAAGGCACATGTCGGGAGGTCATGACTGAGTCGAAGTTTCGGTCGCGTCTTCGTTTGCCAACCGCTTGGCGGTCGAATAGTCCGTCACCAGAGTATTGATCCAATGGCCTCGCAAGGCTCCCAGGATGGCAGCGTACTTGCGGGAGCCGCCTGCCACACCGATGGCTCTACTCACTTTGCCTAGCTGTTCTAGGCTCATTGAGATCACTCGCTTTTCCAAACCAGTCTTTACAAGGTCGCCGTCCCGATCGAAGTATCGCAGCAGAATATCACCTACTGCGTTCTCATGACGTAGGAGATCCAATTCCTGGGAGGAGAACACGTTTCCGCTTTGTGCCAACAAAGGTGACGGCTCGATTGAACCAATTCCGACCAACGCCGTCGTGACTTGGTCGAATAGCCGGATTGCCTGTTGAGCCACCCCGTCCGCCATCAACACATCTCGGGCAGCTTCGGTGGCAAGCACGCCCGACACGGGCAGATAGACTGCATCCCCATTCACCAACTGGGCCATACGGGATGTCAGCCGAGTAGCGTGAGCCTCCGCGGCAGGGTTTCCTACGCCACCAAGGATCTGAACGACCGTTATTCCTGGTCTACGTGGCACGGGATGCATTGCATCTACCAGCGCCACCAGTGTGCCGCTCCAAGAGGAGATTCCTATGACTTCCTTTGGTCGGATTGCCGACTCCAGATAGTAGGCGGTGGCAGCGCCAAGGTCCCGCTGGATGAGTCTTTCGTCGTCGTCTTGGCTATCCACGACAATTGCGTCGCGGAGTTCGAATCTCTGAACTAATGTCTCCTCTAGTTCCGTATAGACGCCATTGGGGAGGTTGACAGAAATCCGAGTGATACCTAGTTCTCTTGAGGACCTCAGCAGTCTTGAGACAGTTGACTGAGAGAGATTGAGTTGCTTGGCAATCTCCGATTGGCGCATGTCCCACTCGTAGTACATGCGCGCCACGCGTGCAATCAGCCTTTGTTGACCATTTTGCGACACGAGGTCCCCTTTGCTCCTATGAATTTCCGGCTTTCATAGAATATCTATGCATTTTCCGTTGTGGTCGCTATCCTCGGGATGTATAATAGCACAAGGTGAATGGTTTTTCGACTTGGAGTAGATATTCATGCCCGCTGTTCGGCGACCAGGAACAGTTCCCGTCGAGACGGTCAGGATGTTGAGGTCGAAATCGATCCTGTACCGAAGAACCATCCTGGAAATGATAGTCACTGCCGGGGCTGGTCACACTGCAGGCAGCCTCTCTTGCATCGATATCCTGAATGTCCTCTACAACTATGTCATGGACATAGCCCCGGAGAATTTCCTCGAAATTGATCGCGATCACTACGTTCACAGTAAAGGGCATTCGGTGGAGGCCTTGTACGCGGTACTGGCAGACAAAGGCTTCTTCCCAAGTGAAGAACTAAATAGCATCGAGAAGTACGGCTCAACCTTCATTGGCCATCCCACTCGAACTGTGCCCGGCATTGAACAGAACACCGGTGCATTGGGGCATGGCCTTTCGGTTGCGGTGGGAATGGCGTTGGCAGCCACGATG
>Ga0315556_1001003_pt1 | contig 17408 bp, 13 predicted proteins | sample SalMarSW160310MG_FD_202112 | JGI IMG/M metagenome (GOLD analysis project Ga0315556, IMG submission 202112) | Salt marsh sediment microbial communities from the Plum Island Ecosystem LTER, Massachusetts, United States - Salt Marsh Sediment SW1603-10 ...
GACGGGGTCGGAGCAGGTCTCGCCTACCCCCGTGATTCCGGTCACGCCCGACAGGGTGCGGTTGCCGAAATTCCAGCTGCGCCGGCGCCGGGTCTGCGCGACCACCAGCTCGCCTTCGTGCCAGATGGATTGCCAGGTGACCGTGCGTTCGGTCAGCAACTCGGACGCGGTGAAGCTCCCCCAGCCGCTGAACCGCTCGATCCAGATGCGCGCGAAATCGAAATTGTCGGTCGGAAGCGCGCCGCGGCCGGCGCCGCCTTCGATCGCCCTGACCCACACCGTCCGGCCCAGCTCTTCGAAGGCGTGCCGCAGGTCATCGGGGCTGTGCAGCATCACGGTGCGCGGCACCTTGATGCCGGCGCGAGACCATGCCGTGTAAGACCGGCTCTTGTCGACGCAGATTTCGATCGTCTCGGCCGCCGGCAGAAAGTGCCGCACCCCGAGCGCCTCGACCTGCGCGCGGAGGCGCGACACGGCGCGCACCTCGAAGTCGTTCTGCAGGTGGATGAACTCCGGCCGCGTGCGCGCGAGCAGTCCCAGGATACGCTCGGGATACTCCGGCGCCGTGGCGTAGGGCACTACGTGGCGCTCGTCCACGTCTGCGAGGAACAGGTCGGAAGCGACCGACGAGGCGCCGATCAGGTAGTCGCGCCGGCGCGACTCGCGCAGCGAGCGGATGAAGTTGTTCGACGGTGCGCCCCCGGCGCCCCCGATGTAAATCCGTGCCACGGCTCCTACCTTCGAATGCCTATTTCGATGGCGGGCTCGCCGGCGTCGCGACCGCCCCGGAGATCGGAGCGTACACGAACTGCCAGTCCGAATACTTCCCGCTGCCCTCGAATGCCGCGTCCGCCGGCGGGAAGTTCGACTCCTTGAGCGGCCTGGCGTCCGACAGGCTGTACACCCCGGCGATGCCGCCGTCGGGCGCCTTGACGAGGCCCCACTCGCCGCTGCCGGTGATGGGGTCGCGATAGAGCCTGCGCAAGTAGCGCTCGACCTCGGGCTTTCGTGCGTCGAGGAGCAAGTCGGAAAGCGCGCGGGGATAGCGGGCCGCGCCGGAGGGCGTTGCCTCGGCATAGCGGCGAATGGCCTCGCGGTACTGGTCGCCCACGAACAGGAGCTGGGCCTCTCGCGCGCGCACGGCCTCGGTATGCCAGACGCGGCCCGCGAGCGAGAGCAGCACGCCCATGATCGCGACCAGGATCAGCACACCGATGTAGGTGAAGCCGCGCTGCGCCGTGCGCATGCTCACCAGTCCCGGTAGCGGGTGCCGTCCTTGCCGTTTCCCGGCGCGCCGCTTCGCACGTCGAACACGCCGCCTTGCTCCGGGTCCGGGGGCGGGACCACGATCCAGGTATCCGCGCGCTCCGTTATGGGATCGAGCGGCACCTCGCGCAGGTAGCGTTCGGTCACCAGGCTCCCGAGCTTTTCGGGGTACTTGCCCTTGTCGGCGTAATACTGCTGGATGGCCTCCCGCATCTGGTGCAGATTCGACCTCAGTACCGCGTCCTTGGAGCGGTCGACGCTGCTGAAGTAGCGCGGAGCGGCGATCGCCAGCAGCACGCCGATGATGGCGAGCACCACGAGCAGCTCGATGAGCGTGAAGCCTCGCTTACCACTCACGGTAGGGAATGCCGTTGAGCCCGGTGCGTCTGGAAAGGCTGTATACGTCGAACACGTCCGCGCCCTCGCGCGGATCGTCGGGCGGACTTTCGTAGCTGCGCTTGCCCCACGTCTGCGCGGCGGTAAGCGTCGGGTCCGCGGCGAACGGGTCGCGCGGGATGCGGCGCAGGAAGTAGATCATCCTTCCGCTCTTGCCGCTGCGCTTGTCCTCGACCCCCTGCGCCAGCGCCTCGAGCGTCCCGGGATAGCCCGACTCGTCCGCGGACTTCGCGACCCGGCCTTCGTCGGCCGCCTGCTTGTAGGCGTCGATCGCGCTGCGGATCTCGCGCAGCGCGTGCCTCAGGTCGGTCTCCTTGGCGCGGGTGACGGCGACCTGCGACAGGGGCAGCGCCACCGACGCGAGCAGCGCGACGATCGCGACCGTGATGAGCAGCTCGATCAGCGTGAAGCCGGCCGGCGGCCGGGCTGCTGTGGCGCGCGTCATGGCGACTTGGGCGGTGTCGGCGCCACCCTCGCCGCAGGCGCGACTCGTCGCAGCGGCGCGGCGGGCGCTGCCGTCCCGCCGATGGCGCCCGCGCCGACCTCCGCTTCGGTGCCCGAGCGGAACTCCGCCGTGCTCGCGTCGGGCCGCTCGAGGCCGCGCACCACGTGCGGGGTGATGAGCAGGACGATCTCGGTCTTGGTGGCGTTGTCGCCTTGGGTGGAAAACAGCCTGCCGAGCACGGGCAGCTCGCCGATGCCCGGAACGCGCGAGGCTGTGCGCCGGTCCTCGTCGCTGATCAGGCCGGCGAGGACTTCCGTTTCGCCGTCCTTCAATTGCAGCACGGTGTTCGCGGTGCGCGTGCCGATCTGGTAGGCGAGCGTTCCGCCGCCCGCGGACGGATCAGATACTTCACGCACGATATTGCTCACTTCCAGGCTGACCTTCATCGATACGTCGTTGTCGAGCGAGATGGTCGGCTGGACCTCGAGCTTGAGGCCCACGTCCAGATAGGTGATCGACTGCGAGACGAACCCGCCCGAAGCGGCGGCGGTCGTGGTGATCACCGGCACGCGGTCGCCGATGTGGATACTGGCCTTCTCGTGGTTCATGACCCGGATGCGCGGGTTGGCGAGCAGGTTGGACTGGCCGTCGGTCTGCTGCAGGTTGAGCGCGATGAACGGGTTGGTGACCGTCATCTGCACTTGCTTCGAGGTGAGGTTGCGCGCCTCGTCGAGCGTCAGCACCCCGGGGGTGCCGGCCGCCCCGGCGGTGCCCGCGCCGGTCGGCGTGAGCGTGATCTGGCTCGGCCACTGGATGCCGATCTGCTGCAGCTTGTTGCGGGTCACCTCGAGCACCTCGACCTCGAGCACCACTTCCGGCTCGGCGAGGTCCTGGGCCGCGATCAGCTTTTCCGCGAGGCGCACAGCTTCCGGGGTATCTCGCATCACCAGCAGCCCGAGCTGGTCGTCGACATAGACGTCGCGCGTCTTGAGGATGGTCTTCAAGAGGTTTTGGGCCCGCTTCGCGTCCGCGTTGGCGAGGTAGAAGCTCTTCACCACGAGGTCCTGGTAGGAGCGCTGCTTCTGCGGCGTGTCCGGGTAGACCAGGATCGTGCGCGCGTCGACGATTTTCTTGGCGAGCTGGTTGGTGACCAGCAGCATGTCGATGACCTTCCCGACGCTCGCGTCCTTGACCGAGATGGTGGTCCTCGCGTCGGGGCGGACGTCGTGGTCGAACACGAAGTTGATTCCCGCCGCGCGAGACACGATTCCGAACACCGAGCGCAGCGGCGCGTCGTGGAATTCGAGCGAGACCTTGTGCTGCTGCGCGGTTGCGTCGAGCGCCGGCGGCGCGGCGGCCAGCCGAGCGCGCTCCTCGGCGATGCTGCGGCTCAGCGCGAGGGCGGATTGCTGGCGCGGGTTTTCGGTCAGCAGCGGGCGCAGCTTCGCTTCGGCCTCGTCCAGCCGGCCGTCCTCGAAGGCCTCCTTCGCCGCCGCGATCACGGGCGCCGCCCGGCGCTCCCGCGCGACGGCGTCGAGTCCCTGCGGGGCGCGCTGGTTGCCGGGGTCGATGCTCGCGGCCCTGCGATAGAGCGTCTCTGCGGCGTCGAGCTCGTCGCGTCGGAGGGCGTTGTCCGCCTGTGCCAGGAGCTGGTTCACGGCCAGGCCGCGCGCGCGGTAGTAATCGGCGCGGTAGCGCGAATTGTCGGGGCTGGCGTCCGCCGCCTGCTTGAGCAGGGCGAGCCCTTGCTCGTACTTGCCGGCGGCGAGGAGCTGCCGGGCTTCGGCGATCGGCTCCTCGTAGGGCCGGGTGGCGCACGATCCCAGCGCGAACGCGCAGATCGTGAGCGCCGCGGCAATCAGGCGCCGCATCGCTCAGTTCCCCGGCCCGCCCGAAGCGGCCGCCCGGGCGAGAAACAGCGTGAAAATGACATTCGCCTCCACCTTTTCGTCGCCGATGCGCTTCTTCTCGAAGCCTACCCGGTCGAGAGACGCCACCGGAATCTCGTTCAGTACCGAGGCGAGGAAGCGCCGGATCTGAGCATAGGAGCCTCGCAACGGGAGCGACACTTCGTAGCGCACGAGGCGTTCGCCCACCGTGCCATTGTAGCGGTACGAGCCCTTATCCAGCTCGATGCCTGCTTTTGCAGCCAGGCCGAAGATCGTTTCCAGGCGATCCGCGGCGGTTTTGCCGTCGGCGAAGAAGCCATAGAACGCCTCGATTCCGCCCTCGGCGGTGTGCGCCTTCCCGCCCGTGGCGGTGAGCCGCGCCTGAAGCGCGCGCGCGTCGGCGCGCGCGGCGTGGAGCCGTTCGGACAGAGGGAAGATCGCCGAGGCCCAGAACGCGGCGCATGCGAGCAGGACCCCGATCGCGGCGATGCCCGCAAGGCCGATTCGCCGCAGCGAGCGTTCGAGCGCGGCCCGGGAGAGCCTCATGAGCGGCCTCCGCGGTCGAACCCGGCCATGACGACGAAGCGAACCGGCCGCTCGGCATCCCGCGTCTGGACCTGGTGCGAGGCCAGATAGACGCCGCTCAGCTTGCGCGTCGCCTGCAACCGCCGCACGAACGCGAGCGCGTCGTCCAGGTTTCTCGTTTCCGCGGTGATGCGCACTGTCTCCAGTTCGCTGTCCGGCTGCAGCGCGACCAGGGCAACTTTCTTCGTGGCCGCGGTCTCGATCGCATCGAACAGGTCGCCCCAGGGCAGCGTGAGCCGCCGAGTGACCGCGCGCGCGCGGGCAAGCTCCTCGGTGAATGCGCGGGCTTCGCGCGGCCGGGCCGGCACGGGACTGTCGACCCGCGCGGCGAGGTGCGCCGCGCGTCCCTCGGCGAGCGCGACCTCCGCCTGCAGCGCGCGGAATTCGACCACCAGCCGGCCCGCGACGGGGAGGGACAGCGCGAGCAGAAGCCAGCCGATCCACGCAATGCGCCGCCTCGGCTGGAAATCGAGCGCCACCCTGCGCATCAGCCGAGGCCCCCCAACGCGAATGCGACCGCGCCTGCGGGGGGTTCCGCCGGCGCGCCGCGCAGGGCGAGCCGGGTCAGTCGCGGCGCGACTGCGGGCCCGGCTTCCAGGGGCGGGTGCTGCGGGGCATAGGCGAGCAGCTCGAGCTCCGCCTCCCCCGCCAGCGCGGCCTCTCGCTCGAGCGCCTCGCGCAGCGAATCGCCGTCAGTGCCCGCAAGCCGGCCGCAGCGCAGGGCCTGCCAGGTGCCGTCGGTGAACGTCGCGGCGCAGTAGCGGCCCGCCTCGGCGACGAAGAAGAGGGTCGGTTTCCTGCCGACGCGGCGGCGCCAGCGGTTGAGCGCCGACACGAGCAGCGGCTCCGCCGACACCAGCCGCGCGTGCGCCGCAGCCGCGGTTTCGCGCAGCGCTTCGAGCAGTCCCTGCTCGATCGCGCAGGCGAGTCGCGCCGGCCCGTCGGCGTCGCGGTCGAAGGCAATCTCCCATGCCGCGGGATCGTCGCCGAAGACGCGGCGGAAGTGGTGCGCGACGAGCGCCGCGCCCTCGGCGTCGTCGTTGATCCCAGCCGGCCACGGGACGAGCAGCGGGCGCACGTACTGGCCCGACAGCAGCACCGCAAGCTCGCTGCCCGCGCCTGCGTTGGCTTCCAGGACCGAGCGAAGCGCCTGAAGCGCGGCCTGCCACGGCGGATCGCCTGCGGGGCTGGCGGCGGCCTCGATGCCCTGCGCGAGGACTCGCCGGCCGGGGCCGCGCGGGCGAAGCGCCCACGCCACGCGGTCGGCGAACAGCGCGGCGCAGATCCGCCTAGGCCACAAAAGTGACACGGTTGATCTCCTCGAGCGTGCTGCGGCCCGTGCGCACCAGGTCGAGCGCCGCGTCGCGCAGGCTTCGCATGCCGTTGCGCCGCGCCGCGTCCTTCACGCGCCGAATCGGTTCGCGACCGGTCACGAGCTCGCGAATCTCGTCCGTGAGCACGAGCAGCTCGGCGATGGCGGTTCGCCCGTTGTAGCCGCTGCCGCGGCAGGCGCGGCAGCCGCGCCCGGCGCGGAAGAGATAGCCAGACGCCTGTGCGAGATCGATGCCGGACTCCTCGATCAGCCGCGGATCCGGCCGCGCCGGCTCGGCGCAATCCTCGCACACCAGGCGCACCAGGCGCTGGGCGAGAATGCCGTTCAAAGCCGCGACGAAGCTGTGCAGATCGACGCTCATGTGCATGAAGCGTCCGATCACGTCGTACACGTTGTTGGCGTGCACGGTCGTGAGCACGAGGTGGCCGGTGAGCGCCGACTGCACCGCGATGTTGGCAGTCTCGGGATCGCGGATCTCGCCCACCATGATCTTGTCCGGGTCGTGGCGCAGGATCGAGCGCAGCCCTCGCGCGAAGCCGAGGCCCTTCTTCTCGTTCACCGGGATCTGCAGCACGCCCGTGAGCTGGTATTCCACCGGATCCTCGATCGTGATGATCTTGTCGGTGCCGTGGTTGATCTCGGAAATCACCGCGTAGAGCGTGGTGGTCTTGCCGCTGCCGGTCGGACCGGTGACGAGCAGCATGCCGTAGGGCTCGGCCGCGAGGCGGCGCAGCGTCTTCAGCATGTCGCCGTGGAAGCCGAGGTTCTCGAGCGAGAGCACTTGCACGTGCTGCTTGAGCGCCTCCTTGTCCAGCACGCGCAGGACGGCGTCCTCGCCGTGGATGCTCGGCATGATCGAGACGCGAAAATCGACTTCGCGACCTCGGTCGAGGGCGCGGAATCGCCCGTCCTGCGGCACGCGCCGCTCGGTGATATCGAGCTCGGCCAAGACCTTGATGCGCGAGATTGCCTGCTCGGCCTGGCCCGGGTCGCTCACGCTCTTGACTTGGGTCAGCATGCCGTCGATGCGGAACTTGATCGCCAGCCCTGCGGCGTGAGTCTCGAAATGGATGTCGCTGGCACCGATCTTGAGCGCGTCGCGCAGCGTCGAGCGCACGAGGCGGACCACCTCGCTGTCGTCGGCGCCGATCGCCCGCAGCGACAGGTCTTCCGACGCGTCCGCGGCACCCGCGGCGTGGCTGGGCTCTGCGCCGAGCGCGTCGAGCGCGGATATCGACTCCTCGTGGCGGGCGAGGAAAGCCACCAGGTCGCCGTGGTGCACCAGGCGCCAGGAGAACGGCTCCGGAAATCGGGCATCGGCCCAGGCGGCGAGCTCGGTCGAGAAGGGGTCGTCGTGCGCCAGCACCAGGCGCCGCTCGCTGTCGCGCAGCGCCAGGCAGTGGCGCCGTGCCGCTTCGGCGTAGCCGAGCGCCGCGAAGTCGGGCGCGTAGGCGTCCAGGTCGCGCATGCCGAGAGCCGGGATGCGGACCCGCGCCGCGAGCGCGGCGGTGAACGCGTCGGGCGCGAGGCCGGCGCTTTCCTCGAGGACGTCGACCGCGCGCCGCCCGGCGCCTGCCGCCTCGCGGCGGGCGCGCTCGATCAGCGACTCCTCGAGCGGGGCGGCGAGCGCGTCGGCTTCCGCTTTCATTGAATGCTCCCGGCGAGCTCGAAGATCGGCATGTACATGAGCACCACGATGGCGCCGATCACCAGCCCGATCAGCGCCATCAGCAGCGGCTCGAACAGGCGCGAGAACCAGTCGATCCAGCGCGCGAGCTCTTCCTCGTGGAACACCGCCGCGCGCTCCATCATCTCCCCCATGTTTCCGCCGCGCTCGCCCACCGCGAGCATGCGCGAGGCGACCGGCGTGGTCAGGCCGCACGACTCGAGTGAATCCGCGACCGGCCGGCCGTTGCGGATCGCGCGCACGGCGCGCTCGAGCGCGCCGCGCAACCGTGCGTGCAGCACGCCCGCGGACATCTCGAACGCTGCCACGAGCGGCACGCCGCCGCGCAGCAGCATACCGGCGGTGCGGTAGAAGCGCGCCACCTGGTACACCCGCATGCGCTCGGCCGCCGATGGCCAGGCCCAAAGCAGCGCCTCGACCTGCTCGGCGAGCTTCGCGCTGCGCAGGATCGCGAACACGGCGATCGCCGCCACGGCGAGGCCGCCCGCGATCAGCGGCGCGTGCGCCTCGGCGAAGCCGCCCCAGGCGATCAGCAGGCGCGAGAGCAGGGGCAGGTCGCTGCCGCGCTCGGCGTAGATGCTGCTGAAGCGCGGTACGACGTAGAGCAGCAGGAACAGGCTCACCAGCCCGCCGACGCCGAACAGCAGCGAGGGGTAGATCGACGCGTTGACGATCTTCTTCTTCACCGCTTCGAGCCGGGTCTGATAGTCGACGTAGCGCCCGAGCGCGTGCGGCAAGTCGCCGGTGCGCTCGGCGGCGCGCACCGTGGCGGCGTAGAGCGGCGGAAAGGCGAGCGGGAGCCCGTGCATGGCGGCCGAGAGCGGCTGGCCCTCGCGCAGCGACGCGCCGAGGGCAGTCAGGATCGCGCGCGCCGAGCCGCTCTTCTCCTTCTGCGCAAGCGTTTCGATTGCCTCCACCAGCGGCACCCCCGAATCGAGCAGCACCGCCAGCTCCTGGCTGAACAGCACCAGCGGAAAGCGGATCGCCCGGCGCCACACGATCCAGCTCCAGAGCGGGGTGACCTTGAGCGTCGTGCAGCCAAGGCCCGCCGCCTGGCGCGACGCATCCGCCGCGTCGGCGGCCTCGCATTCGAGCATCACGATCGTGCCCGCGTCGCGCACGGCCTTGACCTGGTAGCGCATGGCGTTATTCCGTCTCAGTAGCTCGTCACGTCGGCGTCCGTGCCGCTGCCGCCGGGCTGCCCGTCCTTGCCGTAGGACAGGATTTCGTAGTCGCCGTGCGCGCTCGGCGACTTGTACTGGTAGGGATTGCCCCACGGGTCGAGCGGCACGTCCTTGCGCAGGTACGGCCCGCCCCATTTGCGCTCGTTGCCGGGCTTGGTCACCAGCGCGGCGAGCCCCTGCTCGGTGCTCGGGTAGTGCCCGGTGTCGAGCCGGTAGGTGTCGAGCGCCTTCTCGAACCCGTCGATCTGCGCCCGCGCCGCCGTAACCTCGGACTTGCCGAGCTGCGAGAAGTAGCGCGGCGCGACGTAGCCGACCAGGATGCCGATGATGGCCACTACCACGAGCAGCTCGAGCAGCGTGAAGCCGAGCTGCCGCAGGCGAATCGTATTACTCATGTCCATACGGCGCGGGACGGGCCATGACCCTCCAGCGCCTCAAAAAAACTGATAGTACAACGGGTTGGCTTGCAACGGATCGCGGTCGCGGAAAGGCCTCGAAGTGGGCGCCGCGTGCCGCCGACGTTAGTACTTCTTGACTAGGTCCCGTTGCGTAGCGGGCGTATCGCGCGAGTTTGGCATTCACCGGTGCTGTCGCGCAGGTGTACAGTCATATAGTTCGTGTGCGAGGGGGGCGGATGAACGCGACCGTCGGCGTGCAACGGCTGGCCAGGGCCCCGTGGGCGCGAATCGCTGCCGGCCTGCTCGCGATCCTGCTGGCGCCGGCGGCGCTGGCATTTTCCTCGGGCGCCTATTACCCGCTTCCTGACGGCGCCTCCTGGACCTACTCGTCGTCGCTCAACGGGACCGTGACTTCCACGGTGACCGGATCGGGCGACTTCAACGGGGCCACCGTCAGGATCGTCCACGACAGCACCGGCGACGAGTCCTTCTATACCAACGACGCGCAAGGCGTGTACCTCCACGGCACGCTGTTCGTCGACCCGGTGGACGGCAACGAGATCGACGTCTACACTCCTCCGATTCAAGTCGCTGCGCCCGAAACGACCGTCGGCGCCATGGCTACGGGATCGGGAGTCGTGACCGCCTATGTCGCGGGGATGCCGTTCCTAACGGCGTCCTACTCGAGCACCGCCACGGTCGTCGGTCTGGAGAATGTCACGGTGCCGGCGGGCACGTTCCAGGACGCGGTGCACGTCCAGCTCGTTGTGAACCTGACGTACGGTATAACTTGGCAGCAGACCGTCGACCTCTGGCTCGCGCGGGGCATCGGCGCCGTGAAGTCGGTGACCAACGATTCGTTGGCGGGCACGACCGACACGCAATTGCTCACTTCCTACAGCGTACCGGACATCGTGCCGGACGCGTTCTCGTTCGCGCCGCAGACCCCTCCACCGTACACGCTCGTTTACTCGGATCCGATCTCGGTCAGCGGAATTGACGCGCCGTCGCCGATCGAAGTGGTGGGCGGTCAGTACAACATCAACGGCGGCGCGTTCACGAGCGCGCCCGGAACGGTAGGCAACGGCGACCAGGTGACGGTTTCGGCCACGGCGCCCGCGGCAGGGAACTCGACCACCACGACGCTCTACATCGGCGGCCTCGGCGCGGGCTTCACCGTGACGGGGGCCGCCGACACGACGCCGAACCCCTTCGCTTTCGTGGCCGTGGCGGGGGCCTCACCCGGCATGCAATTCACTTCAAATCGGATCGTGCTTTCCGGAACCGACGGCCCGGCGCCGATCTCGATCGCCGGCGGAGAGTACTCGATCAACGGGGCGGCGTTCACGAGTGCGCCGGACGTCGTTCCCCCGGGCGCGACCTTGCGGCTGCGCGTGAGCGCGTCGCCGCTGCCGGGCACGAGCGCGTCCGCCGTCGTCACCATCGGCGGCGTTTCCGGCTCGTTCTCGGTCACCACCGCGGCGCCGGGCGACGGACCGCGCAGCCTGCTCTATTTTGAGAGTCAATATGGCGACTATATCGGCGGCGGCGATTCGCTCATGTTCAATGTTCAAGATTCACCGGCCGGTACGACGACGACTTTGACGCCTTCCGTATACGGCGATTTCAGCATGAGTCAGACGGTCGACGGCGTGGCTGGCTACCACTGGTTCTACCTGAATCTTACGGCGCCGGACGACAATAAGCTTGCGCCGGGTCGGTACGAGGGCGCCGCACGTTTCCCGAACTCGACGGTTGCCGGCCTCGACTTCTTCGGCGACGGCAGGGGCTGCAACTCAGTGACGGGCCGCTTCGACGTTCTCGAGGCGGCGTACGACTCCGGCGGCGTGCCGACGCGCTTCGCGGCGAACTTCGAGCAGCATTGCGAAGGCGGGACGCCGGCGCTGTACGGTCAGATCCGTTACAACTCGGACATTCCGCTCGGCGGCAGCACGTTCAGGCGCTGGCGGGGCGATTTCAACGCCGACGGCCGGGGCGACATCCTGTGGCGCAACGGCGGCAACGGGGACGACTACATCTTCTTCATGAACGGCACGGCGGTCGCTGCGGGGTCGGGCTACACCAACTCGGTGACTGACACCGGTTGGCAGATCGTGGGCACGGGCGACTTCGACGGCGATGGCGTCACCGACATCCTGTGGAGGAAGGCCGGCACGGGCGAGGACTACGTCTTCCTGATGGACGGCACCAGCGTGAAGGCGGGCTCGGGCTACACCAACACGGTGGGCGGGCCCTGGACGGTGGCCGGGGTGGGCGACTTCGACGGCGACGGCAAGGCCGACATCCTGTGGAGGAACGCAACCACGGGCGAGGATTACGTGTTCCTGATGGACGGTACGAGCGTGAAGGCGGGCTCTGGCTACACGAGCACCGTGGGCGGGCCGTGGACGGTAGCGGGGGTGGCGGACTTCGACGGCGACGGCAAAGCCGACATCCTGTGGAGGAACGCAACCACGGGCGAGGACTACGTGTTCCTGATGAACGGCACGACGGTGCTGGGGATCTCGAGCTACACCAACACGGTGGGCGGGCCCTGGACGGTGGCGGGAGTAGGCGACTTCGACGGCGACGGCAAGGCCGACATCCTGTGGAGGAACGCAACCACGGGCGAGAACTACGTGTTCCTGATGAGCGGCACCGCGGTGCTGGGAAGCTCGGGCTACACTAACTCGGTGCCGGACCAGGACTGGCAGGTCGCCGGAACGGGGGACTACGACGGCGACGGGCGGGCGGACATCCTGTGGCGCAACGGCTCGAGCGGAGACAACTACCTGTTCCTGATGAACGCCACCTCGGTGCAGGCAGGCTCGAACTACACCAACGCGGTGCCGGACACCAACTGGCAGGTGCAGAACCCGTAGTAGGGCGCGCTACGTATCAGTGCCAGTGCCGTCGCGAATGCTCGCCCGGGGTCCGGGCGCGGAGACGGGCGATCGTGTGTGAACTGACTTGATCTGCCCACTGGCTGTCGATGGTCTGCGGCCCGCCGACGTTGCGCAGGTCGAGTGAAAGGTTGGTGACGTAGAGCCAGTGGCCGAATCGAACCAGGCTGGCCGGGAACAGCAGCCCGTTCGGCGAGCCATGCCGGTCGATGCCGTCGAAATCCCCCAGCTTGGCGATCACCTTTCCGGTCTTGTCGACCACCACGATCTCGTCTGACTGGTTAGCGACCACCCAGACATTGTCGTCGTCGTCGATGGTCAGGCCGTCGGCGCCGTTGATGCTGTTGACGAACTGTTCCGGCGTGCCCGGCGTCCCGCCGGCAACCGGAATCCGTATCACGCGGTCGTCCCCCGTGTTCGCAACGAACAGCGAGTCTTCGGCCTTGTTGAACGCGAGACCGTTGGCGCCGAAGCCCGGCACCCCCGACGTGCGCAGCAGCGGGTCGTTGACCCACGCCACCGGCGCGCCGCCGTTCGGCCCCGTGCGCCAGACGATGCCCTGGAACGAGTCCGATATGTAGACGTTGCCTGCCTTGTCGAAGGTCAGGGCGTTCAGCCCGGAGCCAAGCGTCGGGTCGGCCGGAACGGTGGTGAAGACCGAAGCGGCGCCGGTGACCGGATTCACGCTGAGCGCCTGCGACTTGCCGAGATCGAGCACCAGCAGCTTTCCGCTCGTCGGATGGAACGCGAGGCCGAGCAGCGCGCTGCTCGATCCGGCGATGTCCACCGCGCGCACGAGCTGGCCGTTGCGGTTGAACACGATCAGCCGCCCCGGCGTGCCGGCGGGCGCGGTGGGCCGGAAGGTCGTCACGTAGAGGTTGCCCTTCTTGTCGGCGGCAATGCCCTCGGGATTCGCATCCCCCGCGGGCAGCGTCGCAAACGTCTCGACGTCGCCGCGGTCCCATGCGGCCGCGTTGAAAGGGCTCAGCAGAAGGCTGGCCAGAACCAGGGCACCGGCACGGTGTAGTAGAGACATTTGATCCTCCCCCTTGAGAGCCGATCGGACAGTATGTCGCTGGTTCAATCACTGTCAACTCGTCGCCGCCCGTGCGATGGTCGAACCGGGCCGATGCAAGCATGGCGCGGAGCGGCGCTGCGGCGGCGCAGCATCAAATCGGGCGCCGACGCGAATCCCGCCGCCGGCAAGGACACAACCTGAAATCCCGCAGATTTGCGTGACCGCAGTCAAATATCCCTGATTCATGTGATTGCGCCGCTCTTGACGCAGGGGGTAAGTTCTGCGCAAGCAACGCAGACCAGAGGCAGCTGGTCGCGAGATCTCTATCGGCAGGGGGTGGCCATGACGATCAGCGTTCGCTTCCATTTAGACCTCGCCCGTATCGGACCGCAAGCACGTCGCACGGCTTTGACCTTAGTCGTGGGACTGATTGCCGGTGCGCCGGAGTGCGCCACAGGGGCGCCAGGTCACCTCGACCCATCCTTCGGCGCGGGGGGAGTCGTAATGACGCTGATCGGATCAGGAGGTATAGGGGTGGCGCTTCAGCTGGACCGTAAAATTGTGGTTGTGGGCAACGCCGGTTCCGACATCCTGTTGGCGCGCTACAACCCGAACGGGACGCTTGACACAACCTTTGGCTGCGCAAGTGCGCCTTGCAGCGGCGCTATTACGACCAATATCGGAAGCTTTAATCATGGCCTAGCAGTCGTGGTGCAATCGGATGGCAAGCTGGTCGTCGCTGGATACATTTTTTCTTCGTTCGCCACGCGCAACGACCTCACGCTCGTGCGCTACAACCCGAATGGCACGCTTGACGAGAGTTTCGGTTCGGGCGGGATCGTCATCACACCACTAAGTCCGTTCGACGACGGCGCAAATGCTCTTGGCCTTCAGTCCGACGGAAAGCTCGTCGTCGCCGGGTTCACCAATCCTACACTCAGCGGGTCGACACAATTTGCCGTAGCCCGGTATGACGCGAGCGGTGCGCTCGACACGACCTTCGGTTGTGAGACTCCACCATGTAGCGGGACCGTCTCAACGTCGGTGGGGTCGAGCGGCGTCGGAGTAGCGCTAGCGATCCGGTCAGATGGAAAACTTGTCGTCGCAGGCAATGCCGATGGGGACCTGGTTGTACTACGATACAACGCGAACGGCACATTGGACGGAAGTTTCGGGACTGCCGGTGTTGTGACGGAGGACCTCGGCTCAATTTATGACGTCATGGGGGGCATTGCGATTCAGGATGACACGAAAATCGTGGTGGCCGGCTCTGACGGCAGTCGTTACGATTTCGTACTCCTACGCTACGATGACTCGGGTGCCTTGGACTCAAGCTTCGGGTCTGCAGGCAAGTCGGTCATTCCGTTCGCTCCATATAGCTACGGCGTCAGGGACGTTGCGATCCAGCCTGATGGGAAGATAGTCGTGGCCGGTGGCGGGAAAGATACCCTTTTGGCGCGCGTGTGGCCGAACGGCGCACTGGACATGTCGTTCGGTGTGGAAGGCAAAGTCCGCACTACGTTGAGCTCATTTGATGAGCACGCGTCCGCGCTGGCGCTCCAATCAGACGGAAAGATTGTTACCGTCGGAAACGTGAGCGATGGTAGCCAGTCTCAGATTTCTATACTGCGCTATCTAGGCACGGACGCGATCGGGCGTTTGGACTTTGACGCCGACGGACTTGCAGACATCCTTTGGCGCAACACCTCGAGCGGAGAGGACTACATCTTCTTCATGAACGGCGCGGCGGTGGCGGCGGGGTCGAACTACACCAACGCGGTGCCGGACCTGGGCTGGCAGATCGTGGGCGCGGGAGATTTCGACGGCGACGGGCGGGCCGACATCCTGTGGAGGAATGCGGCCACCGGAGACGACTACATCTTCCTGATGGACGGCACGACGGTGAAGGCAAGCTCGGGCTACACCAACATGGTGGGCGCGCCCTGGACGGTGGCCGGGGTGGGTGACTTCGACGGCGACGGCAAGGCCGACATCCTGTGGAGGAACGCCTCGAGCGGAGAGGACTACATCTTCTTCATGGACGGCGTCGCGGTGAAGGCTGGCTCGAACTACACCAACGCGGTGCCGGACCAGGACTGGCAGGTGGCCGGCGTTGCGGACTTCGACGGCGACGGCAAGGCCGACATCCTGTGGAGGAACGGAGCCACGGGTGAGGACTACGTGTTCCTGATGAGCGGCACCGCGGTGCTGGGAACCTCGGGCTACACCAACACGGTGGGCGGGCCCTGGACGGTGGCGGGCGTAGGCGACTTCGACGGCGACGGCGTGGCCGACATTCTGTGGCGAAACGGCACCACGGGCGAGGACTTCATCTTCCTGATGAACGCGACGACGGTGCTGGGGACCTCCGGCTACACCAACTCGGTGCCGGAGCTCGCTTGGGATGTCGTGGGCACGGGAGACTACGACGGCGACGGTCGGTCGGACATCCTGTGGCGCCACGCGACGTCCGGGGAGAACTACGTGTTCCTGATGAACGGCACCGCGGTGCAGCCCGGCTCCACTTACACCAATGCGGTGCCCGACTTGAGTTGGCAGGTGCAGAACCCGTAGCACGGTGTTCAGGTGCTCCAGACAGTGACGAGACGGGAAATTGCTCGATCGGGCTCAAAGCGGGAATCTAGCGCGCCCCGGTCCTTGGCGCAGGTGCTGCTTGCAATATTCGCTGCTGCGCCGACTTGCGCTCTGGCCGGCGCCCCGATTTCCTTTAATCCGGGATCGTACACTCAGGAATATGCGAGCGATCTTGCGCTCGCCGATTTCGACCGGGACGGGAAGCTCGACCTGTTCACAGCGTCCTGCCCCGTGGTCAAGCTTCGCCTGGGTGATGGCACGGGCGCATTCGGTGCGCCGGCGGCTTCGGCGACGCCGGACACTGGACAATGTCATCTTGCTGTCGGCGATCTGAACGGTGACGGAATTCCGGATGCTGCGGTGGTGTTCGGCTTCACCCCGCCGAGCTCTCCGGGCCGTGTTGCTGTCTTCTTTTCCGACGGCGCGGGCGGTCTTGTCGACGGACCGGTGCTATCCGTCGCCAGCTATCCGAACAGCGTCGCGATCGGCGACTTCAACGCCGATGGCATCGCCGACCTTGTGGTCGGCAGCGCGCTCTACAATCCCCTGACGGTGGTACTCGGAACGGGCGGCGGAGCGTTCGCCGAAGGCACGTCCTGGCCGTCCGGCGGGAGGCCGGCGACGGTTGCCGTCGGCGACTTCAACCTCGACGGCAAGCAGGACGTCGCTGCGGCGGTGTCCGATGCCACTGTGGCAATTCTGTTGGGCAACGGCGATGCCACGTTCGGCGCTCCGAGTCAGTTTCCGGCGGGACCGTACCCGTTCGAAATCGCGGCGACTGATGTGGACGGCGACGGCAAGCTCGATATCGTCGTCACCAACGATGGCAGCGACAGCGTGAGCGTTCTCTACGGAAACGGTTTGGGTGGATTTGCGGCACCGGTTGCGGTCGTCGTAGGAAGTTACCCGCGTGGCCTCACCATGCGCGACCTAAACGGTGACGGAAGCCCTGACCTGATTGTGACGACCACTTCGAACGGCTATATCGGCAGCAACGATGCATACGTCGTCCGCAATCTTGGCAATCGCACGTTCGATGGGCCGGTGTTGCTACTTAATACAGGCTTGCCCGGCGATCATCCCGTCGATGCCGGGGACCTGAGTGGGGACGGTCGCCCCGACCTTGCCGTACATGAAAACCTGTCCAGTTCGTATGTCAGGACGTTTCTCAATTCGACTCAATTTCCTGCGCGCAGACATGACCTGGACGGTGACCTGCATTCCGACATCCTGTGGAGGAACGTCTCGAGCGGGGAGGACTACATCTTCCTGATGAACGGGGTGGCGCTAGCGGCGGGGTCGAACTACACCAACGCGGTGCCGGACCTGAACTGGCAGATCGTGGGTTCGGGGGACTTCGACGGCGACGGCCGGGCCGACATCCTGTGGAGAAAGGCGGGCTCGGGCGAGGACTACGTGTTCCTGATGGACGGCACCGCGGTGAAGGCGGGCTCGGGCTACACCAACATGGTGGTCGCGCCCTGGACGGTGGCGGGGGTGGGGGACTTCGACGGCGACGGCAAGGCCGACATCCTGTGGCGTAACACCGACACGGGCGAGGACTACATCTTCTTCATGAACGGCGCGACGGTGCAGGCGGGCTCGAACTACACCAACGCGGTGCCGGACCAGGACTGGCAGGTGGCGGGCATCGGGGACTTTGACGGCGACGGCCGGGCGGACATCCTGTGGCGCAACGCGAGCACCGG